>Ga0182014_10001943_pt1 | contig 26811 bp, 35 predicted proteins | sample 612S2DmetaG_FD_120489 | JGI IMG/M metagenome (GOLD analysis project Ga0182014, IMG submission 120489) | Permafrost microbial communities from Stordalen Mire, Sweden - 612S2D metaG | ecosystem: Environmental > Terrestrial > Soil > Wetlands > Permafrost | place: Sweden: Stordalen | collected... | reverse complement strand
CATCAACGTCTACGACATCATGCGCCGCGACAAGCTCGTGCTAACCAGGGCGGCGATCGAAGCGCTGGAGGCGCGGTTCAAATGAGCAGAGACGCCCGCCATTACGACACGATCGTTTCGCCGGTGATCACGGAAAAGGCGACTCTCGCGTCGGAGAGTAATCAGTTCGTGTTCAAGGTGCGCCGCGAGGCGACCAAGCCGCAGATCAAGGCGGCGATCGAGAAGCTGTTCGACGTCAAGGTGACGGCGGTCAACACGCTTTTGCGCAAGGGCAAGAACAAGGTGTTTCGCGGCGTCCGCGGCAAGCAGCAGGACGTCAAGAAAGCCGTGGTGACGCTCGCGGACGGTCATCGCATCGACGTGACCACCGGTCTCTAGAGGTTCGGGACAATGGCTCTCAAGACATACAATCCGTCGACCCCGGGCCTGCGCCAATTGGCCCTGGTCGATCGCAGCGAGCTCCACAAGGGCAAGCCGGTGAAGGCGCTGACCGTCGGCAAGTCGGAGAAGGGCGGGCGCAACAACGCCGGCCGCATCTCGGTGCGCTTTCGCGGCGGCGGCCACAAGCGGTCGTACCGCATCGTCGACTTCAGGCGGCGCAAGCTCGACGCGGTCGGCAAGGTCGAGCGGCTCGAATACGATCCCAACCGCACCAGCTTCATCGCCCTGATCGGCTACGAGGACGGCGAGCAGGCCTATATTATCGCGCCGCAGCGCCTCGGCGTCGGCGACTCGGTGGTCGCGGGCGTCCAGGTCGACGTCAAGCCGGGCAACGCGATGCCGCTCGCCAACATTCCCGTCGGCACCATCGTCCACAACGTCGAATTGAAGATCGGCAAGGGCGGCGCGATGGCGCGTTCGGCGGGAACTTACGCGCAGATCGTCGGCCGCGATCAGGGCTACGTCTCGCTTCGCCTCAATTCGGGCGAGCAGCGCCTGGTGCACGGGCAGTGCTTCGCCACGGTCGGCGCGGTCTCCAACCCAGACCACATGAACGCCTCGCTCGGCAAGGCCGGCCGCAACCGTTGGCTCGGCCAACGTCCGCACAATCGCGGCGTCAGCATGAACCCGGTCGACCATCCCCACGGCGGCGGCGAAGGACGCACGTCGGGCGGGCGTCATCCGGTCTCGCCCTGGGGCAAGCCGACCAAGGGTAAGAAGACCCGCTCGAACAAGTCCACCGACAGATACGTCGTCGCATCGCGGCACGTCCGCAAAAAGAAGGGCTGAGCCATGGCGCGCTCGATTTGGAAGGGGCCGTTCGTCGACGGCTACCTGCTCAAGAAGGCCGATGCGGCGCGTGGGTCCGGCCGCTCCGACGTCATCAAGATGTGGAGCCGACGCTCGACGATTCTGCCGCAATTCGTCGGTCTGACCTTCGGCGTCCACAACGGCCACAAACACGTGCCAGTGTTGGTTTCCGAGGAAATGATCGGCCACAAGTTCGGCGAATTCGCGCCGACGCGCACCTTCCACGGCCACTCGGCCGACAAGAAGGCGAAGAGGGCTTAAATCCATGTCGAAGAAAGCCAATCCCCGCCGTCTCGCCGATAACGAAGCCAAAGCGACCATTCGCATGCTGCGCGTCGGCCCGCAGAAGCTCAACCTGCTCGCCCAGCTCATCCGCGGCAAGAAGGTGGCGACCGCGCTCGCCGATCTGGAGTTCTCCAACAAGAGGATTTCGCTCGAAGTGCGCAAGGCGCTGGAATCGGCGATCGCCAACGCCGAGAACAACCACGAGCTCGACGTCGACGATCTCGTCGTCAGCGAGGCCTACGTCGGCAAGGACATCGTGCTGAAGCGCTTCAGCCCGCGTGCGCGCGGTCGGTCGGGACGGATCGAAAAGCCGTTCTCGAACATCACCATCGTCGTTCGCGAAGTGGCGGCGCCCGCCGCGGCGGCGGCCTGAGGAGTCAAACGATGGGTCAGAAGATCAATCCGATCGGGCTGCGCCTCGGCATCAACCGCACCTGGGATTCGCGCTGGTACTCCAACAAGGGCGAATACGGCAAGCTGCTGCACGAGGACATGAAGATCCGCGAAACGCTGATGGGCGCGCTCAAGCAGGCGGCGATCTCCAAGATCGTCATCGAACGTCCGCACAAGAAGTGCCGGGTCAACATTCATTCGGCGCGTCCGGGGGTGGTGATCGGCAAGAAGGGTGCCGACATCGACAAGCTGCGCAAGCAGGTCGCCAAGCTGACCCAGTCGGAAGTCGCGATCAACATCGTCGAAGTGCGCAAGCCGGAAATCGACGCGACGCTGGTCGCCGACTCGATCGCCCAGCAGCTCGAGCGCCGCGTCGCGTTCCGCCGCGCGATGAAGCGCGCGGTGCAGTCGGCGATGCGCCTGGGCGCGGAGGGCATCCGCATCAATTGCTCCGGGCGGCTGGGCGGCGCGGAAATCGCCCGTCAAGAATGGTATCGCGAGGGCCGCGTGCCGTTGCACACGCTGCGCGCCGACGTCGACTACGGCGTGGCGACCGCGCACACCGCCTACGGCGCCTGCGGCATCAAGGTGTGGATCTTCAAGGGCGAGATCCTCGAGCACGACCCGATGGCGCAAGACAAGCGCGCCGCCGATGCCGACCATTCCTCGACGCATCGTCCGCGGCGCGAGCCGCGCGACCGCGAACACGGTCACGACGCGGCCTAAAGAATTGAAGGTCTACGACCATGATGCAACCGATGAAGACCAAATTCCGCAAGGCGTTCAAGGGACGCATTCGCGGCGCCGCGAAGGGCGGCTACGAGCTGAACTTCGGCGAGTTCGGCCTGAAGGCGGTGGAGCCGGAGCGGGTCACCGCGCGCCAGATCGAGGCCGCCCGCCGCGCGCTGACGCGTCACATGAAGCGCGCCGGGCGCGTCTGGATTCGCATCTTTCCCGATGTGCCGGTCTCCAAGAAGCCGATTGAAGTGCGCATGGGCAAGGGCAAGGGCGCCCCGGAGTTCTGGATCGCGCGGATCGCGCCGGGCCGCATCATGTTCGAGGTCGACGGCGTGCCCGAGCAACTGGCGCGCGAAGCGTTCCTGCTCGCCGCGGCCAAGCTGCCGATCAAGACGCGCTTCGTGCAGCGCATTGCGGAATAGGAGAGAGCGATGAAGAACGCCAGCCGTCTCTCGGACCTGCGTGTGATGAGCGAGGACCAACTCGACGACGAGGTCCTCAAGCTGAAGAAGGAGCAGTTCAACCTGCGCTTCCAGCGCGCCAGCGGGCAATTGCAGGACACCGCGCGGGTGCGCGTCGTGCGTCGCGACATCGCGTGCATCAAGACCGTCGCCGCGCAAAAGCGCGCCGCCAAGAACAAGGGCTGAGGACGAAGAAATGCCGAAGCGAATCCTCCAGGGCGTCGTCGTCAGCGACAAGCAAGAGAAGACCTTGGTCGTCAAGGTCGAGCGCCGTTTCACCCATCCGCTGTTGAAGAAGACGGTGCGCCGCTCGAAAAACTACCACGCGCATTCCGAGACCAAGACGCACAAGGTCGGCGACACGGTCTCGATCGAAGAAACGAAGCCGATCTCGAAACTGAAACGGTGGATCGTCGTCGAGGCTCCCAAGGCCTGAAGGGAAGGTCCCATTCGGGCGAGTTGATTTTTAGGAGGCGCGAGCCTCCTTCAGACGGCGGCCGCATTGCTCGACGCGACGCGGAGGCCGTTCTGACCAGAAAGGCGTTTAGGCCATGATACAGATGCAGACGAACCTCGACGTCGCCGACAATTCGGGCGCGCGCCGCGTGATGTGCATCAAGGTGTTGGGCGGCTCGAAGCGGCGCTACGCCTCGATCGGCGACGTCATCGTGGTGTCGATCAAGGAAGCCATTCCGCGCGGCCGAGTGAAGAAGGGCGACGTGATGAAGGCGGTCGTGGTGCGCACCGCCAAGGACATCCGCCGCCCCGACGGCTCGGTGATCCGCTTCGATTCGAACGCCGCGGTGCTGATCAACAATCAGTCCGAGCCGGTCGGCACCCGCATCTTCGGGCCGGTGCCGCGCGAACTTCGCGCCAAGAACCACGTCAAGATCATTTCGCTCGCGCCGGAGGTGCTGTGATGGCCGCCAAGATCCGGAAAGGCGACAAGGTCGTCGTGATCGCGGGCCGCGACAAGGGCAGGACCGGCGAAGTCACGCGCGTCATTCCCGCCGACCGCCGCGCCATTGTGGCCGGTGTCAACATGGTCAAACGCCACACGCGCCAGTCCGCGAAGTCCGATGGCGGCATCCTTTCCAAGGAAGCCGCGATCGACCTCTCCAATCTGGCGATCGCCGATCCCAAGAGCGGCAAGCCGACGCGGGTCGGGTTCAAGATTCTCGACGACGGCCGCAAGGTCCGCGTCGCCAAGCGTTCGGGAGACCTGATCGATGGCTGAGGCAAAATCGGACAAGGGCGGCAAACCGGCCAAGGCCGACAAGCCCGACAAGGCCGAGAAGGGCGACAAGGCCGCCGCGAAGGGCGACAAGCCCGACAAGGCCGCCGCCAAGGGCGGCAAGGCCGAAGGCGGCGGCGAAGCCAAGGCGGCCAAGGGCAAGTCCGGCGAGGGCGAAGTCGCCAAGGCGGGCCGGCCGAAGCCCCCGCCGAAGGACTACGTTGCGCGCCTCGAGCGGCTCTACGACGCCGTGATCGTGCCCAAGTTGCTCAAGGAGTTCGGCTACAAGAATGCGCTGCAGGTGCCCAAGATCGACAAGATCGTGCTGAACATGGGCGTCGGCGAAGCGGTCAACGACACCAAGAAGGTGACCTCCGCCGCCAACGATCTGGCGCTGATCGCCGGCCAGAAGGCGGTGGTGACGCGCGCGCGCAAGGCGATCTCGACCTTCAAGGTGCGCGAGAACATGCCGATCGGCGCCAAGGTCACGCTGCGCAAGACGCGCATGTACGAATTCCTCGATCGGCTGGTCACCGTGGCGCTGCCGCGGGTGCGCGATTTTCGCGGCCTCGATCCGAAATCGTTCGACGGCCGGGGCAACTACGCGCTCGGCATCAAGGAGCACATCATCTTCCCCGAGATCGACTACGACAAGACGGAAGCGATGTTGGGAATGGACGTCGTGGTGTGCACGACGGCCGAGACGGACGCCGAGGCGCGCGCGTTGCTGCGCGCCTTCAACTTCCCCTTCCGGCAGTGAGCGCGTAGCGCTCAGACGCGGAAAACGGAGGCCCTGGATGGCAAAGAAGAGTGCAGTCGAGAACAACCAGCGCAAGCGTCGCCTGGCGAAGAAATTCTCCGCCCGGCGCAAGCGCCTTCTCGACGTCGCCAACAACGAACAGCTGACGATGGAAGAGCGCTTCGAGGCGCGCATCAAGCTGGCCGCGCTGCCGCGCAACGGCGCGCTCGTCCGCGTGCGCAACCGCTGCGAAGTGACAGGGCGTCCGCGCGGCTATTATCGCAAGATGAAGATGAGCCGCATCGCGCTTAGGGAATTGGGCAACAAGGGCCTCATTCCCGGCATGGTCAAGTCGAGCTGGTGAGGAGGGCAGGACCATGGCGATGAACGATCCCCTAGGCGACATGCTCACCCGCATCCGCAACGCGCAGATGCGCAAGCGCGGCAAGGTCTCGACACCCGGCTCCTCCTTGCGCAAGAAGGTGCTCGACGTGTTGCAGTCCGAAGGCTATATCCGCGGGTATTCGACCACCGACTACCCCAACGGCCGCACCGAGTTCGAAATCGAACTCAAGTATTCCGACAACGAGCCGGTCATTCGCAAGATCGAGCGCGTGTCGAAGCCGGGCCGCCGCGTCTACGCCGCCGTCGACGGCGTGCCGCGCGTCGCCAACGGCCTCGGCGTGTCGATCCTCTCCACGCCGAAGGGCGTGATGGCGGATCACGCGGCGCGCGAAAATCACGTCGGGGGCGAAGTCCTCTGCACGGTCTTCTGAGAACAAAGACGCCGACCCGGTCGGCGCCCAATCTGGAACCAACGCCATGTCTCGCATCGGCAAGAAGCCCGTCGTCATTCCCGCCGGCGTCACCGCCCGGCTCGAGGGTCAATCGATCGCCGTCAAGGGCGCGAAGGGCGAACTGACGTTCACCGCCCCCGACGAAGTCGCCATCCGCATCGAAGGCGGCAACGTGCACGTCGCGCCGCACGGCGAGAGCAAACACGCGCGCGCGCTGTGGGGCACGGCGCGCGCCCGGGTGCAGAACCTGGTGGTCGGCGTCACCAAGGGCTACGAGAAGAAGCTCGAGATCAACGGCGTCGGCTACAAGGCGGCGATCGCCGGCAAGAACCTACAGCTCTCGCTGGGGTTCAGCCACGACGTCGTCTATCCGATCCCGACGGGGGTCGTCATCGCCACGCCCAAGCCGACGGAAATCACCATCGCCGGCATCGACAAGCGCCAGGTCGGCCAGATAGCCGCCGAGATCCGCGCCTTCCGTGGCCCCGAGCCTTACAAGGGCAAGGGCGTCAAGTACGCCGACGAATTCATCTTCCGCAAGGAAGGCAAGAAGAAGTAAGAGGCGCCGTCATGGCCAAGTCCAACGTATCCACCGATCGCCGCAAGGCGCGCGTTCGCCGCGCGTTCGCCGCGCATGGCGGCGGGCGTCCGCGCCTCAGCGTGTTCCGTTCTTCCAAGCAGATCTCCGCTCAGATCATCGACGACGAGAAAGGCGTGACGCTGGTCGCCGCGTCGTCGCTGGAAAAGGCCTTCCGCGAGAGCTTGAAGACCGGCGCCAACATCGAGGCCGCCAAACGCGTCGGCAAGGAGATCGCCGAGCGCGCCAAGAAGGCGGGCGTCGACCGGGTCGTTTTCGATCGCGGCGGCTATATGTACCACGGGCGCGTCAAGGCGCTCGCCGAGGGCGCGCGCGAGGGCGGCCTCCAATTCTAGTCTCAACCCCCCAAGCGAGCGGCGCCGCGTAAGCGAAGCGCCGCGCAAGTGACGGAACAAGAATATGGCGCGTGAAGGAGAAGGCGGCCGCGGCCGCGAGCACAGCCGGGAGGAGCGCGACAGCGAGTTCGTCGACCGTCTCGTCCATATCAATCGCGTGGCGAAGGTGGTGAAGGGTGGACGCCGCTTCGGTTTCGCCGCTCTCGTCGTCGTCGGCGATCAGAAGGGCCGCGTCGGTTTCGGCCACGGCAAGGCGCGCGAAGTGCCCGAGGCGATCCGCAAGGCGACGGAAGCCGCCAAGCGCGGCGTCGTGCGCGTGCCGTTGCGCGAAGGCCGCACGCTGCATCACGACGTCAACGGCCGTCACGGCGCCGGGCGCGTGGTGCTGCGCGCGGCGCCCGCCGGCACCGGCATCATCGCCGGCGGTCCGATGCGCGCGGTGTTCGAATCGCTCGGCGTGCACGACGTCGTCGCCAAGAGCCAGGGCTCCTCGAACCCCTACAACATGATCCGGGCGACCTTCGACGCGCTGTCCCGCGAGGACAGCCCGCGCTCGGTCGCTCAGCGGCGCAACATCAAGGTGTCGACGTTGCAGTCGCGCCGGCAGGGCGTCGAAGCCGACGCCGTCGATTCGTGATCCGCGAGGGCTTGACATGACCACCGAGAAGAAAGTCATCCTCGAACAGGTCGGCAGCCCGATCGGGCGTCCGCGCTCGCAGCGCGAAACGCTCCGGGGCCTGGGCCTCGACCGGATCGGTCGGCGCGCCAGCCTCGTCGATACGCCGGCCGTCCGCGGCATGATCGCCAAGGTCGCGCATCTCGTGCGCGTCGTCGACGGCCAGTGAGGACGCGAACATGAAACTCAACGCCATCAGAGACAACGCCGGCGCCTCCAAGGCGCGAATCCGCGTCGGTCGCGGCATCGGTTCGGGCAAGGGCAAGCAGGCGGGCCGCGGCGGCAAGGGCCAGACTGCGCGCTCGGGCGTGCGCATCAAGGGGTTCGAAGGCGGTCAGATGCCGCTTTATCGCCGCCTGCCCAAGCGCGGCTTCACGCCGCCCTCGCAGCGCGACCTCAACGAGGTCAATCTCGGCCGCATCCAGGCCGCGATCGAGGCCGGCGTTCTCGACTCGGGCAAGCCGATCACCGTCGCTGCGCTGGTCGAAGCGAAAGTGGTGGCGCGCGCGCGCGACGGGGTGAAGATTCTCGGCAAGGGCGAGATCGAGGCCAAAGCCGATTTCGAGGTCTACGGCGCGTCGAAGAGCGCCGTCGCGGCGATCGAAAAGGCCGGCGGCAGCGTGAAGACGCTCGCAAACAAGGCCACGCCTGCGGGGCCGTGAACGAAGAGCGCCCGCTTCAAGGGGTGGCAATCGATCACGCCCGGGCCATATGATGGGAGCGCCGCGGCATCGGCGGTCGTTCGAATGGCGTCTATGAGCCTCGCGCTGCGCATGCGCGGGGGAAAAGCGGAGCGCGAAAGCGATGGCATCGGCGGCCGAACAGCTCGTGGCGAACATCAACTGGTCCGCCTTTTCCAAGGCGGAGGAGCTCCAGAAGCGCATCTGGTTCACGCTCGGCGCGTTGGTCATTTTCCGCCTCGGCACGTTTATCCCGCTGCCCTTCATCGACCCCAAGGCGTTCGAGCAGTCGTTCACCGGGCACAGCCAGGGCGTGCTCGACATGTTCAACATGTTCTCGGGCGGCGCGGTCCAGCGCATGGCGGTGTTCGCGCTCAACATCATGCCCTACATCTCGGCCTCGATCATCATCCAGTTGCTCAGTTCGGTGTTGCCCTCGCTGGAGGCGATCAAGAAGGAGGGCGAGGCGGGACGCAAGATCCTCAATCAGTACACCCGTTACCTGACGGTGGTGCTGGCGGTGTTCCAGGCCTACGGCATCGCGATCGGCCTCGAGGGAAGGACGGGCGTGGTCAGCGAGGGCGGCCTGATGTTCCGGTTTTCGACGGTCGTCACCTTGACCGGTGGCACGATGTTCCTGGTCTGGCTCGGCGAGCAGATCACTTCGCGCGGCGTCGGCAACGGCTCGTCGCTGATCATCTTCGCCGGCATCGTCGCGCGCCTGCCGGTCGCGGCGGTGCAACTGTTCGAACTCGGCCGCCAGGGATCGATCTCGACCGGCTTGGTGCTCGCCGTCATCGTGATGGTGTTCGTCGTCGTCGGGTTCATCGTGTTCATCGAACGGGCGCAGCGCCGCGTTCCCATCACCTATCCGCGCCGCCAAGTCGGCAACAAGATGTACGAGGGGCAAAGTTCGTTCCTGCCGCTCAAACTCAACACGTCGGGCGTGATTCCGCCGATCTTCGCTTCCTCGCTGCTGCTGCTGCCGACCACGGCCGCCAATTTCGCGCAGGGGTCGGCGAGTTCGGGGCTGCTGTCGACCATTTCGACGCTGCTGGGACGCGGAGGCCCGGTCTACATGATCCTCTATGTCGCACTGATCGTTTTCTTTGCGTTCTTCTATACGTCGACCGTGTTCAACCCGACCGACACCGCCGAAAATCTCAAGAAGCACGGCGGCTTCGTGCCCGGCGTGCGACCCGGCGAGCGCACCGCGCAATATATCGACTACGTGCTCACCCGCGTCACCGTGCTCGGCGCGGGGTATCTCGCGTTGATCTGCATCCTGCCGGAATTGCTGACTTCCTATTCCTCGATCCAACTCTATTTCGGCGGCACGTCGCTGTTGATCGTCGTCAACGTCACCATGGACACGGTGGCGCAGATCCACGGGCACCTGCAGGCGCATCAATACGAGGGCCTGATCCGCAAGGCCAAGCTGAGGGGGAGAAAGCGATGAGGTTGATCCTGCTCGGGCCGCCGGGCGCCGGCAAGGGCACGCAGGCGGCTCGGCTGGTGGAGAAATACGGCATTCCCCAGCTTTCGACGGGCGACATGCTGCGCGCGGCGGTCGCCGCGGGGACGCCGATCGGCCTCAAGGCCAAGGCGGTGATGGAATCGGGCGCCCTGGTTTCCGATGAAATCGTCGAGGGCATCATCGAGGCCCGCATCGACGAGCCGGACGCGAAGAAGGGCTTCATCCTCGACGGCTTTCCGCGCACGCTGGCCCAGGCGGCCGCGCTCGACCGGATGCTCGGGCGCAAGGGGCTCAAGATCGACGCGGCGATCGAATTGAAGGCCGACGCCGAGAAGCTGGTCGCGCGCATCGTCAATCGCGCCGCCGAGGCCAAAGCCGCCGGAAAAGCGGTGCGCAAGGACGACGATCCCGAGGTTTTCAAGACGCGCCTCGCGGCCTATTTGCGCGACACGGCGGCGGTGACGCCCCACTACGCCGCCAAGGGCGCGCTGCGCTTGGTCGACGGCATGGCGAGCATCGCCGAGGTCGCTGGCGCGATCGACGCGATCGTCGCGCCGCTGGAATGAAGACGAGCCCGTCCGCGCCGGACCTCGCCTCGGACGAGCCGGGGGCGCGCGTCGCGCGCGAGTCGCGCCGATCGGCGGCGCCCGAAGCCGGCGTCCGCTTCTTCCCCGACGCCGGCGCGGCCTTCGCGCCGCTCGGCGGTCTCGAATTGACCCGCCTAGAGCCGCCGCGATGAAGGCCGTCATGCGCCAAGGCCTCGACGGCGTGGTCGAGATCATCGACCGCGCGCCCGCGGAGGCGGCGCCCGGTCGCCGCGCCGCGCCGGGGCTGCTGGCGCAACTGAGTTGGACGGAGGGGCTGGTCTGGTTCATGCGCACGCTCGCCTGGGTGTGGGTCGCCAAGGGGCTGTTCAACTGGAGCCTGGTGCTCGGCGCTCTTCCTGGCTACGGCGACTTCGCCATGCTGCCGCTGCCGTTGCAGAGTTCGATCGTGTTCTTCGCCGCGGTCGATCTGCTCGCCGCCGTCGGCCTCTGGCTCGCGGCGCCCTGGGGGGGCGTGCTGTGGCTGCTCTGCGCCGTGATCGAGGGCGTTTCTCCGGCGCTCGGCGCGCGCGGCGCGGTGACCGGCGCGCTCGGCGTCGCGCTCAACGCGCTGCTGGTGGCGCTCTATTTTCTGTTGAGCTGGCGGGCCGGCCAGGAACGGTTTTGAGCGGCGGCGAGACGCAGAGTTAACGTTACGCCAAAGTCAACAGGCGCGTGGATTCAGTTTAAGTTTACCAGACTGAGTAAACTCTGGATTCATCTTGACTCTTAAACTCGTCTTCATAGCCATGAGTTACAGTCTGCGTCATAAGCGGACCGAATAATAAGCTCGGCCGGGGACAGACGAACAGGCGAGTGTGTCATGACGAATCTTGCAAACGCGGAAGAAGGCGTATCCCGCAGCGAAAGAATAGCTGGCGTGCGTCCAGCGTATCTGGAAACCCTGACCATGGTGGAGCGGTTGCATCGCCGCCTCCTCGACGTGATCAAGGACGAGTTCGACCGCCGCGGCCGCTCCGACGTCAATGCGGTGCAGGCGCTGCTGCTCTTCAACATCGGCGACAAGGAATTGACCGCGGGCGAACTGCGCACGCGCGGTTACTATCTCGGCTCGAATGTCTCCTACAACGTCAAGAAGCTGGTCGAGATGGGCTATCTCCATCACGCCCGCTCGCGCATCGACCGTCGTTCGGTGCGCATCAGTCTGACGGAAAAGGGCGAGGAGATTCACCGAATCATCGGCAGCCTTTACGAAAAGCATGCGATGACGGTCGAGCAGATCGGTGGCGTCATGGCCGACGACTTCACGCGCATGAACCGGGCGCTGGCGCGCCTGGAGCGCTTCTGGACCGATCAGATCAAGTACCGGCTCTGACGCGCTCGCGTTCGAGGCCGCCGGCGATCCGCTCTCGATCCAAGGGCGCCCCTCGGGGCGCCCTTTTCGCGTGCGCGCCTCCGGCGCCCGCATCCCCCGCGATCACGTCTCGGCGCCCGCCGGCGCGCGGCCATAAATTCGCCCGACTGAACCGATCTTGATCGAAAACAGACTCGTCGCGAGGGAATCGCGCGCTGACGTTGGTTCCGGGCGCCGGGCGGCGACGATCGGGGCGCCATCTCGTTGGTTCTCTAAGGAATGGGGCTCGGCCTTTCCATGAAGGGAATTCGTTCGTTGTCGATCGATCGACGCGCTTTTCTTTCCGGCGTCGCCGTTTCCGCGTTGGCCGGGGCGGCGTTGGCGAGTTTTGGCGCCCGCGCCCAGCAGGCGGCGGACGACGATCAGGCCGAATGGCGCCAGAGCTACGAGACCTCCGAGCGGATTTCCGTCGGTCGCGAGACCACGCCGGTGCTTTCGCCCGACACGGTCGCGGCGACCGAGGCGGCGATCCAAGTCTATCAGAGCGTGGTCGCGCGAGGCGGATGGAACCAGGTGCCGGCCGACGCCGAACTGAAGATCGGCGGCAAATCCAGGGCGGTGCAGCCGCTGCGGCAACGCCTGATCGCCTCGGGCGATCTCGATCCGGTGGCGGGGATGGGACGCACCTTCGACTCGTTCGTCGAGGCGGCGGTCAAGCGCTTCCAGGTTCGCCACGGCCTCGGTCCGACCGGCGTCGTCAACGACGAGACCCTGGCCGAGCTGAACGTCTCCGCCGAGGCGCGCCTGCAGCAATTGGAGACCAACATCGTGCGGCTGCGCGCGTTCTCGGGCGATTTGGGCGCGCGCTTCGTGATGGTCAACATTTCCGCCGCCGCCGTCGAAACGGTCGAGAACGGCGTCGTCTATTCGCATCACGTGGCCGGCGTCGGCAAGATCGACCGCCAGTCGCCGATCATGCAGACCAAGGCGACGGAGATCAATTTCAACCCGTTCTGGACGGTGCCGCCCTCGCTGATCAAGAAAGACCTGATCCCCAAGATGCAGGCCGATCCGAACTATCTCACCGACGAGAAAATTCGCGTCTTCAATCGGGAAGGGCAGGAGGTCTCGCCCCAGTCGATCGACTGGAACACCACCGAGGCGACCAACTTCAAGTACCGCCAGGACACCGGCGCTGACATCAACTCGCTCGGCTCGGTGCGCATCAACATTCCCAACCCCTACGGCGTCTACATGCACGACACCCCGTCGAAGGGCATTTTCGGCGACGATTTCCGCTTCGTCTCCTCGGGATGCGTGCGCGTGCAGGACGTTCGCGACTACGTCGCCTGGCTGCTCAAGGACAATCCCGGCTGGGGACGCGACCAGATCGACCAGGCCATCAACTCCGGCCAGCGCGTCGACGTCAAACTGACGGCGCCGGTCAACGTCTACTGGGTCTACATCACCGCCTGGGCGACGCCCGACGGCGTCGTGCAGTTCCGCCCCGACATCTACCAGCGCGACGGCGCGGGCCCGGGCCCGATCGCCTCCGCGATCCCCGCTCAGCCGCTCGCGATGCCGCAAGATTAAGGGCGGGCGAGCGCGGCCTCGAAGACGTCCTTCGGCTCGGCGCGCCGCGGATTGCGGGCGGTTCGCTCGGAGAGGGCGTCAGCTCATCGCGCTCTTGACGGTTTCGATCAATTGCTTGAGCGTGAAGGGCTTGGGCAGGAAGAGGAATTCCTGCCCCTCCGGCAGATTCTTGGCGAAGGCGTCGTCGGCGTAGCCGGAGACGAAAATCACCTTCGCGTTCAGCCCGCGCCGGCGCAGCTCGGTCAGCATGGTCGGACCGTCCATTTCCGGCATGATGACGTCGGAAACGATCAGATCGATCTTGCCGCCCGCGCGCTCGACCGCGCGCAGCGCGTCAGCGCCCGTATCGGCCTCGAGCACCGTGTAGCCGCGCGAGGCGAGCGCGCGGGAGGCGAAAGAGCGCACCGCCTCTTCGTCCTCGACCAGCAGGATCGCGCCGTGTCCGGTGAGGTCGGCGGCGGGTTTGGCGGCTTCCTTCTTCGTCGGCTCGGCGACCGGCTCGGGGATGTGGCGCGGCAGCAGAATGCGGAACGTCGTGCCGACGCCCAGCTCGCTTTCGTAAAAGACGTAGCCGCCGGTCTGCTTGACGATGCCGTAGACCATGGAAAGGCCGAGGCCGGTGCCCTTGCCGACCTCCTTGGTGGTGAAGAAGGGCTCGAAAATCTTGTCGCGCACCTCGGCGGGAATCCCGTGGCCGTTGTCCTCGACTTCGATCAGCACGTAGTCGGCGGGCAGCAGCGCCTTCTCGTTGAAGGCCGCGCAATCGGCCGCGGCGACGTTGCGCGTGCGCAGCGCGATGTGGCCGCCGTCGCTCATCGCGTCGCGAGCGTTGACGACGAGGTTGACGATGACCTGCTCGAACTGATTGACGTCGGCCTTCACCAGCCACAGATCGCGTCCGTGCACGACTTCGAGTTCGATCGTCTCGCCGACCAGCCGTCGCAGCAGCATCTGCAAGTCCGACAACACTTCGCCGAGCTGCAGCGTCTGCGGGCGCAAGGTCTGTCGGCGCGAGAAGGCGAGCAACTGGCGCACCAGACCGGCGGCGCGGTTGGCGTTCTGCCTGATCTGCATGATGTCCTGGAAGGACGGATCGGTCGGCCGATGGTTGGCGAGCAACAGATCGGAATAGCCGATGATCGCGGTCAGCACGTTGTTGAAGTCGTGCGCGATGCCGCCGGCGAGTTGGCCGATCGCCTGCATCTTCTGGCTCTGGAGGAAATTCTCTTGCAGCGTCCGCAGTTCGGTGGTGTCGAGGGCGAAGACGAAGGCGCTGGCGCCTTCGTCGCCCTCGGGGTCGGCGGCCGAGACGAAGAAGCGCGCCGAGCGCTCGCCTTCGCCCGCCAGAGCGATGTCGACGGGCGCGATGTCGCCCCTGCCTTCGCCCGCCGCCGCGATCGCCTCGCGCAAGAGCGGGTGATCGCGCTCGGCCAGGGCGCGATAGATCGAGGGGCGGCCTTCGTCCGCGCCCGCCTTGAGAGCGAGCGGGGCGAGCCGCGCGAAGGCGCCGTTGGCGCGCAACACTGCGCCCTGCGGATCGACCGAGGCGATCGCCATCGGCGTCGAATTGAAGAATCGCGCGAAGCGGACCTCGGCGGCGCGCAGATCTTCGCCCTCGTCTTCGCCGGGCGCGCGGTTGAGCGCCAGGGTGCGCGAGGGGCCGGGCAGCCCGGCGCTGGAAAAGGCGACGCGGTGCAGCAGGCGGACGGGCAGGAACTGCCCCTGCCGGCGCTTGAGATCGACGTCGAAGCGCTCGGTCTTCACTTCCCCGGGGCGGCCGGAGACGAGGCTGAGCAGCGCCGCGCCGTCGGCCGCCACGATATCGGAAAGCTTGAGCTGGCCGGCGGCGAACTGCGCGATATCGTAATCGAGCCAGTTCGCGAGGGTCGCGTTCATGTGCGCGATCGAGCCGTCGGGCTCGGCAGAAAAGAAGCCGGCCGGCGCGTGGTCGAGATAGTCGATGGCGTGCTGCAGGTCTTGGAAGAAACTTTCGTGCCGCTCGCGCTCGCGCGTGATGTCGCCGACCGTCCACAGCGTCACCCCGGCTTTGGCGACGCCGCGGAGCGGGCGCACGCGGATGCGGTACCAGGCCGCCGCAGTTTCGCCGCTCAGAGGCGGGGCCATGCGCAATTCTTCGGCGGCGCGCCCGCCGGCGCGCGCGGCCTGCGCCAGCCGGTAGACCGCCTCGGACACTTCCGGCGCGCCGGTGAACAGACGCTCGACGAGCCTGAGATCCGACGCGCCCTTCGCGCCCGAAAGCGCGAGATAGGCCTCGTTGGCGTAAATGATGCGCGAATGGGCGTCGGTGACGATCAGCCCGTCGCTGTTGGAATCGGCGATGGCCTTGGTGATGTCGTAACGGCCGGCGCGGCCGGCGAACTGCAACTGGCCGAACGCATACAGCAGCATCGAGAAAACGCCGAAAATCGCCAGCCCGGCGATGGTCCAATACATCGCTTTGACGCCGAGTTCTTCCGGTAGCCACAGCAGAGCCGCCACGGCGCCGCACAGGCAGACGACGAGCAGCGCCAGCAATCCGGGGTTGGCGGCCCGATCGACGCGGTCGACTGCAGCCGGCGTCGACGCTGGAGTCATGGCGAAACGATCCTCCCCCATCGCGCCCGGGCGAGCGCGCTCCGGCTGGCCTTTCCCTTGCGATTGCGCCGATTTCGCGACGCCGCGTCGACGCTTCGCCCGCCTTCCGCGGGCGATGGCCGGCTCGACGCCGCGCCCAGCCTTGCCTCAAGCCTGCACATCTCGCCAATATTCCGCTGTTTTCATGGCTTACACGATTTGCTAGGAATCATGGCTTACACGATTTGATAGGAACGGCTAACGCCGTCTGAGTCGCGCGAGGCCGCTCGATCCGATACTGACCCTTTTCATCGCCATTGGCGACAAAGATCGGAGAGTGGGAAGGGGGGTGCCCTCGCCGAGGTCTGGATATCCCATGTGGATGAGTAATTCGTCGTCGCTTTGGCAGATCGCCCTGTTCGCCGGTCTATTGGTGGCGATCGCGTTAATTCTCGCGATCATTTATCGGGTCGCGTTCGGCCATCGCCTGCGCGTTCCCGGAGGCGGTCGCGCCCGCCAGCCGCGGTTGGGGCTGGTCGACGCCTTCTCCTTGGACGGACAGCGTCAACTGGTTCTGCTGCGCCGCGACAATGTCGAACATCTGGTGATGATCGGCGGGCCCAACGACGTCTTGGTCGAATCGCAGATCATCCGCGCCGCCGTTTCGTCTTCGGCGCGCGAAAGGGACGCCGCCGCGGTCAAGGCGCTGCCGATCGCGCCGGTCCACGCCCTCGGTGCCGCGCCGGCCGCCGCGGTCGAGGCGCCGTCTCAGCCGGCCGAACCCGTGCCGCCGCTGCAACCGCCGCGCATCGCGCCGCGCTTCGAAGCCCCGACGGTCACGCCGGAGGAGCGCTTTGGGGCGGAGCGCGTCGCGCCCGCGCCCCTGCGCCAGCCGATTCGGGCCGTCGCGCCGCCGAACGGCGACGCGAGGCGCGATTTCGCGCCCGCGGCTCCCGTCGCGCCCGCGCGCCCCGCCGCTCATCCGCGCTCGCCGCTGCCGCCGCCGATCGTCGTCGCCCCGGCGGCGAGGACCCGCGCGACTCCGGTTCTTCCGCCCGAACCCGCCGCCGAGTTGCCGCAGCCGATCGCGCGCCCGCCGTCGCCCGAGCCCGCCGCCGCGCGGCCACAGCCGATCGCGCGCCCGCCGTCGCCCGAGCCCGCCGCCGCGCGGCCGCAGCCGATCGCGCGCCCGCCGTCGCCGGAGGCGCCGGCGCCGGCCCCGGCCCCGGCCCCGGCCCCGGCGGTCAAGCCGCCGCTCGAGGAAGCGTTCGGCGATCTCGAATCGCTGGAAGCGGAAATGGCGCGCCTTCTCGGGCGCGACGTCTGAAGCGCCGGCCGAGCCCGCGCGCCTGCACGCCGGTTCGGCGTTCCCACGCCTGCTATTCGTCGCGATAGATCTTCTCGCGGCGTTCGTGGCGCTCCTGGGCCTCGACCGACAGCGTCGCGATCGGCCGCGCGTCGAGCCGGCGCAGCGAGATCGGGTCGCCCGTTTCGACGCAGAAGCCGTAAGTCCCGTCGTCGAGGCGCGCCAACGCCGCTTCGATCTTGGCGATCAGTTTGCGGTGCCGATCGCGCGAGCGCAGCTCGATCGCGCGATCCGTTTCCGAAGACGCGCGGTCGGCGAAATCGGGATGGTTCTCGCTTTCGTTCTGCAACGCGGCGAGGGTTTCCTTGCTTTCGGCGAGAATCGCTTCGCGCCAGCCGATAAGTTTGCGCCGAAAATATTCCTTCTGCCGTTCGTTCATGAACGGCTCGCTGTCGGAGGGTTTGTAGCCGTCCTCGATAACGCCGACTATGCCCATGATTCTCGGTTCCCGAACCAACTTGGCGACCTTATAGCGATGTCGTTGTCAAGGAACAATGACTACTCTCGCGCCGACGGAGGCAGCGGAATTCGCCCCGCCGCATTGTCAATGGGCGGCGCGCGGGCCTATGAGAATCGAGAGCGCCGTCGCAACGCCGCCGGCGCGAACTCGAGGAGGAAGCGATGTTCCATCGAATTGTCCTCGCCATCGATCTCGCCGATCCCGCCTCGAGCCCCAAGGGGCTCGATCAGGCGCTGGAACTGGCGGCCCAGAGCGGCGGGGAGCTGCGCCTCGTCAACGTCCAGCCGCTTCTGCCGGCGACCTTCATGGAATACGTCCCCGCCGATTTCGACGAGGAGCAGGAGAAGCGGGCGCAAGGAGCGCTCGACGACATCGCGGCGAAAATCCCGCTGCCCAAGGAGCGCGTCTCGACGATCGTGCTCAGCGGCGGCATCTATCACGAACTGCTCAGGGACGCCGCCGAATGGCGCGCCGACCTCATCGTCGTGGGGTCGCACCGGCCGGTGATGTCCGACTATCTGCTCGGCTCGAACGCCAGGACCATCGTGCGGCACGCGCAATGCTCGGTGCTGGTGGTGCGCGTCTGATCGATGGGCGACGGCGCGCCTCGCCGCCTCGGTCGCCGGCCGGAGGCGTCGGCCCCTGGAAGCGGGCGCCCGCGCGCGCGATAACAGCCCGCCGCCGGGTCCGCTCCGACCGCGGGCGGCGCCGGAGCCTGCCCATGCCCGTCGTCGTCGACCGCCAGTCCTTCGCCTTGCCGCGCTCGGCCGCGGCCGAGGTCGAGATTTTCGCCGTCGGCGACATTCACGGGCGCAGCGATCTGCTCGACGCTCTGCTCGAGGAAGCGCAGCGCGAGCCGCGCCGCGAGCCGCGCCGCGCCGTCGTGTTTCTCGGCGACCTCGTCGACCGCGGCCCGGATCCGCTCGGCGCGATCGATCTGGCGATCGGCGCGGGAGAACGGATCGGCGCCGAGGAGTCGATCGCGCTGATGGGCAATCACGAGACGATGATGCGCCTGGCCCTCGATCCCACGACGCCGCTCGCGGACGCGATCGACGCGCTGGAGGGCTGGGTCGCCAACGGCGGCGGGCCCACCATCGCTCAGTTCGCCGACCCAAGAGCGGCGCCGGCGACGCCGGAGGGTCTCGTCGGCGCGATCCGCGCCGCGCTGCCGCCCCGCGTCGCCAAGTGGCTCGAAGGATTGCGCCCGCACTGGCGCTCGGGGGAGGTCCTGTTCGTCCACGCCGGCGTCAACCCGCGCGTCGAACTCGACGAATTTCTCGCCGCGCCATGGAATGCGCCGCTGTGGCGCCTCGACGAGAACCGACACTGGGCGTGGGTGCGCTGGCCGTTCCTCGATCACGCGCCCGGCCCCGAAGGCTGGAGCGGCCTCTTCGTCGTCCACGGCCATACGCCCAACGACGCTCTGGCGCACGCCTCGCACGCCGATCAGATCAAGAGCTTCCGCCTCAATCTCGACGCCGGCTCCGGCCTCACCGGCGTCGCCGAAATGGCGATCATCCGCGGCGACCGCGCCGAAGTCGTCGCCGCGCGCGGGCCGACCAATCGGATGCTGCGCCTTTAAGGTGGCGCGCGTCACGCGCCGTCGAGCAGTTCGGCGACCAGCGCGTCGATCGCGTCGGCGAGCCCGGCTTGCCTAAGCGCCGCGCGCACCCGCGATCGCGCGCGCTGGAACTTGACGCCCTCCGGCAACGCCACCGCCGCCGCGACGCGCTCGGCTTTGGCGGCGGCGTCGGCGAGGTCGCGCTGGAGCTTGATCTTGGTGCCGTAGCGGGGGATGGGAAGGTTGAAGACGACCTTGTCGAAGTCGCGGGCGCCCCACTGGCCGCGCGATTGGTATTTCGCCGTGCGCTCCCGCGCAGTCTCGCTGTTGAGGATCGCGGCGAGATACCGGGCTTCCCCCGCGCTCGCAACGGCCGTCCAATAGAGTTTGTGATCGACGACGGCTTTCGAGTCGCGCAAGACGCAGGCCGCCGGCAGCGTCCCCGCTTTCGCGTAAACGACGCGCAGCGGTGCCAAGGGGAATTGAGCGCCGAGTTCGTTGTGGTAGTTCCATCGCTCGCGCAGCGTCATGTCGCCACCCGCCGAGCGATGTTCATTCCAGATCGCCTCGGCCTTTTTCATCCAAGCCGAAAGGTGATCGAAGCCTCGATCGCGTGCCGTCTTCGAGTCGAGCGTTTCCCCTTTGTCTGTGACCGGAACGACGCCCTCGACCGGATTGAAGACAGCGAAGGGCAAGATGCTCTCGCCGAGCAAGATCGGGCGCAGGAACTCGGCCTCGACGCGATTTTCGACGCCCGGCAATTCCTTCCACGGCATTTTTTCCTGGGAGTTCCTGCGACTCAAGACCGGCGGCGCGGAGGTATCAACGCCGAGCCGCCCCATCGCCTTGCGCTCGACGAGGCACAACATCCTCGGCACCAGGGTCGCGCCCTGGCGGAACGCCGCGCGATAGGCTGAGCCGCCAGAAAAAACTGACTCCGTCGGCTTCGGTGCGCCCTCGGCGACGCTGAACTTGCCCTCCGCGATCAACCGGTCGACCAGCGCCTCGGGCGCGTCCCGCATCGGCAGCGCGCCCGAGTAGACGCGCACGGTCTCCGGCATCGCCTTGGCGGTCGCGCGGCGGCGGCCGAACACGACGCAAGAGGGGACCGGAAACAGCGGCTGCACGCTGTCGTCCATCGTCCAGGCCTCGTCCCATTGGACGGAGCCTGCGTGGTAGACGCCCGAGCGCAGGCGCTCGAATTGCCCTCGCGTGAGCGCCGCCAAGGGCAGGACGAAAGCGATGCGGCCCGACCCGCGCAGATAGAGCGTCGCCGACCGAGCGGTGAACAGGGCGCAGAGATCGTTCTGCGTCGCCAGCTTGCCGCCGACGTAAACGCCCAAGCCGTTCGCCAATTCCTTGAAGCGCTTCTGCAATTCGGCGCTCATGTGACGGAACGCGACCCATGGCGGATTGCCGACGACGACGTTCGCCCAACCGCCGGCGGCGGAGTAGGCAAGGGGCCGCGAGAGATTGCGCGCGACATAGGCCCAGATCGAGTCGCGACCCTCGCGGCGCAGGCGGTCGTAGATGAGATAGGTCGCGCCGATGTCCGCGACCGCATTGCGCTCGTCGTCGCCGAAATCGCGCAGGATCGGGTTGGGGAAGCGATGGCGCAGCCGGAAGTAGAACGCTTCGATCGCTCCCGTCACACGCTGCTCGACCGCCTCGCGCGGCAGGTCGGTCTCGGAACCGTGACGCATGATTTCGATCGTCTCGTCGAACAGTTCCGGGTCGCGGCACAGCAATTCGGGAAAGTCGAGCTGGGCTGGCGGCGCCCCGTTCACGGCGGGCACGAGGATCGTCAACTTCTTCTCGGTGAAATGCTGCGACACCGAAAGCTGCATCGCGTCGCCGAGATAGACCGGAATGGTCAGCGGCCCCTTGCGGAGCGACAGGGCCGGGGCCAGGGCGAGCAAGTAGGTGACGCGCGCGATGATGACGGCGACGGGGTGAATGTCGATTCCCGCCACGTGCTGGGACGCCTCGATCGCGCGCGCGGCGGGCTCCAGGCCGCTTTCTTGAGCTTCCGCGAGAAACAACCGCAAGGCGTGAAAGAGAAAGGCGCCGGAGCCGCAGGCGGGATCGAGCACCTTCTGCTCGACCGGCCTGTCGACCGCGTGCTTGACCATCTTCGCCGCCAACCAGTCGGGCGTATAGTATTCGCCGAGCCCGTGCCGTTCCGTCCGGTCGATCAGCGATTCGTAGAGAACCTTGAGCACGTCGCTTTCGACTTCGGCGAGCCGGAAACGCCGAACGTGCGCCATGATCCGCCGCACCAGCTTCACGCCTTCCTCGTCGGCGACCACCCAATCGAAGAAGTCGCTCTCGACGGCGCCGGCGATGCCGGCGCTCGCCAGCGCTTCGCCCGACAAGAGGCGGGCGGGGTCATCTTCCTTCATGCCGAGCGCCGCGAGCGCGATGCATTTGGCGACGATGACGAGATAGCTGTGCTGGAGCCACAGCGCGTCGCTCTCGACGTCGCGGCCGTAGACGATCTTGAGTAGTTGCGCCCAGAGTTGGCGCTTGGGCAGGACAGCGCGATCGGCCTTCAGCCGCGCCCATAACGCGCGCAGGGCGGCGTCGGCGGCCCGGAACGCGACCGAGTCGGCGCCGAGTTCGATGCGCACGGTCTCGGGGTCGGGCGGCAGCGAGATTTTCAGCGCCAGCGCGCCGTCGAGCCAGGCGAGAAATTCGGCCGGCCTTTCCGGATCGAGGGTGGTTTCCTTGATCTTGACCAGCGCGCCTCGGTCGAGCGCCATCGCCACCCATTTGCGCCCGTCCGAGGCGATGCCGACGAAGGGCTCGCCGGTCTCCGCCTCGCGATTGGCGAGATAGTCGGGCATCTTGCGCTCGACGTCCTTCATCTCGCTGGCGAGGTCGCGCTTGGCCTCGAACACCGTGCGGCCGATCAACGCGTCGATGCGGCTCTTGACCTCGACGCGCTGCTCGAAGCGGATGTCGGCGAGGGAGGCGTCGAACTCGGCGACGAGCAGCGCGCGGAAGTCCGCCTTGACCGCGTCGTGGTCTTCCGGTTTGGACGCGAGATGGCGAAGGATATCGAGCGATTCGGGGCGCTGGGTCACGCCGGCAGCGTAGGGGTTGTATCGGCGTCGGGCAATCGGTTCGCGTGCGGCTGTCCCCCGCTGCTTGTGGCGACGGCGCCGACATTGTAGGCCCTCGGCGACTTCATTGCGCCCTGCCGCGGCGAAAGGACAAGCGAATGCTGGCGCTGCCGCTGCTGTTTCTCGCTTCGCTGTGGGCCGGCGCGCAGAACGCGCTCGCCGGCGGCGGCTCGTTCATCACCCTGCCGGCGCTGATGCTCACCGGCATGGACGCGCGCGCGGCCAACATCACCTCGACGATCGCGCTTTTTCCCGCCCAGATCGTCACCGGCCTCACCGGGCGCGCCGGCGCGAGCGGCCCGCCGGGCCTGTCGATGCGCACGCTGTTCGCCATCAGCCTGGTTGGCGGCGCCGTCGGCGGGGCGATCCTGCTGGCGACGCCGCCGAGCTTCTTCGCCCGGCTGGTTCCCTGGCTGGTGCTGTACGCGACGGCGCTGTTCGCCTGGGGCAGCTTCGTGCGCAAGCCGCCCGAACCGGGGGAAGCGCACTTGCCGCCGTGGGGCGCCGGCGCCGCGCAATTCTTCATCGCCGTCTACGGCGGCTATTTCGGCGGCGGCATTGGGCTCTTGATGATGGCGGCGCTGACCATGGCGGGCCTCGCGGTGCGCGCGGCGGGGGCGACGAAGAACATTCTCGCCGGCGTGATCAACGCCTCGGCGGTGGCGCTGTTCGTCTTTTCGCCCGACGCGCATTGGCTGCAGGTCGCCGTGACCGCCGCCGGCGCCACGCTCGGCGGCTGGCTCGGCGCGCTGGCGCTGCAACGCGTCAACGAAAAAGCGCTACGCGTCGCCGTGGTCGCGATCGGCGCCGCGCTGACGATCGGGTTGTTCGTGAAGGCGCCGTAGCGGGCAGGGGGGCGGGCTCTGGCGGCGGCCGCCGCGCCGGGCGCGCCGCATTTTCGTCGAGATGACGCGATGTCATGCTATGGGGAACGCAACCGGTCGAATTCGTGAAAAGGAGGTCGCCCCATGGCGACGCCGATTCCTCGCTCCTACGATCGCGCGCAGCGGACGTTGCACTGGCTGATGGCGGCGTTGATCCTCGCAGCCATCCCGCTCGGCCTCGCCGCGGCGTCGTTGCCGGCGGGCGCGTCGCCGCGCGTCGCGATGCTGACGGCGCACAAGTCGCTCGGCATGACCGTGCTGGTCTTGGCCGTCCTGCGCCTGGCATATCGCGCGGCCGTGGGCGCGCCGCCCTACGCGGAACTGCTGGCGCCGTTGCTGCGCGCGGCGTCGCAACTCGCGCACTTTGCCCTTTACGCGCTGATGATTGCGCTGCCGGCCGTCGGCTACGTCGCTTCGGCGGCGGGCGGCCATGAGGTGTCGTGGTTCGGCCTGTTCGTCTGGCCCGCTCTCGGGCTGTGGGACAAGGCGCTCGCGCACCTGGCCGCCGAGGCGCATTCTTGGCTCGGCTGGACCCTGATCGCGGTCGTCGCGCTGCATCTGGCGGCGGTCGCCTGGCACCTCTGGGTCAGGCGCGACGAAGTCTTCGCGCGCATGTGGCCTGGCCGCGCCGCGCCCGCGCGGTGAAGGCGGGGCGAGGGCGATCGGCGCGTCGCCGAGGTTAACCGCGATTCGAGCGCCCGGCTTCGCCGGCCCGAGTCGATTTCACGCGCCGGCCGTCCCGTGCTAAAATGAGGCCGTCGAGCGATTGTGGAGGCTCTCATGTCGCATGGCGCCACGGCCCGCGTGGTCGGACTGGGCGGCAACGATCCGGTGTTCGCGCGCATCCGCAGCGAGGCGGAGGAAGCCGCGCGCGGCGATCCGGCGTTGGCCTCCTTCCTGATGACGGCGATTCTCAACCATGACACGCTCGAGGGCGCGGTCATCCATCGCGTCGCCGAGCGCCTCGATCACAGCGACGCGCCGAGCGCGATGATCCGCCAAGCCTACGAAGACGTGGTCGCGCGCGATCCCTCGATCGGCGAGGCTTTTCGCGCCGATCTCATCGCGGTGCTGGACCGCGATCCGGCCTGCCTGAGGCTGATGGAGCCGTTGCTCTATTTCAAGGGCTTCCATTCGCTGCAGGCCTATCGGCTCGCCCACGCGCTGTTGCGCGCGGGTCGGCGCGACTTCGCGCTCTATCTGCAGAGCCGCGTCTCGGCGGCGTTCGGCGTCGACATCAATCCGGCGGCGCGAATCGGCAAAGGGATCTTTCTCGATCACGCGAGCGGCTTGGTGGTGGGCGAAACCGCGGCGATCGACGACGAAGTTTCGATCATGCAGGGCGTCACCCTCGGCGGCACCGGCAAGGAAACCGGCGACCGCCATCCGAAAATCCGCTGGGGCGTGCTGATCGGCGCGGGCGCGAAGATCCTCGGCAATATCGAAGTCGGCCATTGCGCGCGCGTCGCGGCGGGTTCGGTAGTGCTCGCGCCGGTGCCGCACAACAAGACGGTCGCCGGCGTTCCCGCCCGCATCGTCGGCGAGGCCGGTTGCGCCGAGCCGGCGCGCGACATGAACCAGATTCTCGCGGACAAGGCGGTCGACGGTTGGGTCGAGGGGACTTGAGGCCCCGCAAGCCGGGTCGACCAACGCTCGCGATGCGCCGTCCTCGATAGGCCGTCGCGGTCGGAATTTCTTGCCTCCAAGGAAAGGACGGCGGGCGCCGGCGCTTCGCCGGATAGTCCGCGCGCTTGCGGGCGAGGGGCCTTTGGTGGCAAAGACTCGCTCCGGCGGGCGGATCGAGAGGCGCAGATGGACAAGGAAGAAATTCTCAAATTGCGGGCGCACCTGCGCCGCTCGTTCGGCGCGCCGACCCTCGCCGTCGCGCCCAGCTCCAGGCAGCGCGACGCGGCGGACGTGTCGCTCGGGCAACGCACGATCGGCACGATCACGCTGGACGACGAAGACGGCGACCGCTCGTTTGCGTTCGCGATGAAGATTCCGGTCGAATGCCCGGTGATTCAAGACTACCTGCGCCGCCTGTTCGAGAACGACAAACTCACCGTCGTCGGACGCCTGAAGAAGACGGATTCGGTCGAACTCAACAACGGCGACGATTTCCTCGGCGTCGTCTCGGTCGACGATCCCGCCGGCAAGACCTCCACGCTGCAAATGGCGATCCTCGACTTCGATCTCGAAGATTTGTGATCGGCGAGGCGTCGCGCCTTCACCGCCGCGCCGCCTCGATCAGGCCGCGCGCGCCCGCCTCGAGGCTCGCCCACTCGGCGAGCAGCGCCGCCGAAAAGCGCATCTCGACGTCGAGGCGGCCGAGCCGGAAGTCGGTAATGCAGGTGTTGGGCGTCTTGCGCTCGGGGTCGGGGCGCCGGCAGCGGGCGGCGAATTCGCGCCCCTCGGGCGCGACGTAATAGAGTTCGTCGCCTTCGAACGGGCTGCCGTCAAGGAACGCGCGCGCGATCAGCCCGCCCGGATGGCTCCAGGAATTCTCGTCGAGAAAGCGCTGGTAGAGCCTGACCGTCCGCTCGGCCGGATCGAGGCTCGCCTCGGATGGCTTCGCCGTCACGAAAACGATGCGCTGGAAGCGCTCGGCGAGGTCGGCGCCCGCGGTCACGTCGCTCAGATCGCCGGCCGGCGAGAAATCGGGAAAGAAGGCGGCCAGCTCCAGCGCGTCCATCGCGCCGCCGCGGCGCGCGGCGCCCGTGAGGTACGCGCTCGCCAGCGTGAGCCGCTCGGCGCCGAGCGCGACGGCGACGAAGCGCGGCGGTTCGCGCGCGCCGAACCGCGGCGCAAGGACGATCGCCGCGGCGCCCGCCAGGATCAGCGCGCCGATCCCAAGGACCAGCGTCGACGGGCCAAAACGCAGCTTGGGCCTCCTCGAGTCTTCGCGCCAATCGCGACGGCAAAAGCCGATCGATCGCGATAGAAGCGCGCGCGGGCTGAAACTCGGGCGCGAATCGCCCCTCGCCCGGGATAGGCCATTCACGCGCGCCGCGCTATATCCGGGTCTCGACCGCCGGAGCCCGCCGATGCCCATCTACGCCCTCGGGGAACGCCGACCTCTCTTGCCCGCCGCGGGCCGATTCTGGATCGCGCCCAACGCCTGCGTCATCGGCGACGTCGCGCTCGGCGAGGACTGCGGCGTGTGGTTCGGCGCGACGCTGCGCGGCGACAACGAAAGGATCTCCGTCGGGGCGCGAACCAACATCCAGGAAGGCGCGACGCTGCACACCGACATGGGTTTTCCCCTCGATGTCGGCGAGGACTGCACAATCGGCCACAACGCGATCCTGCACGGCTGCACGATCGGCACCGGCGCGCTCGTCGGCATGGGCGCGATCGTTCTCAACGGCGCGAAAATCGGCCGGGGCTGCCTGGTTGGCGCCGGCGCGCTGGTCACCGAAGGCAAGCAGTTCGCCGACTGCAGTCTGATCGTCGGCGCGCCGGCGAGGGCGGCGCGCACGCTCGACGAGGCCGTCGTCGCGGTGCAGCGGCGATGGGCCGCCCACTACGTCGACAATTGGCGCCGCTACGCGGCCGGCCTGGTCGCGATCGGATAAAAGGGAGGCCGGCCTCTCGGGGCGAGGCCGGCCTCAAGACGAAGCGGAACTGGGGGGGACGAGTTCGGCTTCGAAACTTCGGCTGCGAGCGATCTTGAGGACGCGCT
>Ga0182014_10001940_pt1 | contig 26831 bp, 22 predicted proteins | sample 612S2DmetaG_FD_120489 | JGI IMG/M metagenome (GOLD analysis project Ga0182014, IMG submission 120489) | Permafrost microbial communities from Stordalen Mire, Sweden - 612S2D metaG | ecosystem: Environmental > Terrestrial > Soil > Wetlands > Permafrost | place: Sweden: Stordalen | collected... | reverse complement strand
CATGAACGGCATGAACGGCATGAACGGCATGGGCAACACGGAAACGCGCCAAGAGGGGCCGACGCAGGTTGTGGCCCAAGATCCAGCTCCCATCGAACTGCAGCCGAAGGTCCCGGTCGCGATTAACGTGCAGGTACCATTGGACATTTTCGCCGCCGCCATGCGAGCGCACGCCGGTCTGCTCGGAATGGCGTTCGGCGATTTTGCTCAGGCCAACCAAGAGGTGGAGTACGTTGTCCACGTGCGGGCGCAGGTGCGAGGCTCATCGCACCACGCCCACGCTTCACATACCGTGCGGGTGCGCTCCTTCGGTTTTCGGCTCTGAGCCTGCCCCTACCGCGCCACCCCACCCGTCCTGGCTCAGGCGACCGCCTCGAGTTCCTTGCGCAACTCCTTGGGAGCCCGTAGGTCGACTTCGGCCCGTGCCGGCGTGCGGACGAAGAGGACCACGATGGCTAGGGCCGCCAAGGCGAAACCGGCACCGGCGGCGAAGGTCTCGTCCATCCCGTGCACCAGCGCAGCCCGGGCTACCGCGCCGGCCGCTCCACCGAGACCGGCCACCTGGCTGAGGCCGACGGTATGCGCCCCTGAGGTGATGCTGTCGAAGACGGTGACCAGGACGGCCAGGCCCAGTGCGGCGCCGAGCTGTTGCATCACGTTGATGAGACCGGAGGCGGCACCGGCGTCGGAGCGCTCCACGCCGGCCAGGCCGGCGGTCGTGAGGCTGACGAACGACACGCCCATGCCCGTCCCGATCAGGACGAGGCTGACCAGGACCTGGGGGTAGGAGGCGCCGGCGTGCAGCTGGGTGGCCAACCCCAGCCCGAGGGCAGAGAACGTGGTCCCGATGACCATCAGCGCTTTGGCCGGCAGCCGGTTCACCAGCACCCTGCTCGTGAGCTGGGACGAGAGGAAGACGAACGTCGGTGTGGGCAGGAAGCCGACACCGGTGACCAGGGCGGAGTGCCCCTGGATGTCCTGGAGGAACTGGGTGAGGAAGAAGATGATCCCGTACATCCCGGCGTAGCCCAAGCCACGGGCCACATTGGCCGAGGCCCGGGTCCTGTCGGCCAGGACGCGGAGCGGGAGGATGGGCTCGGTGGCGCTGGCCTCGATGCGGACGAACAGGCCGAGCAACACCAGGCCGCCGACGAGCGGTCCGACGGTGACGGGAGCGGTCCACCCGGCCGTGCCGGCCTCGACAAGGCCTAGCACCACGCCGGTCATCCCGCCTGTGGACGCCAGCGCCCCGGCCAGGTCGAAGTGGCCCCGCCGGCGCTCGGTCTCAACCAGCACCGCCCCACCCAGGACGAGCACGGCCAGTCCGATGGGGACGTTGACGAACATCACCCAGCGCCACGAAGCCCATTGAGTGAGCAGGCCGCCGGCAACCAGGCCGAGGGCTCCTCCGGCGGCGGAGACAGTGGTGAACAGCCCTATAGCCCTCACCCGGGCCGCTCCGTCGGGGAAGATGGTTGTCAGCAGGGCCAATGCGGCTGGCGCGGCCAGGGCGCCGCCCACGCCCTGGAGAGCCCGGGCAGCCAAGAGCATCCAGCTCGCGGTGGCGAACCCGCCGGCGAGCGAGCTCACCGAGAACAGAGCAATGCCGGCCAGGAACGTCCGGCGCCGGCCGAGCAGGTCGCCCGAGCGGGCACCGAGCAACAGAAGGCCGCCAAAGGTGAGCACATAGGCGTTCAACACCCACGACAGCGACGAGTTCGAAAAACCTAGGCTGCGTTGGATATGGGGTAGGGCCACGTTCACGATGGTGGCGTCGAGGACCACCATGAGCTGGGCCGTGAGGATCACACCGAGGACTATGGAGGGATGGCGGCGCCACCCGCTGGGCACACGCCGGACATTTGAGACTTCGACCATTGACTACGGCCTTTCCACTGGTATTCTGAGAAGGGAACCGGAAGCTTCCTCCACTTAGTATACGGAGGGTGCCTCCGTTTGGCAAGAATTTTTCGGGAAAGGTCTGCACGCAGCTGGGGAGGTGCGAGGGCCATGAGCGCCCAGCAGGGGTACAACATGGACGAGGAGACGGCCGGTCGGCCTATGCGGGCCGATGCCCGGCGTAACTACGAGCGCCTGGTCGAAGCCGCCCGCAAGGTCTTCGCCGACCAGGGCGGGGGGGCGTCCATGGAGGCCATTGCGAAACAGGCCGGCGTCGGTGCCGGCACCCTGTACCGGCACTTCCCCAAGCGGATCGACGTCGTTGAAGCCGTCTACCGCCAGGATGTGGACCTGCTGGTCGGTTCGGTCGAGCGGGGGTTGACCGAGCTGGGCCCGTGGGCTGGTCTCGAGGCGTGGTTGCGGGCCTATGTCGACTACGGCCGGTCCAAGCGCACGTTCCTCAACGAGTTGCATGAGGCGTTCGAGAAGAACCCCGACCTTAAGCCGGCCTCGCGCGACCGCATCTGGGCCGCCTGCAGCCGCGTGCTCACTCGGGCCCAGGAAGCAGGCGAAGCCCGCTCCGATATCGACGGCCAGGACCTCATGCAGCTGGTGTCGCCCATGTGCATGAACAGCACGCTCAGCTTCGAGCAGGGCGAGCGGCTGCTGACGATGGTGCTCGACGGGCTCCGGCCCCCGAGCACGGGAGCGGCCCAGTCGTAGCAAGTCGGGGCACGCCAGCCTGGCCGGGGGCCCGGGCTACGCGGCCCCCGGGGCCAGCGGCATTGCGACGGGCCTACTGGGGCGGGTCGACGACCTGGAGGTCGTTCCAGGGAAGACTGGCGACCACCTGGTACTCCTGCTGGCCGTCCCAGCTGGCCGTGATGGGGTCGGTCCCGGAGTGGCCTTCGGCCGCCCAGTCGCTGGTCTGCTCGCTCTCGAGCGACACCGAGCCTCCGCGGTCCGTGACGACGGCTCCATAGTTTTGAAGAGCTCGGAACACCATCTGCGCGAACGGGCTGAGGCCCGACGGCATGGCCACGTCGGCCGGGAGGCGGAACCATTGGCCCTCGGCGGGCTGGCCGGAGGCGCCTGTGCAGTCGCCACGATCTGCCGGGTAAACGTAACCGCTGCACGTCGGCAGGGTGACGGCGATGGCATGGTTGATAGAGCCGGACGCCACGTCCGCCTCAGTGACCGTGGTGGCCAGATAGGAGATGCCCGTCGCCGACAAGCCGAGGGTGGGCGGGAAGACCCCGTCAGACGTAGCCATGTCCAACTTGCCGCCCCAGCATGCCGAAAAGCTGCCGCCGGACCGTTGGGACGCCTGCCATAGTTCCCAGTCGGTCTGGGTCGAAGGCTGCCATACGATAAGAGGGCTGTCCGAGGACCCATTTAGGCTGGTGTACGACGGTATCGGGATCTCGCTGCCCGTGCTCGACAGGAAGCTGTTGCACCCCGAGGAGACCGAGATGCTGGCTTCGGCCTGGTTGGAGGGGACGCTGTAGATAGGCATCGAGTTGACACCGACGGTCCCATAGTTGTCCTTGTAGTCGGTGACGAAGTCGTTGACAAACCCGGCCGAATTGGGGTCGACAGGCCAGCCCTGCACATTCCTGTCGAAGACGCTGGAGGGGAAGTCCGACGACGGCGTGGGGCCCGCCGACGACGGGGCGGCGACCGGCGTGGACGCGGTTGCAGGTGTAGTGACCGGCGCCGTAGTTGCCGGTGGAGCCGCGGCGGGCGTAGCCGTGGTGGGCGTAGCCGTGGAGGGCGTAGCCGTGGTGGGCGCGGGCGGCGCGGGCGCAGGTGGCGGAGGGGTGGGTGCCGCCCTGGTCGTCGTGGTGGGAGCCGTGGTCGTTGTCGTCGGCGCCGTTGTGGTTGGCGTTGTCGTGGTCGGCGGCGGGGGCTGGGTGGTGGTCGTCGTGGCCACGGTCGTTGGCGGCGGCGGCTGGGTGGTCGTCGTCGTGCGCGCCACCGTTGTCGTGGTCGTGGGTGCCGTCGTCGTTGTCGTGACTGCCCGGACCACCGGAACCGCCGTAGTTGTGGTGGCCGGTGCCGCCGTCGTGGTGGTGGAGGGCGCCGCTGTTGTGGGCGGGGGTGGCTGGACCGTCGTGCTGGTCGACGTCACGGCCCCGGCGGCCGCCGCCGTGCCCACGGTCGTAGGCGACACAGAGGTTGTGGCGGTGGTAGCCGTTGTTGCGTCGCTCGGGCCTGCCGTGCCCTCCGTGGCTCCGAACAAGGCGGCCACCGAGCCTGCCCCCGTCGCCGTCGCCTCCCCAATGGGGCCCGTGGCCACGGCAAAGACGAAGTCGTCGTTGGGGACCGTGTAAACCACTCCCGAGTCGGGGCCGGCGGCGGCGTCACCGTCGGCCGTCGCCGCGCCCACATAGGCTTCGTCGGTCGCCGGACCGCTCAACGAGGGGAACGGCTCGCTCGAGGAGCCCGCGTCGTACAGGGACCACGTGGGGTCAGTCCCGGCGCTGAACTCCTGGATAGCAAGGTCCGCGTTTTGGGCAGCGCCGCTCCAGGTCACGTCCACCTGAGCCGGGCCGGCATCGGTGACGACCCCGAACCAAACTTGTAGCGCCTTGCCGTCGGCGGCGTCCATGTACGGCGCCGAGGCCTCGGTCCACTGGCTGACCCCGCCCCCCGAAACGTCGGTCACGGAGCTGGACCAGTCGTTGATGACGGTCAGGACCAGGAGGTCGCGGGCATTCTGCGGAGAGACAGCCAGCTGGTACGCCGACGCACCACCGAGGTCACCGGAGAAGACGACAGGCGCACCAACGGGCGCTATCGGGGGGTTGGTGGAGGTGCCGGGCGCCTCTTCGATCGGAGGACCGAACGGCACTGTGGTCGCTACCGTCGGGCCCAGCGTCGTAACCAGCGCCGTTGCGGCCGCCGTCTTCGCCGAGCTGACGCTGCTGGTGGTGCTGGTGGTCGTCGTAGCACCGACATGGCGGCGGTGGTGCTTGTGCCCTGCACCTTCGTCAGAGTTGTAACTGGACGAGCTGTAAGTCACCTCGTCGACCATCATCAAGTGCCCGGCATCCAGGGCAGAAGGCTGTGCCACGGTGTTTGGCACCGTCTGGGTCGGCGATGAGATGGTCGTCGTCGCCACCGTACTGGCGCTGGGTGACGGGCTGCTCACTACGGCCGGGGCGGCCTGAGCCGATGTGGTCGTCGGCTGCGCCGCCGAGGTGGGGACGGGGGTGGCCACGCTGGGCGCGGTCGTCGTCCCGGCCGCGAGCAACGTTGTACCCCCCGCCACCAGGTGCTCGTCCTGCAGATGAGCTGGCGAACCCACGGTCGAACCAACACGCAAAGTGGTAGTGGACTTCGATGTCAGGGCCCGGCTAACGTTTCCTGTGGCATTCGGGGTAGCACTTCGTGCCTGGTGGACCGCATGGCTGAGGCCGTGCTTGGCCACAGCAGAAGATGCATTTGCAGTATTCGTAGCATTGAGAAGTTGCCGCACTGCACTATTTGTAGCTGGCTTCTGGCCCACCGCGCTTTGATTAGGGCTAATTATCCCATGAAACTGCCCCGTGGTCGCTCCCACCAGGGTCACAGCGACGCCGGTACCCGCAATAACTGTGGCCCAAGCTGGGGTTTTCGATATATCTGGGGCCTTGAGGTGCTTCGCTGGCTCATGTGCCTTTAGGTGCTTAGCAGGTTCGTGCGCTTTTAGGTGCTTGGCCTCGTACGCGTTGGCGAACTTCATTCCCACAAACTTAGCTTGCATTGCGCTAACGGTAAAGGCTTTCTTTTTGTGGCAGTTTGGCCGCGATCTGCGCGTGAAGTCATGAGCGTTTAGTGGTGCTGTTGTTGGCGGGCCGCCTTCGCATCGACCTGGCGTCGGCGGTGGCTCGGGCCACGGCGAGTGGAGCCGTCTTTCAAGCCTCTGACCTCAAGCCTTGCGTAATCGAACATATGTTCCTACACTGACAGAGTGGGTGAAGGGGCCCCGTACGCCGAGCTGCACTGCCACTCCAATTTCAGTTTCCTCGACGGTGCTTCGCACCCCGACGAGCTTGTGGAAGAAGCAGTACGCCTCGGGCTCGAGGCGCTGGCCATCACCGACCACGACGGCATGTACGGGGCGGTCCGCTTCGCCGAAGCCGCCGGCGCGGCGGGCCTGCCCACCGTCTTCGGGGCCGAGATCACCCTGGGCCTCACGCGGGCACAGACGGGGATGGCCGACCCTGAGGGCACCCATCTGGTGGTGCTGGCCCGGGGCCCGACCGGCTACGCCCGCCTGTGCCAGGCTCTTTCGGCCGCCCACCTACTAGGCCGGGAGAAGGGCCGTCCTGTCCTGGACCTTGCCCTCCTGGCCGCTATCGGGGCCGGCGCCGACCTCGATCTCTCCACCGTCTCCATGTCGGACGAGCCTTCTCTGCCCCCGTCGCTGCCGTCGCCGGCCCGGACCGGTCACGGTGGCGCGGATCATTGGACGGTACTGACGGGATGCCGAAAAGGTGCGGTGACCAGGGCATTGATCAATTCCGGCCCGGCCGCGGCCCGGGACCAACTGGCCCGCCTGCAACGCCATTTCGGCCGGGCCAATGTGGCCGTCGAGATCTGGGACCATGGCGAGCCTCTGGCCGGTGCCCGCAACGACGCCCTGGCCGAGCTCGCTTGTCAATTGGGCGCCGATGTTGTCGCGACCAATAACGTCCACTATCACCATCCCGGTCGGAGCCATTTGGCCACCGCCATGGCGGCCGTGCGAGGGCGACGCAGCTTGGACGACATGGACGGTTGGCTGCCGGCCGCGGCCAGCGCTCACCTGCGCAGCGGTGCCGAGCAGGCCCGTCGGTTCGCCCGCTACCCCGGTGCCGTGCCCGCCGCTGCCCGGCTCGCCCGGGATTGTGCGTTCGACTTGAAGCTGGTGGCGCCCAATCTGCCCCCCTTCCCCACCCCGGCCGGTCACACCGAAATGACATGGTTGGCACACCTGGCCCATCAAGGTGCCCGGCACCGCTACGGGCCCCGGCACTCGCCCAGTCATCCCCGCGCTTACGCCCAGATCGATTACGAGCTCGACATGATCAACCAACTCGGCTTTCCCGGTTATTTCCTCGTCGTCTGGGACATCGTCCGCTTTTGCAACGAAGCCGGCATTTATTGCCAGGGCCGGGGTTCGGCCGCTAATTCTGCCGTTTGCTATGCGCTCGGGATCACCAAGGCGGACGCGGTCGGGCTCGGCCTTTTGTTCGAGCGGTTCCTGTCACCAGAGCGCGATGGGCCGCCGGACATCGACGTCGATATCGAAAGCGGGAGGCGGGAGGAGGTCATCCAGTACGTCTACCACCGCTACGGCCGCTCCCAGGCGGCCCAAGTGGCGAACGTCATCACCTACCGGCCCCGCTCGGCTGTGCGCGACATGGGCAAGGCACTAGGGGCGTCGCAGGGCCAAGTGGACGCCTGGTCCAAATGCATAGACGCCTGGGCCCCCCTGCCTGCCTCAAACAGTGGGGACGGCGACAGGGCGGGCGGCGGCGGGACGGGCGGAGGTATACCCGGGCCGGTACTGGCACTAGCCCGAGAAACCCAGGACTTCCCTCGCCACCTTGGCATCCATTCCGGAGGCATGGTCATATGCGACCGCCCCGTGGCCGAGGTGTGCCCTGTCGAGTGGGCGCGCATGGCTGATCGCAGCGTCTTGCAGTGGGACAAAGACGACTGTGCCCGGGCGGGCCTGGTCAAGTTCGACTTGTTGGGCCTCGGCATGCTTTCCGCCCTGCACTCCACCGTCGATCATGTGAAGACCTTTTATGGGACCGAAATCGACCTGGCTGCTCTGCCCCAGGACCCGTCGGTGTACGAGATGCTGTGCAGAGCCGATTCAGTCGGGGTTTTCCAGGTCGAGAGCCGGGCCCAGATGGCAACGCTCCCCCGCCTGCGCCCACGCACATTTTATGACCTCGTGATCGAAGTGGCCCTTATCCGCCCGGGCCCGATCCAGGGCCGCTCCGTGCACCCCTACCTTCGGCGACGCAAGGGCACCGAGGCCGTGACCTATCTGCACCCCTTGCTCGAACATAGCCTCAAGAAGACCTTGGGCGTCCCTCTGTTCCAGGAACAGCTCATGCAGATGGCCATCGACGTCGCCGGTTTCAGCGCCGCCGAAGCCGACCAGTTGCGCCAGGCCATGGGCTCCAAACGCAGCGCTCAACGCATGGAACGCCTACGGGCCCGCTTTTACGCCGGCATGTCCGAGCGGGGCGCCCTCGGCGAAGTGGCCGACCGGATCTGGGCACAAATGGCTGCCTTTGCCAATTTCGGCTTCCCGGAGAGCCATTCGGTAAGTTTCGCTTACCTGGTTTACTCTTCGGCATGGCTAAAACTGCATTACCCGGCGGCCTTCCTGGCCGGGCTGCTCGATAACCAGCCCATGGGTTTTTGGTCTCCCCAGACTCTCGTCCTGGACGCTCGTCGCCACGGCGTGGAGGTGCGCCGGCCGGACATCAACGCCAGCGGGGCCACATCCGTACTGGAAAAAGCCGGCGACGTGCCTGAGAACGGCGACGTGACCGGGAACATCCGGGGCGGCCACAGGCCGACGGGCCCGGCGGTCCGCCTGGGGATCTCCTATGTGCGGACGATCGGTCCCGAACTGGCCGAACGCATCGCCGCCGGGCGTCCTTACGACGGGATGGAAGACGTCGTCCGCCGGGGCGGCTTGAGCGCCGCGCAGGCCGAGGCGCTGGCTACGGCAGGGGCTTTCGAGTGTTTCGGGCTCGCCAGACGTGAGGCCTTGTGGGCAGCGGGCGCCATTGCTCAAGCGGGACCGGGCCACGCCGGTGCCGACAAGCCTGTTCGGCCGGCACGCGGCCGGGCCGGCAGCAATCGGGCCGGCAGCAATCGGACCGGCGGTGGTCGGGCCGGCGGTGGTCAGGCCGGCGGGCGTTATCAGGCCGTCCGTTTGGCCGGGCTCGTAACCGGTACGCAAGCGCCCCCTCTCCCGGGCATGAGCCCCACCGAGCTCAATAGGGCCGACTTGTGGGCCACCGGGCTGTCCCCGGACAGCTACCCGACCCAACTTCTGCGCCCCCAACTGGAAGCCCTCGGCGTGGTCCTTGCCGCCGACTTGGACCGCCTGGCGGACGGGTCGGCCGTGACCGTCGGCGGGCTGGTGACCCACCGCCAACGGCCGATGACGGCCAAGGGAGTGGTTTTTGTCAACCTGGAGGACGAGACCGGCCTTGTCAACGTCATCTGCCCGTTACCGGTGTGGGAGCGTTTCGGCCAGGTGGCGAGATCGGTACCCGGCCTTTTGGTGCGGGGAAAGCTGGAAAAAGCCGACGGGGCCATCAATGTCCTGGCCTCGAGGATCGAACCTCTCCCGATGCTGTCCGGGGCCAAGAACCTGCGCTCCCGGGACTTCCGTTGACAGTGGGAGATCCGCCACGGCTCTCGCTGCGCCGTTTAGCGGGGGCAGCGGCGGCACAGTACGGTCTGACCGTGGAAGAGCTGCCCGTGGAAGGGATCCCGCAGACCCGCCAGGAAGCCCTGGAGGCTGATCGTCTCGACCCTCTCGCCTCCTACCGCGACGAGTTTGTCGTCAGCCCCGCTGGGCCAATTTACCTCGATGGCAACTCCCTCGGCCGCCGGCCCCGGGCGACCGCGGCCGCCGTCGCTCGCCTGCTCGACGAGTGGGGCCGCGACCTCGTCGGTGGCTGGGACCGGTGGGCCGACCTGCCGCTGACGGTGGGCGACCGCATCGGGCAGTTGATCGGGGCGGCACCGGGCCAGGTCGTGGTGAGCGACTCGACGACCGTCAACCTCTACAAATTGGCCATGGCGGCCGTTGACGCCAAAGCCGACCGGACCGTGATCGTGGGCGACGCCGAGGATTTTCCCACCGTGCGCTACGTCCTCGAGGGGATCGCAGCCGAGAGGGGCCGGCGCCTGCGGCTCGTGGCCACCGACCCGGTCGAAGGCATAGCCGCCTCCCCATCCCCCGCCAATGCCACCGAAGACTTCTTCGAGGCCATCGCCGGCCGGTCCGACCACGCCGACGGGGACATCGCCCTGGTGTGCCTGTCCGCCGTCAACTACCGCTCCGGGGCTGTGGTGGACCTGGCCTCGGTGACCGACGCCGCGCACCGAGCCGGTGCCCTGGTGCTCTGCGACCTGAGCCACGCCGCCGGCGCCATACCGGTCGACCTCGACGGGTCAGGCGTCGACCTGGCTGTCGGCTGCAGCTACAAGTACCTCAATGGGGGGCCTGGCGCGCCGGCCTGGGCCTACGTGCGGGCCGGGCTGCAGGCGTCCCTGCGCCAACCGGTCTGGGGCTGGTGGGGCCAACGTGACCAGTTCGCCATGGGCGCTGGCTATGACCCTGTCCCCAACATCGCCCGCTTCCTGGCCGGCACCCCCGACGTGCTCGGCACCGTCGCCGTCGACTGCGGGACCGCGCCGCTGCTGGCGGCGGGAATGCCCGCTCTGTGGGCCAAGACCCGCCGGCTGGTCGCCCTCCTGGCCCGGCGGACCGAGCAATTGCTCGTGCCTCTGGGCGCTCGGGCCGCCAGCCCGTCCGACCCCGGCCGGCGGGGCGGCCATCTGGCTGTCTCCCATCCCGATGCTTACAACGCCGCCCGCCTGCTCATCGAGCGGGGGCTGGTCGTACCCGACTTCCGGGCGCCCGATGTGCTGCGCCTCGCCCCCGTCGCCCTTTACACCGGTTTTGTCGATGTTTGGGACGCCACCGAGCACGTCGCCTCGGTGCTGGCTGACCCGGCCGTGCACCTCGCCGTGCCGCGGAAACGGGTCACCTAACCCAGGCGACGAGGTGGGTTGGTGCGGTTCCACCATCCGGCCGTCCCGCCCTGGCAGGCTGGTCTCGTCATGCCCCAAGGCCCTGCGCGCCCCGACGAGCCGACGCCCGCCGACAACTTCGGCCCCGGCCTCCACCTGGAGGCGCTCGGGGCCGAGACGGCGTTCGGGACCGTGCTGGCCGACCCCCCGTGGCGGTTCTCCAACCGGACCGGCAAGGTGGCCCCCGAGCACCGGCGCCTGGCGCGCTACCAGACCTTGACGGCGAAGGAGATCGCCGGCCTCCCGGTAGCGGCACTGATGGCACCACGCTCCCACTGCTACCTCTGGGTACCGAACGCCCTGTTGGCCGAAGGGCTTATGGTCATGGAGAACTGGGGCTTCACGTACAAGGCCAACCTGGTGTGGCACAAGGTCCGCAAGGACGGGGGCAGTGACGGGCGCGGCGTCGGTTTCTACTTCCGCAACGTGACCGAACTTGTCCTGTTCGGGTCGCGTGGCCAATTGCGCACTTTGGCACCGGGACGGCGCCAGGTCAACCTGCTGGCGACGCGCAAGCGCGAACATTCGCGCAAGCCCGACGAAATGTACGAGCTCATCGAACGCTGCTCGCCCGGACCGCACCTGGAGCTGTTCGCCCGTCACCGCCGGCCGGGCTGGACGGCCTGGGGCGACGAAGCACCCGACCTCGACAGCTGAGCCCCGCCCGTCGCCGGCACGGCCCGGAGGCGGCGCCGGGACCGCCCGTCCTATTGTCTCCAGGGTGAGCACGCCGGACATGAGCGCCCGCGGCCACCTTGTGGTCACGGTCGAGTTCGCTTTGACGCGCCAAGAGTTCGCGGCCGCTCAGCGCCAGATGATGCTGCGGTCCCTGCTCATCGCCAGCCTGTCCGGCCTGATGCTGGTAATCGTCATCGCCGGGCTGGTGACGGGGAGCACATCGGTCGCCGTCATCGGGTTTTTTTGGTTCGTGCTCATCGCTCTCGTCTTCGTCTTCGCCCCGGGCTCGGCGTGGCGGCGCAACCCGGTGGTGCAGGGCGCGCAACGGCACAGCTTTGACGACAACGGCCTGGACCTGTCGTTCGGCGGCCGGCCCACCCGGGTCGAGTGGAGCTACTTCACCCAGATGGTAAAGGGGCCGGCGGCCTACCAGCTCCTGCGAGGCAAGAAGTTCGGCCTCGTCGTGCCCCGGCGGGCCTTCCGGTCCGGCGACGACGAGCAGGCCTTCGCCGAGCTGGTCCGCCGCCACCTGCCCGACCGGCGAGACCGGCCGACGAGGCGCCGACCTCCGGCCTGACCGGTCTCATCGTTCGCCCTGGGCTGACCGGTCTCATCGTTCGCCCCGGCCCGTCCGCCTAAACGTCCGCGCCGACAGCAAAAGCCCGATGGCGCACCGCCCCATCCCGTCGGCCTCAACCGGAAAACCGGCGCAACCAGTGGTCCCTGTCCAGCCGGGCGAGCACGGGGTTGGTGCGCTTCACCCCGTCCAGGGGGGCCGAGGCCGCCGGCGAGTAATGATGGCCCGGCCAGAGGGTCAAGCGGCCGGGCAGGCTGGCCAGGCGCTGGAGGCTCGTGTACATGTCTCCGGGGTCGGCGCCGGGGAGATCGGTGCGCCCGCAGCCCTCGAGGAACAATGTGTCCCCCGATACCAGGTTGTCCCCGACGATGAAACACTGGCTGCCGGGCGTGTGGCCGGGAGTGTGGAGGAGCCGCACCGGCACCGAGCCGACCTGGACGACGTCGTCGTCGTGGTGGCCCACAAGTGACGAGACGGGGGCGCCGGTCATTTCCGCCACCCACGCCAGCTCGTCTTTTTGAACATGGACAGGGACGTCGGCCAGCTCGAGCAGGTCGGCCAGGCCTTCGATGTGCTCACCGAAAATCTCGCCCCCGACGTGGTCGGCGTGGTAGTGCGTGGCCAGGACGCCGACCAACCGCAGGCCCCGCGCCTGTAACCAGGTGACTAGAGCGCCCACGTCGTAGGCCGGGTCGACGAGCACGGCTTCGGCGGCACCGGCGTCGCCGATGACATAGACGTGGTTGCGCATCGTGGTGGCGAACTGGTCACCGACCGCGAACTCCTGGCCGGCGAGCAACTGGCGGAAGAACATCGTCTCGGGCACCGGCTCATCGTAGATGTGCCGGGCGGGCATGGGTGCCGAGAGCACCGGGGACGGGAGTGGCGGCCGTTATCCTGTTGAAATGAACGACAGCCTTTGCCTGCTCTGCGTGCACGCCCATCCGGACGACGAGTCCTCCAAGGGCGCCGCGTCGGTGGCGAAGTACCACGCCGAGGGCATCAATTGCGTTTTGGTGTGCTGCACCGGCGGCGAAGAGGGAGAGATCCTGAACCCGGCCATGGCCAACCCGGAAACCCTGGCCCGCCTCCCCGAGGTCAGGGCGCAGGAGCTGGCCCGGGCGGCCGAGGTCATCGGCTACGACGAGGTGGTCATGCTGGGCTACCGGGACTCGGGGATGCCGGGGACACCACCCAACGAGCGGCCCGAGTCGTTTTTCCAGACCCCTATCGAGGAGTCGACGGCCCGCCTGGTGGGCGTCATCCGCCGGACCAAGCCCCAGGTCATGGCCATCTATCCCGGCCACCAGTCGATGTACCCTCACCCTGACCACATCCGCGCCCACGAGATCGGCCTGGCCGCCTTCCACGCCGCCGGCGACCCCGAGTCGTTCCCCGAACAAGGCCCGCCCTGGCAGCCTCTGAAGCTGTACTACACCCTGTGGTCGAAAAAGCGCATGATAGCCATGGTCGAGAAGTTCGCCGAGCTGGGCCTGCCCATCCCCTGGGGAGAAGAGCGCCTGGCCATGATGGCCGAACAGCCCCAAGAGGAGGTCACCACCGAGGTGGACGTGGCCGAGTGGCGCAACGTCCGCGACGACGCTCTGCGGGCGCACGCCACTCAGGTGGACCCCAGTTCGCCCTTCTGGTTCGGCTTGCCCGAAGATGTGGCCATCGAGCTCGGCTTGGTGGACGAATACCACCTCGCCCACGATCTAACCGGCTCGAAGGTCCCCGAGGACGACCTGTTCGCCGGGATCAGGCAAAGGAGCCGGCTTTGAGCCTGGTGAGCTTCACCGTGGCCGACACGAGCCGGTCCCGCACCTCAGGGGCCCGAAAGGGCGCCGCCGCCGCACCCGCGGGACCGCCCCGGCAATGGAGCTGCTACTGGTCAGCCACGGGCCCGGGCCCTGTCTCCGTGGGCTGCCCGGGCGACGCGGACCTGAGCCTTACACTGAGCCCCACCGATGCCGAGATGGTCAGGCAAGGTCTGCTCGCGCCCAGCGTCGCCTTCATGCAGGGCAGGTTGAAAACGTCCGGGGACAATGGCCTCCTGCTCAGCGTGCTGGCCTGGAGCGCCACGGACGCTTTCGGCCCGGCGCTGGCCTCCTGGTCTTCTCCTGCCCAGTCCTAGCAGCTAACGGGACCTAGCAGCTAACGGGACCTAGCAGCTAACGGGAATAGCCCCCGCCGGCGGCCATCCGCTCGAGGGGGACGTACTGCCCGCCACCCGAGAAGACATCCTCCAGGCCGGAGCCGGCCCTGCCGGCGGGCCCGAAAAAGGCCACATCGATCTCCCGCTCAGCCATCACCCGCCGGGTACGCATGAGGATGGCCACGTACGTGCACACCACCGGGACCAACGCCACGACGGCCCACCAGGCAACGGCCCAACCGGTGGCCAGCGCAATCACTAGGGGCACAGCCAGGGTCAACAGCATGACGCTGAGGACGCGACGCTGGCGGGCGATGGTTCCAGCCCGGGCCCTCGAGCGGGCCACGGGCACCCCTGGGCGGTTGAGCGGGCGCACCGGTCGGGACGACTTGAACGGCGCTCGTGTAGACAAAAGCACTGCGTGCCCATTCATCCCTGTTGCGGCACGGCCAAGCAACACTCGGTACTTACGCACAGCACAAACTCCCCTGTCAAAGGCAGCTGCGCAATGGCGCAGTGCGTGTCAACGAGGACTACCGGTCTCTCCTGCCGGCTGCCGTTGGCCCTCGAAAACCTAGCTTGCCTTCGTCGACCCCGTCAAGGTGCGCAACGTCGACGCGACGTCCGCCCTGGCCAGGGGGCCTGCCCCGCTCAGGTCTCCAGCATGCCTGTCAGGTCTCCAGCATGCCGGGCAGGTCTCCAGCATGCCGGGCAGGTCTCCCGCAGGCCGCTCAGGTCTCCAGCATGATCGTCACCGGGCCCTCGTTGACCAACCGGACCTGCATCATGGCGCCGAAGCGGCCCGTGCCCACCGTTGCCCCGTACGCCTTCAGCCGGTCCACGAGCCGCTCGACCAAGCCCCGGGCCAGTTCCGGAGGGGCAGCCCGGACGAACGACGGCCGCCGGCCCCTGGTGGTGTCCGCATAGAGAGTGAACTGGCTGACGACCAGGACGGCCAAGCCCAGATCGGACGCCGAGCGGTTCATGTTGCCGGCCTCGTCGGGGAAAAGCCGGATCTGCCAGATCTTCAGCGCCAGGCGGTCGGCGGCGGCCTCGTCGTCCTCGCCACCCACCCCGATCAGCGCGCAGAGGCCAAGGCCGATCTGGCCCACCACCTGGCCGTCCACACTCACCGACGCTTCCGAGACCCGCTGCAGGAGGGCTCGCACCGCGCCGAGCATATTCCTCCCGTCTCCTAAACTGCCTGGCCATGGCCGTCGTCGAAGACGAGTACAACGGCGCCGGCCTGCTCTCGGCCGCGCCCGACGTCGTCGGCGTGCCTGTCCCCGCGCCCTGCGGACCACCTCCGGCGGGCTCGGTGAAGACCAAGGCCAGGCGCAGCCCTCTCGTCGTGGAGCTGGCCGTTATCGCGTTCCTGGGGTGGATCTACGACTGGCTGCAAAACCTGGCCCCGCTGCGGGTCACCTTGGCGCTGCGCCACGCCCGGGCCGTGCTTTCGTTCGAGCGACGCCTCGGCATAGCGCCCGAGCACTTCCTGGACCATTGGCTCGCCCACCAGCACTTCTTGGCCTACATCGCCTCGGACTTCTACGACAACGCCATTTTCGGGGTCACGCTGGGCCTGGCCGCCTGGACCTGGTGGCACCGGCCCGACATTTACCGGCCCCTGCGCAACGACCTCGTGCTGGCCAACTTGATCGGCTTCGCCGTGTTCTGGCTGTACCCGCTGGCGCCGCCTCGGATGCTCCCCGGTTTCATCGATGTCGTGGCGAAAGTGGGCGGCCTGGGGTCCTGGCACAACCTGCTCATTTCCCACGCCGACCAGCTGGCGGCCATGCCCTCCATGCACCTGGCCTGGGCGGTGTGGTGCTCACTGGTGGTCTGGCGCCTGGTCCCGCCCCGGCGGGCGTGGCGCTGGGCGGCCGGCCTGCTGGGCGTGCTCTACCTCTTGACCACGGCCCTGGTGGTCCTGGCCACGGCCAACCACTACACCCTGGACGTGCTCGCCGGCACCGCCGCCACCATCATCTCTGTCGTGGTGGTAGAGGTGGTCGGCCCCCGGGCCGGCAGGCGCGCCCGGGCCGCTCGGGCCTACCAGCGGTCGTGAACGTAGTGGCGGATCTCCTCGTCATAGGTGGCCCGGACCAGGGCGGCCGGTCCGCTGGGGAGCGCGGGCCGGCTCCCGGCAGCGGCATTGGCCCGGGCCTGCTCGGGGTTGCGGGCGCCCGGTATGACCGTGGAGACGCCGGGTGCGTCGGCGCACCAGCGCAGCGCCACTTCGGGCAGCGTCCAACCTTCGGGCACAGCTGACTTGGCCAACCGCCCGGCGGCCTGGACGCCCACTTCAAAAGGCACGCCCGAGAAAGTCTCGCCGATATCGAACGCCTCCCCAGCGCGGTTATAAGTCCGGTGGTCGCCGGGCGGGAAGGTCGTGGCTTCGGTGTACTTGCCCGACAACAGGCCTGAGGCCAAAGGGACACGGACGATCACGCCCACGTCGGCCTTTTCGCAGGCGGGGAACAACCGCTCGAGGGGCTTCAACCGGAAAGCGTTGAATATCACCTGTACGGTGGCGACGTTGGGGCGCTCGATGGCGCGCAGGCCCTGGGCCACGGTCTCGATGGAAACGCCGTAGGCGCCCAGGATGCCATCGCTCACCATCTCGTCGAGAGCGTCGAAAACGGCGTCCTTTTCGTACACCCCGTCCGGCGGGCAGTGCAACTGGGTGAGCGGGATAGTCGACAGGCCCAGGTTTTCCCGGCTCCTTTCCGCCCATTGGCGCAGGGCGCCGGCCGTGTAATTAGCCGGGTCCTGGTCGACGCGCCGACCGCATTTGGTCGCCACGAGCACGCCCGAGCCCGGGCGCTCGGCGAGGAACCGTCCCACCAGGCGCTCACTGCGCCCGTCGCCGTAAACGTCGGCCGTATCGAAAAAAGTCACGCCGGCATCGGCGGCCGCGTGCAAGGTGGCTAGGGCCTCGTCCTCGCTCACGTCGCCCCAATCCCCGCCGAACTGCCAGGTACCCAGGCCGATAACGCTTACGCGGTGACCGGTCTTGCCCAAACGATGCGTGTCCATCACACTGCCTCTCTTTCTTGACGGAACCGGTTGCGGCACTCGCCCAAGCCGTCGACCCGGGAGACGAGCAAGTTGCCGTCCTGAAGGTACCGGGGAGGCGTGCGGAAATGGCCCACACCTCCGGGGGTACCGGTGGAAATGACGTCCCCGGGCCGCAGTGTCATGGCGTTGGAAAGGTAAGAAACGATTGCCGCCACGCCAAAAACCAGGTCGTCGGTATTACCGTGCTGGACCGTTTCCCCGTCGATCTCGCATTGCAGCTCCATACCCTTCTCATTTACCGAAGGATCGTCCCGGGTGACGAGCCAGGGCCCGAAAGGCGTGGCCCGGTCAAAGGTCTTGCCCTGCAGGAACTGAGGCGTGCGGTACTGCCAGTCCCTCATGCTCACGTCGTTGAGCACGCCATAGCCGGCCACCGCGGCCAGCGCCTCGTGCTCGTTCACCCGGTGGGCGGGCGAGCCGATGACGACGGCCATCTCCACTTCCCAGTCGACCGCGTCAGAAGTTAGGGGTAGGAGGATCTCGTCGCGCGCCCCGGTCAGGGCCGAGGAAAATTTGGCGAACACGCTCGGATAGGCTGGTGGCTCGAGGCCTTGCTCGGCGATATGGGCACGATAATTGTGCCCGACGCAAATGATCTTGCCCGGCTTGGGCACCACCGGGGCATAGTCCACCTCGGACAGGCTGTGCCGGGTGCCGGCGGCGGCGGCGGCGATCTGCGCCCAGTCGGTCTGGGCCAGCAGGGCGCCGACGTCGGCGGCGCTCACCTCCACCGCTTCGCCTGCGTTTTCCTCTATGCGGGCGGCCGTGGTCCTTGTACCGAGTCGTATGGTGGCCAGTTTCACCGCGCTCACGCTACCTCCCTGCTGTCATGACCGGGCCGTGTCAGTCATAGGTGGCCTCGACCCACCAGCGCTGCCTTTCGCAGGCCAGGAGGTACGCCGCCCCGTCCGCGGTGCAGGCCTGCAAGCGTGCTCGCCGCCGCCCCCCACCGTCCCACCAGCGTTCCTCGAGCGGCCAAGGCCCCGCCCAGGCATTTACAGCCAATGGTTTGCCCTGCCCGATGACCAGACAGGCGGGCGCGGCACTGGCCCCGCCCCGGCGCCCGACGCTTATGGGGCCGCCATCCTTGTCCATCAACTGTGCCGGTAACGCTGGATGGTGGACGACGGCGGGCGCCATCCCCGGGAGCCGCCCCGGCCAGGGAGGACCGTCGACAGGGCGCAGCGGCGTTCTCGGCTCCCCCCAGGGCACAAGGACGACCTGCTCGGAGTAATCACGCCCGCCCTGAAGAACGGCTGTCACCGCGGCCTCGGGGCCGAGCAAGCCCTGCACCCGGGCCAATGCCCGTGCGGCCCGGGCGGCTGCACCGGCATCGCTACCCCAAAAGCCGAGCTGGCGGCCGTCGTCAGGGCGCACTTCCTCAGGGACAAGAGCGAGGCGGGTGACCCGGCCGGCTTGCGCCGCCTCCACCGCCGCCCCCACCCCCCGCTCCCCCGGCTGGCCGGACTGGCCGGACTGGCCGGACTGGCCGGACTGGCCGGACTGTGCCCAGCCTTCCAGCTGCCAGCGCACTCGTTCGCCGATGGCAGCCGCACTTAGAGCACCGTCATGGCGCCAGCTCCGGCGCAAAGAGGTCCCGTACTCGGTCTGTGCTTCGATGGCCAGGCGCGTGCAGACCAGGCCCGATCCCACGAGACGGGCATGGAGCTGTTCGGCCAGCGCCCGGCCCACGAACACGGCGGCGTGCAACTGGTCCGCCGGGGGGTCGAGGTCGGCCGCCACCATCCAGTCGGGAGGGGGCAAGCGTCCCTGTAATGAGCGTCCCTCCAGGCCCCGGGCCAGGCGATGGGCCACGAGGGCGTCGGTACCGAACCGGCCCAGCACCGAGGCAGCGGGGAGGGCGGCAAAGTCCCCCAGCGTCTTTATGCCCAGGCGCACCAGCAGGTCCGCCAGAGCGGCCATGTCAGCGGTGCCGGGGAGCTCGCCGAGAGTACTGAGCTCCGCCCCGGCCAGCACCCTGACCGGAAGGGGGGCCAGGAACCGGGCGCTGGCTTCTCGGGGCACAACGAGCGGTTGGCCGGGCGGCGCCAGCTGGGCCGCCAGCGCCGCCGCGAAAAGCCCGTCGGCGACGCCCACCCGGCAGCAACCGGTCCAGTCCCCCGCCTCCCCGCTCCCAAAGGACATCCCGGCGACCACGGCTTCGATGCCGGCGGCGACTTTGGCCGCCAAGGGCGCGTCCCCCCCGAAATAGCGGGAGGGCCCCCGTGCGCCGAGAGCGAGCCGGCCCGGCCCGAGCACCTCTACACCAGGAGCGAACGCTTCCACTGCAGCCAGGGCCGGCTCCCAGCTGCGGACCTCGGCCGCCATGTCCCGGGCCACCACCTCGAGGTCCGGGCAACGGCTCTGCACCTCCCGCCGGCGCATACCCGTCCGGGCACCGGCGGCCCGGGCGGCCGGTGAAACTGCCACCACCCGGTTGCCGGCTATTACGGCCACCTCGGCGGAGGGGGGACGGCCGGTGCATATGACCGCCCAGTCGGCGCAGGAAGCCACCAGGGCCCGAGGTCCCATTGCCGGGGCCTTCAACCGGCCAGTTCGTCCGCCCCAACCTGCGGGCGCGACCGGCCTGTTGCTCCCAGCACAGCGGGCCCGTCGACTGCCACCTGGAAAGGGCCGCCCAGCCAGGACCGCGCTCGGCGGGGCCGAGAAGCTGCGCCCTTGCCGGCCGCTTCCAGCTCCACCTCGCGACCCCACAAGTAGCCGTGGCCGCCTTCGAGGCCTCGCCAGCAACCGGACACGATGGCCAGGCGCATGTCGGCCGAGCCCGGCCAGGCTTCTCCCATCACGGCCAGCACCGACCCCCGCTCGCGGGCCCGGGCTTCGAGCTGGCGGGCGATGGAGCGGTCGATGCGGGCCGGGGGGCATACCAGGACCACGTCAAAACCTTCGAGGAGGGCGGCCGTGACCACTGGCCATTTGGCCCCGGGCGAGGGGACGAGGGCCACACGCTCCAGGTCCAAGCCGTGCTGCGCCGCCGCCACCAGCCCCAGCCCGGCCGCCCCCACCACCGCGCACCAGGAACCACCGGCGCATGGCCCGCTCAGCAAGGCCAGGGCGAGCGAGGTGGCCCCGGGGAAGGCGCCCCGGCTCACCACCACCGTGCTGCCTCTACGTAAGCTCCTTCCAGGGAAAAGGTCAGCCAGTGGGGCTACGAGCGGGAGCGTGCGCTCCTCGGCCAGGACGGCGCTACCGACCTTGCCCTCCAGGTGCCCCAGCGCTTCACGGGCGGAAAGAGCCACCTCTTCAGCATAGCGAGGATGGGAACATATGTTTGCCCCATGCGTCACGGCCATGCGTCACGGCCATGCGTCACGGCCATGCGTCACGGTGAACGCCACCGCCCACCCGGTAGGCTCTCCACCAACCGACGCTTGACCGCCTCCTGGCGGAGAGAAGGGCATGCCATCATCACGGCCCGATAACGAAGACCCGCCTGCCGGCGGACCGCTGATCTCTGATTCAGAGATCGGGCCGGGCTCACCGCCCGACGCCAAGGACGCCTTCATGCTGCTGGTCGAAGGGGCGGGCGAGTACGCCGTGTTCACGCTCAGTCCGAAGGGGATCATTTCGACGTGGAACCGGGGGGCAGAGCGGATCAAGGGGTACCAGCGCGACGAGATAGTCGGCCAGCATTTCTCCGTCTTCTACCCGACTGACCTGCAAGAAGCCGGTGTCCCCGACCAAGAGCTCGGTGACGCCGTCAAGGAAGGCAGGGTCGTAACGGAGGGTTGGCGGGTGCGCCGCGACGGCAGCCAGTTTTGGGCCAGCGTGATCATCACACCGCTGTGGGACGGTGCCGGGAAGCTGCGGGGCTTTGCCAAATTGACCCGGGACGAAAGCGACCGCCGCGCCGCCGCCGAAGCCAGCGAGCTGATGGCACGCATCAATGAGCAGGACCGGATCGCCACCTCCCTGGCCGACACCATGGCCCGCCGGCTGTTCACCATCGGCTTGCAGTTGAGCGGCGTCCTGAAGCTGACCACGGGCACAGAGGTGTACCAGCGCATCGAGGCGGCGATCGAGGAAGCCGACAGCGCCATCAGCGAACTGCGCCGAGCAGTTTTCAATTCCGGTCGGGGGCCCGGCCAGGATCAGGCGGGCACCCGGTAGCCGGCCCCGACGGGCGCTTTGGCGCCCGGCCTGGCGGCGGGGGCATCAGACCAGTGTGCCCGGGTCCCGCTCAGCTGGGTGAGGGGGAGCCTCACGAAGCAGTCGCGCTCGGGAGCTTCGCTGCATGAACGCAAAGGGAGCGCCCGCAACGAGGCCAAGGCCTCGTCGCCGACGGCCTCGCCGACCCCACGGACCAGGACGCTCCAGCTGTCCTCTTCGCTCTCCTCGAAGTCGTCGGCGCTGAAGGCGACCACCGAACCGGTCAGGGCTCGACGCAAGACCGAGAGCTGGGCCACCCGGATCAACAGGTCGTCGCCATCGAGGACGAAGGGCACCGTGAAGATCACCGGCAAGGCGCCCACGGTCACCGCCACCCGGCCGATGGTGACCTGGGCCAGGTAAGCCCGGCACTCGCGGGCACTGAGCATCTCGACGACGGGACGGCTAACCATTACCCCAGTGTGGTCGGCCCGACCGCCGGTGGTCAGAGGCGTTGGTCCCCCGGTCCGGGTGCGAAAGGCGGTAAGTGGGCTACACGCTCGGCAAGCCCCACCCACCGCCCGAAGCCTCGGGGAAGGCACCCACCCCCTCCAATTGACCGGGGCCGGGGCCCCAGCCGTTGCCGGAGACCAGCGCCGGGACCTCGAACAGCTCGGGCGCCCAGTCCTCGGGCTTGGGCAGCGGGGCTGCCATCTTGACCCGGTTCACGTGGGCGTTGACAAGCCGCTCGTGGTAATCGCCATAGACCTCCATGAAGGCTTTGGTCTTATAAGGACGACCGTCGATGCCGCGGCCCTTCTTTCCTTCGATTACCGCTTCGACGTCCTCGCCGCTCAAAGTCTTGTGGCTTTCGAGTGCATGGGCCACGCCGAAGACCTCGGCTTTGTTCGTTTCCAGGAGGTCGCCCGAGCGCGCCAGCAGTTCGTGGAGCCGTTCCTCGACTTTCTTGCCGGTGTCGCCGCGCATCATGTCGCCCTCGCCTTGGCCGGGAGGCCAACCACTACCGGAGCGCCGGGCGCCCTGCGAAGCGATCGTTTCGCCCATCCCCCAATAGCCCTCCATCAGGCTGGCGATCATGGTGGCCGACTCGAGGTCGCCCGACACGCCTGACGACGAGTCGCCGGCAAAGAACTTCCGTTCGCCGGCCAGAGAAGCCAGGCTCACCATGACGTCGGCTTCGTACTCGCTGCGCCAACTCGTGAAACGGTCTTCCGGCTTGATGGAAGAGACCATGCCCAGATAAGTACCGCCTTTTTCGATGGTGGCCAGGTCGATCTCGAGGTGCTTGCGCACCCGGTAGGCGACGACGGCATGGCATGCCTCGTGAATGGCGACGGCATGGCGCTCCCGTTCGACGTACTCGACATCTTCGGGCGGCCCGAGGTCCTTCAGCCGCTTGGCCTCGAGAACGTCGGCCCACGTTATGGCGGGATGGTCGCGGCGCAAGGCAACGATCAAGGACTCGTTTACGAGGTCCTTTATCGTGGCACCGGTGGCGTAGGGGGTGATGGTCGCCAATTTGTCGATGTCGGCACCCGTCAGCTCGTGGCTCACTTTGTCGAAATATCCGTGATAAGTGCGCACGCGACCGGCTTTGGAGGGGTAGCCGACTTTGTAGATCCGGTCGATCCGGCCCGGGCGCAACAACGCGTCGTCCAGGGTGTTCGGCATGTTGGTCGCCATCATTATGAGGATCCGGTACTTAGGGGGCGGCTTGGGCTTGAAGCCCAACGCCCGGCGCACGACCCGGTTCATGAACCCGCGCGGCTTGGACAGGCCCGACATCTCGCTCAACAGCGCCTGGAGGGTGCCCATGCCACCGCCACCTCCGCCCATGCCGCCCATGACCATGCCGCGGTCCCGGACGCCCCGGCGCCCCTCGGGCCCGGACGACCCGGCCGTCGGCCGGTTTTCGCTCCAGTTGGCCAGGAGGGCGCCCAGGCTGCTGTCCGAGAGGTACGAGCCCCCGTGGCAGTCGCCGCTGGTCCACGGCCAGGGCTCCATCCCCTGGACGCCACCAGGGCCGAAGACGCCGCCAGGGGTCAAGGACCCGCGGCTCCCGAGCGAGTCCGCCTCGTCGAAGAAGACGATCACCCCGCCGTAGCGCATGGCCAACTTGCGCAGCTTGCGGAACAGGGACTTGACCTTCAGCACTCCGACGCCCATGAACATCTGGATGAAGGCTCCGGGGTCGACGAAGACGAACGGCTTGCCCGTCTCTCCCGCCACGGCCTCGGCCATGAGCGTCTTGCCCGTCCCGGGCGGGCCCCACAGCAGGATGCCGCCGGGCACGTAACCGCCGCGGGCCTCGATCGAGTCGGGGTCCTCCAGGAAAACGATGCTCTCTTTCACCCGGGCCAGCACGGCGTCCTGGCCCCAGACATGGCTGAACCGGGTCTTCACGTCGTCGGGGAAATAGACGTCCACCCCGCCTTTGGAAAGGAACCAGAAAATGGCGGCGAACTGCCCGACGGCGATCACGAGGATGAACACCACGTAGGCCAGGTAGCCGAGGACGCTGACGAGCTTGCCGGGGAGCGAGAACAGCGCCGTGATGGGGCTTTCGTCCAGCGCCGCGCCGGCTATGACGGCGACAGCGGCAATGAGCAGGACTACGAAGACGATCCTCTTCGCCCGGTAACGGGCCCAGTCGCTGAAACGGAGCGTGCGCCTCGACAAACGGCCGAAGACGTTGTCGGCCCAGAAATGGTTCCACAGCCCCCAGTGCTCACTTATGAGGTAATGGATCTGGCGGACCAGCTCGAGGGCGAAAAGGGCGGCCAACCACCACTTGCCGTTCCAGGTTTGGACCAGCCCGTCGTGGACGCTGAGAAGAGGGTCGGCCGAAAGCGCGTACCAGAACAGCACGCCCCACAGCGCCGCCATGAAGATCAGCAGCCGGGAGCGCATCCAGAACGGCCGCCGTTTTTTCTTCTCCCAGCGCGGGCTTACGACGACGGCGGGCTCCGCCGGACCGGCCGGCAAGTTGTCGCCTCCGGGAGCCGCCCCTGTCCCGTTGCCTCCGGCGTCTCCGCCCGCGCCCGCCCCACCGCCCCAGACCGGGCCCCCGTGGCCGGTACCGCCCCAGGCCGTACCTCCGTTGCCGCCCGTGCCACCAGCACCGGTACCAGCACCCGTACCGGCACCGGCAGCAGCAGGGCCGGTACCCGTAGAGGACGTGCCCCAGCCCATGCCCCCGTTGCCGGCAGCGCCCCAGGCCGGGCCGCCATTCCCACCGCTCGGGCCGCCATTCCCACCGCTATGGCCCCCGTAGCCACCGCTATGGCCCCCGTAGCCACCGCTATGGCCCCCGTAGCCTCCGGCCGGGCCGGCGGCAGCCGTGCCCCAGCCCGTGCCTGTCGTTCCCGCTGTGCCGGCCATAGCCGCAGCGCCGACCGGGGCCGCCGCACTTGCCGTTCCTGGCGTGCCGGCCGTTCCTGGCGCACCTGCCGTGCCCCACGCCGGGGCTGGGCCCGCCGCGCCGGCCAAGGGCGGCGGGGACGGCTGCCCATGGGCTGCTGCCGGTTTGGCCTCTTCAGGCGGAGGGTTGGATGGGCGCCACTCGGACAGCCCCCACGCCTGGGCGGGCGGGAACGCGCTTACCGGTTGGCCCCCGAGCGCCGTGGTAGCCCCGAGCGTGGCGCCATAGCCGACGCTGAGCCCTCCGGGTGGGGTGCCATCGTTGTTACCGGCTCCGGCATTGGCTGCCGGCGGGCCCGGGACGGGTTCTTCAGGCTGACCGGGGGACGGCTGGCCCTGGCTGTCGGACGGTTTAGTCATTACTTCCCCTGTCTGTTACGAGAAAGCTCTGTACGATCCGGCTGATCACCGGCTGTTGGGCTTGGAAACAAGACGGCGAGCAACCCGCCATCAGGACCCACACCTTGTTGGTAGCGCTGTTGACCCAGGTCTCCTGTTCATAGGCCAAGGCGGAGCTCGCCTCGGAGCCCTGTACCTCGTAGGCCACCAGCGTGCCGTGGAGGGAGCCTTTGACCAGGAGCGACGGCGTGGTCAGCGACTCGACATTGGCACCTTCTGTTTGCAGGGTGTCGACGTTGAACAGCACGTCCCGCAGGCCGTTCAACGACATCTGCGACTGCTCCGTAGCGCTGAGAGGACGGACCACCACGATGGCCCACGGGTAACCGGTGGGCGTGAAGGCGTCGCCCGGGCGAGCGTGCTTGGTGCCGAGAGCGATGGTGGCGAAAATCGGTGCGCTCGAGAACAGGGAGCCGAAGGCCCCGTCCTTTGAGAGTTCGTGCTCGCCGAAAACGGTCCAGGTCGAAGGCACCTTCAGGTAGAGCTGCTGGGACTCGCTCGACACCACGTGACCGTCGGAGCACGCCGTCAGGGCCGTGCCCAGCACCAGTGCCGCGACCACGCCCAAAAGCCGTGAACGCCGACCCGTGAGCGCACGGCCCGGGGCCATCCTCACGACCTCGAAGCCGTGACGGTGAAACTCTTCACGATGCCATCGATCACCCGCCGGTGAGCGTGGAAGCAGGTCAGCGAGCATCCCACGGCCAGGTCCCAGGCCTTGTCGGTGGGGCTGTTGATGAAGGCCACCTGCTCGAAGGCGAGCACCCCGCTCGGGGTCTCGGCCTCGAAGGCCACGCGGCTGCCGCGCAGTGCGCCCTTCACCAGGAGCGTGGTGGGACCGATCTGCTGGACCGAAAGCCCGTCCTGCTGCCAGGTGTCAAGAGGGAACAGGAGGTCATTAAGGCCTTCCAGCGACATGCTGGACTGATCGGAAGGACCGAAGGAGACCACGTTGGCTAAAGCCCAGGGGGTGGCGCCGAAGAGGTTGAGGCTCCCTTTGACTACCACACGGTGGCTGGAAGCGGCCAGGCTGGTGTACACCGTGTAGCTGGTGCCCGAATCGGCCGCCTGGGTGTTGGCAGAGGCGTTCACGGCGAGCCCGAGGCTTTTCAAGGCCGTTGCGTCGAAGACGTCCCAGGTTTTCGGCACCTTGAAAAAGACGCCCTGCGAGGAAGTCCCCACGTAGTTGACCGAAGTCGAGCAGCCGGCCAACATCGACGCCAGCCCGGCCCCCAAGGCGATAGCCGCGAAACTCGCACGCCCGCGCCCGCCAGAGCGGGCCCGCCGGCTTCTCCCGGCTCCGAGGGCGGGCCGATGGCCCCCATGCGGTTCCACAAGTAGTTAAGGTACGACTAAGGGCTCCGTGTCGGATGACCTCCAAGATAAGTTTTAGCTGAGCGTTCACAATTGAGCAACGCAATTGCCTCCTTCTTCTCCTACCGGGCCTGACACCCTCCTTGGCACCGTGCCCCCATGAGCGCTAGTCCCGCCCTCAAGCGGTCCCGGCGAGCCCGCCTGCTCCTCGGTCTGCTCGCCTGGCTGCCCGCCGCGACCTGGGCATACCTCCTGGTCGGAAGGGGCCGCTTCTGGTCGACGTCGACCCGGCTACCTCCGCGCCCTCCGCGCCCTCCGCGCCCTCCGCGCCCTCCGCGCCCTCCGCGCCCT
>Ga0182014_10001939_pt1 | contig 26839 bp, 31 predicted proteins | sample 612S2DmetaG_FD_120489 | JGI IMG/M metagenome (GOLD analysis project Ga0182014, IMG submission 120489) | Permafrost microbial communities from Stordalen Mire, Sweden - 612S2D metaG | ecosystem: Environmental > Terrestrial > Soil > Wetlands > Permafrost | place: Sweden: Stordalen | collected... | reverse complement strand
TTCATCGGCGAGACCCTCGCGGACCCGGAGAACCCCATCGCCCTCGAACCGCTGCACGTCGACGAGCCCAGCCTCTCGATGACCATCGGCATCAACACCTCGCCCGTCGCCGGCACCGAAGGCAAGCTGCTCACCGCGCGCATGGTGAAGGACCGCCTCGACAAGGAGCTCGTCGGCAACGTGTCGCTGCGCGTGCTGCCGACCGAGCGCCCCGACGCCTGGGAAGTCCAGGGGCGAGGCGAGCTCCAGCTCGCCATCCTCATCGAGACGATGCGCCGCGAGGGCTTCGAGCTCACCGTCGGCAAGCCCCAGGTCGTCACCAGGATGGTCGACGGCAAGCTGCACGAACCGCTCGAGCACGTCACGATCGACGTCCACGAGGAGTTCGTCGGCGCCGTCACGACCCTGCTCGCCACCCGCAAGGGCACGATGATCGACATGGTCAACCACGGCACCGGCTGGGTCCGCCTCGAATGGCGGATTCCGGCGCGAGGGCTCGTCGGCATCCGCACGGAGTTCATGACCGAGACGCGCGGCGGTGGCATGATGCACACGAACTTCGACGGCTACGCCCCCTGGTTCGGCGACATCCGACTTCGCCAGAACGGTGTGCTCGTCGCGGACCGCCGTGGCGACACGACCGCCAACGCTTTGATCGACCTGGAGAGCCGCGGCACGTTGTTCGTCGGCCCGGGCACCGAGGTCTACGAGGGCATGATCGTGGGAGAGAATTCGCGTTCCGAGGAAATGAACGTGAACCCCACCAAGGAGAAGAAGCTCACCAACATGCGAGCTTCCGGCAGCGACCACACCGAGCGCATCACGCCGGCGACGATCCTCTCCTTGGAGCAGGCGCTCGAGTTCATCGCCGACGACGAGGCCGTCGAGGTCACGCCGAAGTCCGTTCGGCTGCGCAAGGTCATCCTCGACCAGCCGTCGCGCGCACGCGCACGCAAGAAGGGCTGAGGCGCCCTTCAACTAGAATCGTCCACGGAGGGATGACAGAGCGGACGAATGTACCGGTCTTGAAAACCGGCGTGGGCTTGCCCACCGTGGGTTCAAATCCCACTCCCTCCGCGCTGAGAGTGGCCACTGACTTTATGGTTGGTGGCCATTTTCACTCCCGACTGGAAATGCCCGCGAGCGCTACTCCAGATCCGACGTCGAACGCGGCAGCCTTCCGGGTCCGAACCTCATCACCCCGCCCGGCACGAGCCATGGCATCGCGACGACCTCGAATCGACCGGCCTTCACCGCCGGATCCTGGGCGAGGAGGTGCCGGGCGACCTCCGCCGAGACGCCGAGAATCGTGAGTCCCCTGAAGTGCTCGTCGAGCAGCGGCCCCGCCGCGAGGAGATGGCCAGCGTCCTGAAGGTCCGAGAGGTACGACATGTGGGCATCCTGGAGTTCATCAGCGTCCGCCTCGCTCAAATCGGGCGCGTCGGTGCGAAGGACGTGCAGCACGACACTGAACCGATCGAAGTCCACGACAAATTTGTAACACACCAGCATCACCTGTTCGACAACCACTCAAGGAGCACTCCGCCCGAAGGCGCCAATCGTGAACGAATCAGCGTGCGGTGGCCTCCACATCGCGACCAAGCGTCTCGCTGGATCCCTGCGCGTGCGCCCATCCGCTTGCGTCGGCCGCGCTTCCACCATTGCTCGAAGAAAAACTGGACTGTACTCTTAGCAAATGCGTAGAGTTCTCGCGGGATTCCTGGGCCTGGCCCTCATGGCTGTCGGCATCCGGCTGCTGATCGAGCAGTCGGCACGCAATACCGCATGCAACGCAGCGGCGGGCCGCGGCGGCCTGCAGCCAGTCTGCCAGCACATCGTCTTCTCGTACCTCGCCAGTTTCGGCATCGTCGGGGCCGGCTTCCTGGTATTCCTGTTCGGGGTGATGGTGATGAAGAGACAGAACATGCGCGCCAGACGTCGACGGCTCTCACGTATCTCCGATGACCCGACTGCCAAGACCTTTCGCCCCGCCCTCTCCCTGCATTCAAGATCACCGCACTTGCCGCCAGGGGTCGAGCGCCCAGTTGAAACCGGCATCGAACCGCTGGCTTAAAGGTCGAAGTCCTTGTTTGGACGAATGACAATCGCGGGAATGTGAACCCTGCTTGGTCGGGTCAACGCGAAGAATACGGCGTCCGCGACATCCTCCGGCTTGATCATGAAGTCACTCAGGGCCTCCTGGGCAGCGTCCAGGACGTCGTCCGGCAGTCGCTCGCCGGGCACGACGACCGCGTCAACGCCCGACATCGCAACCATTCCCTCAAGAATTGCCGGATCGACGTTGCGACCGATGTTGGTGGCGACGAGGCCTGGCATGATGCTCGTGATCTGAATCGGGTCTTCCAGCAGTTCCAATCGCAGGGTGTTGGTGATCACGTTGACCGCGTGCTTGGTCGCCCCGTAAACGCCGGAGTCAGGGTTGAGGGCGGCGACTGACGAGATGTTCACGATGTGGCCATGATTGCCCTTCGCCCTCATCGAGCGCACCGCCGCCTGGCAGCCAACCAGCAGCGCGAGCACGTTGGTGTCGAGCATCGAGCGCCAGCCCTCGGGGTCGCCGTCAACGATGGTGCCGAGGAATGAGACCCCGGCGTTGTTGACAAAGATGTCCAGCTGACCGGTCTCGTTCACCGCGGTGTCCACCAGGCTCTGCACGGAACCGGCGTCTCGGATGTCCGTGACCGCGACGGCGACCTTGCCGCCGGCGGTGTTGATCTTCGACGCGCTCTCCTCAAGGGCAAGTCTCTCGCGCCCCGCGAGAACGACGAAGGCGCCCTCCGAGCCGAGCCGTTCAGCGATGGCCCTGCCTATGCCGCTCGACGCGCCGGTGATGACGGCGCTCTTTCCACACAGTTCCGGTTGCTTCGACATGGTGGCCTCCAGACCCTGTGGCGGGCTTCAATAACCCGACGTTGAAGCAGATTACACACGGCGGAGGCACCGCCAGCCTGGGAGAACCGGGCCTTCGCGCGGCGACCGAGAGCTTCTTCAGCCAACCGAGGAGAGAAACGCCAGCAGTGCGGCGTTGGTCTCCTCGGGCCGCTCCTGCTGGACCCAGTGCCCGGCTCCTTCGATCGTCGTGGTGCCTCGAAAGTCCGGAAGTGCCGAGGGCATCGCTTCGGCAGCGCCCGGCATCATGAGCCGCACGGGGTCGAGGGAGCCAGTGAGGAATCCGGTGGGCATGGCGATTGTCGAGGTGACGATGTCCTTGCCTCGCTCCCAGTTGGCGTCAAGGTTCCGGTAGTAACTCAAGGGACCGAAGAAGCCGCCTTCGGCGAAGGCCTTTGCGTAGACGTCGACGTCGTCCTCGGTGATCCATGGAGGCAGCTGTTCGGGGGCGGCGTGAAGCGTGTCGAGCATGAGGGTTCCCTCGCGCGGGGCAAGTGGCAATGGTGCTTCGGACATGCCTTCGCCCGACACCGAGTAGAGCATCGTTCGAACGTACCTGCGCGGATCCGCCTCCAACTCCTTCTCGGCGACACCCACCGGCTGGAAGTAGATGATGTAGAAGAAGCGGTCGGCAAAGATCGAATCATAGATGCCGACAGGTGGCGCGGGCGCCTGCATCAGGGGCACGCTCATGTTGAAGATCGACGACACGCGGTCAGGGTGCAGCTTTCCCATCTCCCAGACGACGATGGCTCCCCAGTCATGTCCGACGAACGCCGCCCGTTCGTAGCCGAAGTGATCGAGCAGTCCGCAGAGGTCCAGCGTCAGCTGGTCCGATCCGTATTGGGCGATATCGCCCTGGGGCCGGCTGCTCGCGCCGTAACCGCGAAGGTCGGGCGCCAACGCCCGATAGCCGGCGTCGCCCAACGCGACGAGCTGGTGTCGCCACGAGTACCACAACTCGGGGAATCCGTGGCACAGAACCACCGGAGGCCCGTCGAGCGGACCGCAGCTCGCGACGTGCAGCGTGATCCCGTTGCTCGCGACCTGTTCGTGCGTGATCTCGGGCATGGTGCGACCTTCGCTTTCGGGTGATCTGTTGCTGCGTGGTTGGCGGGACTACCGTCCCCTCGCGGGCAGTGTCGCTGACGCTACCATCGCCACCCTGGGGTTGCTCAGGAACGCACGCGGGCGCGGATCGAGGCGATCCACTCACTCGCGGACCTGCGCGCTTCGCTCGCCTCCTCGCGCCGGCCGACCGCGTCGTCACCCGTCACCGGATACGAACCGAGGAACTTGACGCGCGTCAGGTGCGCCTGGAGATCGGTGAGGCAGTCGGCGATGAGGTCGTCGGCGACGTGGCCGTCGAACTCGATGACGAAGCAGTAGTCCCCGAGTCCCAGCTTGGTCGGGCGGCTCTCGAGCTTCGTGAGGTTGATGTCGCGCGCGGCGAAGCGCCCGAGGATCCCGTAGAGCGAGCCGGGCCGGTCGGCGTCCTGGAAGCAGACAATCGTGGTCCGGTCGTGCCCCGTAGGCGCCGCGACCGCCTCACGTCCGACGACGACGAAGCGAGTGGCGTTTCCCGGGTGGTCCTCGATGTCGCTCGCGACCTGGTCGAGTCCGAAGATCGTTCCCGCGATTGACGAGCCCACGGCGGCCCACGGCTCGTCGGACTGGGCCACTTCACGGGCGGCCTGGGACGTCGACGTCGTCTGACCGGTCACGACGCCGTTGAGCTTCTCGAGGAATCCCCGGCACTGCGCGAGGGCGTGGACGTAGCTCGAAACCTTCGTGATCTCTTCGAGCTTCACGCCCGGCCGCGCGAGCAGGTGCAGGTGGATCGGCAGGACGATCTCTTCTTCGATCAGCAGATCGTGGTCGAACACCAGCCCGTCGATGGTCGCCGACACCGTTCCCTCGATCGCGTTCTCGAGGGGTACCAGGCCCTGGTCGAGCGTCCCGTTCGCGACGAGCGCGAGGACTTCTGGGATCGACGCGCACGCCACCGTCTCCACGTTCTTCAGAGTGGCGGCGGCCTCGTGAGAGAAAGTGCCCTCTGGACCCAGGTAGCCGACTCGCGTAAGTGCCATTGAGCGATGTTACTTCGCCGCCATTTGGACTTGACAGCGGCTCGATAGCGCCCGCGCATCGTTTCGCATCTACGATGGCAAAGGACCAAAATGAAGGGTTGGCGCAATGGGGCACCAAATGTTCGAGTACGACGCAAAGCTCGCGGAAGAGGTGTACGCCTACTGCCGTGACCGGCTGACCCACGCCGTGCCCCTCGACTTCGGTAGCCTCTCGCTCGAACCGCTGCCGAGCCTCGAGGGCCTCATCAGCCCCGAGGGCAACGACCCCGGCGAGATACTCGAGTTCTTCAAGAAGACCCTCGCCCTGCACATCGTCTCCATCGACTCGCCCGGCTTCCTCGCCTTCATCCCGAACGCTCCCACCAAGAACTCCCTGTTCTTCGACATGGTCGTGGCGTGCTCGGGGCTCAACGGCACCAGCTGGCTGGAGTCCGCCGGGGTCGTCATCGCCGAGAACCAAGCCCTCGAATTCCTCGCCGAGCGCGCGGGCATGCCCGAGGGGTCGGGCGGCGCGTTCGTGTCGGGCGGCTCAATGGGCAACCTCTCGAGCCTCACCGTGGGGCGCGACGTCGGGCGCTCGAAGCACCCCGAGTTCGGGCCCCACGAGGTCCGCTTCGCCATCTCCGCCGACGCTCACTCGAGCATCGGCAAGGCGCTGCACGTGCTCGGCATCGAGGGGCTGTTGGTGCCCACCGACGACCACCGGTTCACCAGGGCGAGCCTCGAGGCCGCGCTGGCGAACGATCCGAATCCCACGAGTGTCGTCGGCATCGTCGCGACGTCGGGCACGACCAACGCCGGGATCATCGATGACCTCGAGGGGCTCGGAAGCTACGCGCGCGAGCACGACCTCTGGTTCCACGTGGACGGCGCCTACGGGGGCGCCGCGCTGTTCTCGCCGACCCATCGCCACCTGCTGTCGGGCATCCGGCACGCCGACAGCTTCATCGTCGATCCCCACAAGTGGCTGTTCGCCCCGCTCGACTGCTGCGCGCTGGTCTACCGCGACCCGACGGTCGCGCGAAAGGTCCTCGCCCAGCAGGCGAGCTACCTCGACGTCCTGCACGGAAGCGACGACGAGAACTACCAGTGGAACCCCTCGGACTTCGCGATCCACCTGTCACGGCGCGCCCGCGGGCTCCCCTTCTGGTTCTCGCTCGTGACCAACGGCGTGAACGCCTACGAGACCGCGGTGCAGGCGGCGATCGACCTCGCCGAGGAGACCGTCACGATGATCGACGAGATGGATCACGTGGAACTCGTGCGCGACTCCAGCCTCTCGGTCGTGCTCTACCGTCGAATCGGCTGGGACGCCGACCAGTACAACGCGTGGAGCCAGCAGCTGCTGCGCGACCAGGTCGCCTTCGTCACGCCCACGAAGTGGGAGGGCGAGACGGTGGCACGCTTCGCGTTCCTACACCCCGACACGTCGATGGACCTGGTGCGCCAGATCCTCGATTCGATGCGCGACTAACGGTCCTTCAGCAGGGGATCGGCCGGATTCCTCGTCGCCTCGCCGCGCAGGCTCTTGCGGCGCCACGCGATGCCCCCGAGCGCCTCGAGCACGACGCGGTTCGCCAGGTACGCGGTGATCTCGGCGTGGTCGTACGGCGGCGAGACCTCCACCACGTCGATGCCGCCGAGCGGCACCTCCATGGCGATGCGCCGAACCGCGTCGAGCAGCTGGCGGCTCGAGAGCCCTCCGGGTTCGGGCGTTCCGGTGCCCGGCGCCGATCCGGGGTCGACGACGTCGACGTCGACCGACAGGAACACCACGTCGCAGTCGGTCATCGCGATCTGCATCGCCTCGTTGAGCACCGCGTCGAGTCCGCGGCTCACGATCTCGGTCATCTCGAAGGACCGCATGCCCTGCTCGGCCATCCAGCCGAGCGTCTCGGGCTCGGGCCAGTAGCCGCGCAGGCCGATCTGCAGGAAACGGTCCCCCCGACAGGCGCCCGACTCGATCAGCCGGCGCATGGGCGTGCCGTGACCGTAGAGGGATCCGAACTGGCTGTCGCCGGTGTCGGCGTGGGCGTCGAAGTGGATCACCGACACCCTTCCCCATCCCGCGTGGTGCGCGACGCCCGTCACGTCGGGCAGCGCGATGGTGTGGTCGCCGCCGAGGATGATCGGCAGCACCCCAGCCTTGGCCACGGTGGTCACGCGCGCCTCGAGCGCCCGCAGCGAGCGTTCGACGTCGCCCGAGTACATCTCGACGTCGCCCAGGTCGACGACGCCGAGCTCGATCAGCGGGTCGACGCCGAGCGCCAGGCTCGGGCGCATGCCGTCGTGGGGCAGGTAGTCGGTGATGCGTATCGCCTGGGGGCCGAAGCGGCACCCCGAACGATGCGACGTGCCGCCGTCGAAGGGGGCGCCGATGATGACCGCTCCCGCCCCGCTCCACTGCGACGCGTCGTCGGGATCTCCCGCGGGAACGCCGAGGAACGTGGCGTCGGGTCCGTACATATTGCCAATGCGCATTGCCGTCCTTCTGATGAGCTCACCTCATTATCACCCACAACGGTGTCCCACCGCGCGGCTCTACCACCTCAACTCTCGATCGATACGTGCAACGACTCCAGACCGCGCAGCACGATGTTCGGACGGTAGCGGACCTGCTCGTCATGCAGGGTCACCGACTTCGTGGCGTTGAGCAGTTCACGAATGGCCACGCTCGACTCCATCCGCGCGAGCGGCGCCCCGAGACAGTGATGCAGACCGAACCCGAACCCCAGGTGCCCATTGGGTTCACGGCGCACGTTCAACTCGGTCGGGCGCTCGAAGACCGCCGGGTCTCTGTTGGCGGCGCCGAGGAGAACGAAGACGAACGAGCCCTTCTCGAGCACGTGGCCATCGATGTCCATATCGTTCACCATCGACCTGCCGGTCAGCTGCACCGGCGAGACCATGCGCAGCATCTCCTCGGTCGCGATCCGGTCAATGGAGGGGTCGAGACGCAGCGCGCGCTGAGCCTCCTCGTTCTGAGCGAGCAAGAGCATCGAACCCGAGATCAGGTTCATCGTCGTCTCGTGGCCCGCGACGAGGATGAGGATGGCCGTGGAGAGCAGCTCGCCTTCACTGAGCTGATCCCCTTTGTCGCGTGCGGCGATCAGCGCGCTCAAGAGGTCGTCGCCAGGACGGCGCCGGCGCTCGGCGAAGAGTTCGTGGAAATACGCACCGAAGTAGAGGATCGCCTCGTCACGGGCCACGTGGTCGGCGTCGCTCAACAGGAAGTCCGGATCGAGACCGCGCGCCAGTATCGCCGACTGCGCCTGGAATTTCTGGTGGTCCTCGCTCGGGATCGCGAGCATCTCGCAGATCACCGACACGGGCAGCGACCACGCCAACTCCTCGACCACGTCGAAGGGTCCGTTGTCGAGATGGCGCGCGATGACCCCGCGGGCCTGCGCCACGACGAACGGGGTGAGTTCGTTGACGCGCTTGGGAGTGAACGCGCGCTGGACCAGTCCGCGAAGACGAGTGTGGTCGGGCGGATCACGGAAGAGGAACGGTCGCGTGTCGTCGCCGGTCCGGCGGATCTCCTCGAGCTGGTTGTCGCGCCGGGTGCCACGCGCGTTCGGTCGCTTGCCCTCGATCAGGTTGAGGGAGTCCGCCGAGGCGTCGCGGCTGCGCAGCAACGCCAGGCAGTCAGCGTGTCGCGCGACCACCCAGTACCCGCCGGGCGTGAAGTGGACCGGCGCCGTCTCCCTGATCTCGTCGAAAAGCGGACCCGGATCGGTCGACCACCGAGGGTCGGAGGGGTCGTAGTGCACCATCTGGGTATGGTACCGACTGAACGTCGGAGAACCGCTACTCGAAGGCCTTCTCGAACTGCGCGGCGAGCTCGTCCAGGTACCTCGAGAGGATCGAGACGTGGCCCTCGAGCGGCTCGTGGGTCACGGTGGCGCCGGCGATGTGCTCGACGAGCCACGCGCCGTGGGTGGGTGGCACCATCAGATCCTCGTCGCCGTACCAGACGGCGACCGGCACCTTGATGTCGCTCACGTCGAAGCCCCATGGGCTGAAGAACACCCGGTCATCATCGAAGAAGCCCCAGTAACCGTTCGCGAATCCGTGCCGGCAGGCGTCGGCCAGGGCCTTCCTCGAAGCCTCGCCGGCGAGTGCCTGCTTGTCGACCTCTGACAGCAGTCCGCCGAAGAGTTCGATGATGTTCTCGGCGTTGGCGGTCGCGAACTTCGCGCCCTCCTTGGCCATGTGGGCCTCGTACTCGGGCCCACCGATCTTCGAGAGCGCGAATTCCTCCACGTTCTCGGGACTCATGCCCTCGGTCCAATCGAAGTCGGCGTCAATCGGTACGACGCCCGCGAGCGACCAGGCAGCGATGCATCGCGGCGCGTCGAGCGCGGCGCACGCCAGCGAATGAGGTCCTCCGCCCGACCAGCCCACCGAAATGTAGCGATCACGTCCGAGCACGTCGAGCGCGAGGCGAACGTCGTCGACCACTGACGCTACGGTGCGGCCTTCGTCCCTCGTCGAGTTACCGTAGCCCGCCCGCGACGTCGTGACGAAGAAGAGACCCGACGCTGTGGCGATCTCCTCGAACTCGCGAACGAGCGGCGCGGATCCGGGTGTCCCGTGGTGGAAGAAGACGGTTCGCCCCGCGGGATCGCCGAGGGTCGCGTACTCGAGGACCCGTCCGTCGGCGGTGCTCACCCGTGACTCGTGGTAGCTCATCGTGCTCCGATCGTGAATTCGCCTTTCACCCTACGCTGTACCCCATGAACCACGACCGGATAGTCACCGCCACCCGACTCATCGCCGCTCCGCCCAAGGCGATCTTCGATCTCCTCGCCGACCCGCGAAAGCACAGTGTTTTCGACGGGTCCGGCAGCGTCCAGCGGGTCCGCAAGGGGCCCGACCGTCTCTATCTCGGCGCGAAGTTCTCCATGGACATGAAACTCGGCGTGAGCTACTTCGTGAGCAACAAGGTCGTCGCCTTCGAAGAGAACAAGTGCATCGCGTGGCACCATTTCGCCCAGTTCATCTGGCGCTACGACCTGGAAGAAGTACCCGGCGGCACGCAGGTCACCGAATCGTTCAACTACGACAAGCCGTGGGCCTTCTCGGTCAAGCTCACCCACAAGGCCGAGTCGAACCGCCTCGCGATGGAAGCGACGCTCGAGCGGATCGAGAAGATCGTCACGGCGTGACGCTGAGCGGAGCCCCGTCGTTCAACAGCTCGACCCACGTCTGACCGGGGGTCAACTGCACGGTCTTGCCGTCGAGCGACTGGTACTGGATCACGTCGGCCTTGGAAGATCCCCGCGACCAGGTCCCGTGGACCTCCTTGCCGTCGATGAAGAACGCTGCCTGGCCCGAACCCTGCAGGTCGGCGTACGAAGCCATCGTCCCGATGCCGTTCACGTAGTTCACCCACATCACGACCACGTTCTTCGGCGACTCGCGCACGCCGGTTCCCGTGACGTCGGGCTGACCGAAGAGCGTGCGGTCCCATGACAAAGTGGTCGCGTTCCAGGTCCAGGTCGCCGGATAGATGCTCGGGAACGGCACGGTGAAGTGCGCGACCGTGGCGCCCACGACATTCTTCGAGGTGTCGCGGTACGAGAAGAGGCTGGGCGGCGGCGTCGGCGAACCCCCGAACTTGAACAGCAGGGGCGCAATCGCGTAGAGGTTGTGCGGGGCCTGGCGCGTCGGGTCGCGGAACATCGCCGCGCCGGCGCTCGATTCGTCGATCAACTTCAACGACGGCACCGTGGAGATGCTCGCCACCGCGTACGCGGCGCCACCGGAGTAGGCGAAGATGCCCCCGAGAGGCCAGACGACCTGGGTGTCGGTGGGACGCACCGAGCGGACCGGTCCGACCTTGTCGGGCGTGTGCATGTTGAAGATCGCGGCGAGGCGCGTGATCCCGCCATTGACGATCTCCTCGTAGACGACGTCCGCCTGGTCGACGCCCCACTGGGGTAGGGCATCAGGCGTGTTCTCGATCTTCACCGTCAGGGCCGGCCGCGTGAGGGCCGCGCCTCCGGGGTCAGGAAGACCGGTGAGCGGCGCGGTCGGGATGGGCACCGTCGTCGTGGTGCTGGTCGTCGTCGTCGTCGGTGACGTCGAGCTCTTCAAGTGCGGCCAGACCGCGATTGCGGCTCCGATGAGGACAATGACAGCGACGAGACCCAGTAACTTGCGCATGCCTACAAACTAGTAAGTCCTGGCGGGGTCACTCTGACCGCCCGAAGATCGCCGCAAGATCTTGAAGATAACCGTATGGGGAAGTCGCGTCTCGGGGCTCAGGTGCTCCGAGCCTTCGACCGTCGACCAGCCGGTCGAGGTGTAGAAGCCAAGCGCCGTATCGCGACCATTGGCCCACACCTGCTCGACACCGAGGTCGAGCAACTCGTCCTCGGCGAACTCGAGCACGTTCGCGCCGTAGCCCAAGCCCTGCACGTCGAAGTCCGTCGCCATGTAGCGCAGCTGGTACGTGAGCAGTTGCTTGTTGACCGGCGGCGTCGACGGGTAAAACGACGCGCTCACCACGATCCGGCTTCCGAGGAATCCCGCATAGTGCAGGGACGTCGCCTCCTCGTCACGGGGATCGGCGACAGAGATGTCCGGGTTGTCGCCGCGCAACACGCGTCGGCGGAGCGAATGGAGTTCGTGGGGGTGGACTCGCGCTACTCGAAGGCTCTCGTTGGCGTCAGTCAAGGCAACGCACCATCGTGACCAGGGTGATCGAGCGGTCGCGGTCCATCCTGATGGACTCGCCGTTCAACCGAAAACCCATCTTCTCGTAGAACGCGCGAGCGCGCGCGACACTCTCGGTGACGTGCAGGTAGAGGCTCTTCGCGCCCTGCGCGCGCGCCCACTCGCTGACCGCCTCGACCAACTGCGCCGCGACGTCCGATCCGCGGGCGCTCGGGGTCACGTACATGCCGTAGAGCCAGTGCGTGCCGGGGTGCGAGTCATTGAAGCCACCCGAGGCCATGCCCACGACCTCGCCGTCACGCTCGCCAAAGAAGTAGTTCCACTTCGCCGCGGCGAACCTCCACTTGAGTCGCGACCACTTCACCGAGTCCTCGTAGGTCGATCCGTACGCCACCGGGGTGTCGGCGAGCGCCTCGAGGCGGATGGCGCGGAGTTTCCGCGCGTCACCCGCCTCGGCGTGGCGCACGCTGTATGGCGACTCACTCATCGTCGAGCATTCTTCTCGCGACGATCCGCTCGGGTAGCGTGCCCTCCAACAGGTGGTCTCGGACGCTGTCATGGTCGATCCGGGGACGGTTCTGCGACAACTTCGCCTTGCCCTCGATGGAACGGACCTCGATCTCGATGCCGACGATCGCCTTCAACTGCTGTTCGATGTAGTCCGCCGGGGAGTCCTCCACACGCCACTCGGGATCACGGCCCGCTTCGAAGGTGCCGGTGACCGAACGAACCTGGCGCGCCTTCCACTGCGGGTCCTCGTGCAACGTGGCCCGGCCGCGAACCTCGACAGCGACGTAGTTCCATGTCGGCACGACACCCGGGTTCTCCGCGCGGCTCGGATAGTACGAAGGCGTCACGTAGGCGCTCGCAGCGAGGAAGAGTCCGAGCACCTCGCAGGAGTCCCCAACGGACCTCCACCAAGGGTTGGCCTTGGCGACGTGCGACGTCAGCGTTCGTCGGTAATCGCCCACGACAACGGGCACGAAGACGCTCGCGAGCCCCTCGTCGGTATTGATGACGAGCATGCCGGCGCCGGCGTCGCGCACGACCTGCCAGGCGTCGTCGTCGTCGATCGAGAACTTGGGCGGGACGTACATGGGTCCATTGTTTCACGCTTGAGCGTGGCCCCTTCGCGCCTAGCTGGAACGCAGCAGCGCGTCAAGCTTGTCGAAGCTTTCGCCCCAGCCGACCTCGCCACCCATTGAGATCATGGCGTCGCGGTCCTCCATCACCGGGTAGGTGGCGAGGACCTCGACGGCTGTCGCGCCGTCGAGGTTCGAGAACGAGATCTCGTAGAACCACTCCGCCGCGATGTCCTCGAGGGCAGTGCCCTTCGGACGAAACAGTTCAATCCACTCGGCGGGGTGCTCGCTCAATCTCACAGTGAGCGAGTAACGGTTCGGCGCGTCCACGTCGTGTAAGGCGCCGAACATCGGGTAGCGCTGGCCGTCGGGCATCTGCATCGTGATCCGGTACGAACCGCCCTCGCGCAGGTCCATCGAGCATTCCACCACCTCGACCACGCGCGGACCCCACCACTTCGCAATCGTCTCGGGCTTCGTCCAGGCGTCGAACACCACATCCTGGGGAGCCTTGAACGAGCGACGCAGCAGAGTCTGCGGGGCCCCTTCGATGATCTGGATCTTCGTGATTTGGTCCACCGCCGCCTCCTCGCTGGTCGAACGCATTCCAATCCTGGCCCGCTACACCGGATTGTCGCCGGGGAGTCGGGCCGAGTAGATCGAATAGCCGTCGATGTGACGAACGAGGAACGTGGCGATGAGCGTCGCGCACATCATGGGGATCATGATCGAGAAACCACTGTGGGTGAGTTCGGCGACCAGCACCAGCCCGGCGAGCGGCGCCTGCATCGAGGCGCCAATCATGGCGGCGGCACCGATGAGCGCGAAGGCTCCGACCGGCGTCCCGGGCCATAGGTGTATCCACGCCGCGCCGAGGAAGGCGCCGAGCGCCGCGCCGGTGCTGAGGAACGGGGTGAAGACTCCTCCCGCGGCGCCACTGCCGAGGGTCAGCGCGGTTACGAATGGCTTCAAAGCGAAGAGCGCGAAGAGCAGCCCGATGCTCCCTGCGCCGATGAAGGCCTCGTGGGCCATGTCCTTGCCGTTACCGAAGAGCTGGGGGAACCAGATACCGATGACGCCGACGACGAGAAAAGCGAGCGGCATCGCCCAGAGAATCGTGGCCCCCTTCGCACGGTAGTGCGATGCCCAGCCAATCAGTCGGACGTAGAAGACCGCAAGCAGTCCAATCACGACGCCGGCGAGCAACGACCACACCATCAGCGACGCGCTGAAACGATACGAGGGGATGTCAATGTACGTCGCCCTGCTCGGCAGGTAGATCCACGCGACCATCGTCGCGATCAGCGAGCAGGCGAGGGCCGGCAGCACGGTCGGGAGGGCGAAACTGCCAAGCAGCACCTCGGCGGTGAAGATCGCCCCTCCGAGCGGCACGTTGTACACCGCCGCCAGTCCCGCTCCGCCGCCGCAGGCGACGAGCAATCGCTTCTGCGCGGGCGTCAGATGCATCCAGTGCGACAGGACGCTTCCCGACGCGCCACCCATGAGTTTCGGGGCCGCCTCGCGTCCGATCGAAGCGCCGAGCCCGATCACCACTTCGGAGACGATTGAGGTGAGGAAGCTCCGTCGAATACTGAGCTCGCCGTCGCCGTTCCACAACGCGTCGTCTATCTCGGACTTCTCCTTCTTCAGATAGCGCCGGATGAGGTACCAGCAGACGGCGCCGATGGCGCCCGCTAGGACGAGCGAGACGACACGGTGAAGGCCCGACGTCGCGGCCACGGCCTTCTGGTAGCTGCCGGCGCGGTAGTTGAACGCCGCGTGCTCGGCGAGTTTGAGCAGCCACATCAAGAGGTCGCCGAAGAGACCCGTCGCGATGCCGGTGAGTACGATCGCGAGCCAGAAGATCGGTGTCAGCGAGGCTTCACCGTCGTTGGTGACGTTCGGCTGCTCCATCGCCCCGCGTCCCGAGGCGATGCGGTGCTTGATCAGCGGTGCTGGAACCCGCAGCCGTTCGCTCTCGCCATCGTGCTTGCGCTCCATAAGCCTCTCGTTGCTACAAGTAAGTCAATGGTAGTCCTACGCTTTTGCGACTTCGCTCCAACGAACGCGTGATCCAGTCGCACGAGAAATGGAATGAGTGCGCTCACGTGCTTCCGATATTCCGCGTATTTCGATGGAAATTGTTGGGGCATGAGCTTCTCTTTGACGCGAATCTTGTAGATGAAGGTTGAAGCCGGCGAACGCGACGAGGAACCTCGCTCCTAATCAGTTCGCACGGATCTCGCACTGATCCGAACGGTGATCACCACCGAGTACCACGCCGCAGGTCGGACAGCTCAGATGGGCCCAGCAGACCGGGTCGCCGCCCTCGAGCTGCTCCTCCAACTCAGAGAGCTGAATGGGTTCGTTCAGGATGAACTCGGCTCCGCTCACCACCAACTCCTCCAGGGTGCCGTATCCCCAGAGGACGCCGATCGGGACGAGTCCGTGGAACCTCGCGGCGTGCACGTCGTACTCACGGTCGCCCACCATCCATGTCCGGCGCACGTTCGGAGCACCGAGGCACGAAAGCACCTCGGCGACGATGTCGATCTTGAGCGTCAACGTGCCATCGATGCTCGCGCCCGAGACCGCATCGAAGTGGTGGCGAACACCGAGGACCTCGAGCATTTCATTGGCGAAATCAACCCTCTTCGACGTCGCCACGGCCATGCGGACGCCGGCCCGGCTGAAATGCTGCAGCACTGAAGCGACACCGTCGTAGAGCCGGCACTGGCGCACTCCGGTCACTGCGTAGAAATGGCGATAACGCGCCACGACCCGCTGAAGGTCGGTCTCATCGATGCCCAACTGGGAGAACGAGTCCTCGAGGGGCGGCCCGATCAGGCTGCGCAACCGCTCGTCGCTCGGATGCAGGCCCAGTTCGTCCAACGTGGAGCGAAATGAAGTGAGGATCCCCTCCTGCGAGTCAGCGAGCGTTCCGTCGAGGTCGAAGATCGCGATGTCGGGGAGGGAATCCATCCCTCCATCATTGCGCGAAGGACCCTTCGGTCGCCCAGCACCCCCATCCACGGCGGCGTCCGGATCTTCAGGATCCTCTTGGCACGGTCGCCAGTTGCTCGGTGATGATCTCGCGGTCCTCGTCGTCGGCGATGCGCTCGATGAGTTGCTCCGCCTTCTCGCACCACGCCTGGCATTGGGCCTCGTCGCCCGCGACCGCGAAGGCCCGCGCCATGCCCTCGGCGGTCGAGGCGACCAGCCAGTCCGACGTCGCGGGCTCCTGCGCGGCGTCGTTCGCGCGGCGCGCGAAGCGCAGAGCGAGATCCGATTCGCCCAGAGCCTGGGCTGCGCGCGACACCATCCAGTCGCTGATGATCACCTGCTCACGCCCTCCGACGACGGCCCAGTGGTACCTCGAGGTGAACGCCGACGTCAACAGTTCGTCGTCGTCCTCCACGCTGCGCTCCTCGTTCTCCAGCAGCTCCCAGCAGCGGTTGTACGCGGCGGCCGCGATGCTTCGGTGATCATCGATGTCCATGCTGAGAGGTTACGGGACTGCGCGACGACCGCTCAAGGAGCCGGTTCGAGCTCGAGCAGGTCGACCAGCACGTCGAGCACCTCTTCGAACAGGATCGGGGCGTTTCGCACCGATCCCACGTAGTGGCCGTACAGTTCGAAGCTCAAGAAACCGAAGATCATGTTCCACGACATCAAGGCCTTCACGTACATGGCCCTCGGCACGTCGACCAGCACCTCTTGCAACGCCGCGACCTCGAGGAACTGGTCGACATCGTGGCGTGGCCTGGAGCGCGGCGCGAATGGGCGGACCTCCTGGGCGTCGGAGAGGATCCCCGAGAGTACGCGGGGCACACGGGTCGCGGCCTCGATGGTGGTCACGGGCGCCACGTAGTTGGGGACCGGCGTCCCGTAGATCAGGCTGTACTCGTGGGGATGGCGCTTCGCCCACCTTCGCACCGCTCGAGCGGCGATCCGCAGTCGCTCGGCGGGGCTCTCGGACGCAGCCCTGCGGTCGGCACGCTCGACACTCGCCCCGAGGTCGTTGTAGGCATCGAAGATCAGCGCGGTAAGCAGGTCATCGCGGGTCGCGAAGTAACGGTAGAGCGCCGACGACACCACGCCCATCTCCCTCGCCACCTCGCGCAACGACAGCCCGCTCACGCCGTGGCTCGCGATGAGCGAGCGTGAGACCTTCTTGATGGTCGCGATCTGCGCCGCGCGGGCTTCAGCTCGCGTGGGGGTCTTGTCGGTCATCCGGCCAGTATCGCACCCGCGGGCGTTATTTACAATTTAGAGAGCAGTGCTCTTGCAATGTGGGTCCCGCTGTGGCATACTGATTCAAAGCGAGAGCAATGCTCTCTATGAGGAGGAATTCCATGGCAAATTATCTAGTGGTCGGAGCGGGCTCCATCGGCAGCGTGGTTGCCGCGCGCCTCGCGGCCCAGGGCGACACCGTCACCATCGCGTCGCGGCGCGCGAGGGGGCCCGAATGTGAGCTCGTCAGCCGCGTCAGCGCCGACGCCTCGGACGCGAAGCGCCTCAGCGAGCTCGCGCGGGGCTGCGACGCGATCTTCAACTGCCTGAATCCCCAGTACCACCGCTGGCCCACCGACTGGCCGCCCATGGCCGAGGCGCTGCTCGAGGCGGCGCAGAGTTCGCAGGCGGTCCTCGTGACGTTGGCCAACCTCTATCCCTTCGGGCCGCCCACGGGCCCGATGTCGCCCGAATCGCCCTTCCTCGCCACCTACGAGAAGGCGCTGGTGCGCGCGAAGATGTGGCACGACGCCCTCGCGGCGCACCAAGACGACCGGATCCGCGCCACCGAGGTGAGGGCGTCGGACTTCCTCGGGGCCGGCGACCAGAACGTGCTCGGCGACCGGGTCGTTCCCCGCGTCCTCGCCGGAAGGTCCTGTCAGGTGATCGGAGATCCTGACGTGGAGCACAGCTGGACCTTCACCGACGACGTGGCGAGGACGCTGATTGCCTGCGCGGCGTCACCCGCGGCATGGGGCCGGGCCTGGCACGTGCCGAGCAATCCTCCCCGGACCCAGCGCGAGGCGATCAACGACATCGCCAACGTCGCCGGCGTCAAGCCCGTGAAGGTGACGAGGATTCCCACCACCGCGCTGCGACTTCTCGGCCTCTTCAATCCGACCATCGGCGAGCTGCCCACGACCGTGTACCAATTCTCGATGCCCTTCGTCATCGACGACCACGCGACCCGCGAGCAGTTCGGACTCGAGCCGACGCCGTGGCGAGAGGCGCTCGCGACAGTGATTCGCAGTTACCAGTGACGACGTGGCCTGTTCAGCGCCGGGCCAGCACCTCGCCATTGACGACGATGAAGACGCCGTCGCGCTCGTTCGACCACTGGACGAACGCCTCGGAGATTGCGCGAAGTTCGTCGTCGGTGGTGAAGCCGTGGGAGAGCGCCTGCTTGGCGAAATCGCTGACGAGAACCCGGTCGGCCCAGAGCTGGCCCCACCACTGCCGTTCGGCGGGCTTGAAGTACGTCCAATTGGAGGACGACACCTCGAGCGCCTGGAAGCCGGCCTCTCGAACCCAGCGGGGCAGGTTCCGCCCGGCGTCCGCTTCGGCTCCGTTGGCCCTGGTCACCTGGTGATAGATCTCCATCCATCGCGTCAACCGATCGTCCCCCGGCGACCAGGCGAACGCGGCGAAGTCGGCATCGCGCACCGCGAGGAGCCCGTCACTACGCAGCACGCGACGCATCTCACCAAGCGCCGCCACCGGGTCGCTCAGATGCTGGAGGACCTGGTGGGCGTGCACGACGTCGAAGCTGGAGTCTTCGAAGGACAGCCTGTAGACATTGTCGACGTCGAAGCTGAGGTTCGCGATCGCGTCGCCCGCGTGCAGGGTGCGGGCGGTCTCGATGACCTCGTTCGAGACGTCGATCGCCCTCACCTCTCCAGGGGCCACCAGCCGCGCGAAGTCGGCACTGATCGTGCCGGGTCCGCAGCCAACGTCGAGCAACCGCAGTCCGGGACTCAGGTGATCGAGGAGGAAGCCTGCGGAGTTCACGGCGGTCCTCCAGCGATGGCTCCGCAGGACCGACTCGTGGTGCCCGTGCGTGTACTGATCGCTCTTCTCGTTCACGAGCTCTCCCCTAGCCGTCGACCGGGCACCGTGGTCTGGGCGTCCTCGTCACCGATGCGCGCGTAGAAGCCAACCGCCTGTTCGTTCGTGTACCGGACCGTCAACGGGACCTTGGGCGCGCCCCGGTCCCGCAACGAGCTCCCCCCGGCGCCCATCAGTGCCCTGCCGATGCCCTTCCCTCGATGCCCGCTCGACACCGCCACGTAGTGGACCCATCCGCGGTGTCCGTCGTATCCGACGATCAGGGTGCCCACCAGATCCCCGTTCGCGAAGGCGCCGAGTACTGCCGAGGTCTCGCCATGCAGAGCGCGAACGAAGTCCGCTCGCGGATCGTTCCAGGGGCGCGTGACGCCGGCTTCGCTCCAGATTGCAGTGGCGCGCTCGATCGTGGACCCGTCGAGCTCACCGATTCTCATCAGGTCATCGTAGATGTCGGCGCAACCCCGGCTCGCGTCGAGGCGACATGTCACCGCGTTCGAGTGCGGTGAGTGGAACCGCTCAGAGGTCGATGCCTGCTTTGAACTGAGCGAACAGCCCGGTGACTGGCGACCCGCTCTTGTTGAACACCGAGAGTTCGAGGTGCGCAGGGGCGATCCCGATCCCAGCTGTCAAGTAAAATTGACAAGTCCTCGGGTGTCAAGTAAAATTGACAACATGACAGAAACTGAAATTGGTTACTCGGTTCGATCGAACGATCCAGCAAAGGGCCTACGGGCATCCCAGGCGCTCCATGGACTCGGCGAACGTGTGGAGGCGCGTTATGTCGCGCTCGCGCGCGAGCAGTCCTGGTCCTGGCAACAGATCGGTGACGCGCTCGGGCTCACCCGCCAGTCGGTGCATCTCAAGTACGGAAAGGACGTCAGATGACCGCGCACGACACTCTGGAGGCCTATCACCCGTGGACCACGTACATCGCGGCGTGCGAGGAAGCTCGCCGACGTGGCGATCGCCGGGTGGGCACCGAACACCTGCTGCTCGCGTTGCTGCGCAATCCCTCCATCGAGAAGGCCCTGAACGTCACCCACGACGACGCCCTCGCGAAGATCATGGCGCTCGACAGCGAGGCGCTCCAGGCGGTGGGCGTCCCCAAGGAGATCGATTCGCCCTTACTCGAGGAGCGTGTCTTGCCGTCACGACCCACCGTCAAGACGGTGATGAAGCATCGAATCAAGTTGACGCCTGCGGCGAAGAAGGTCCTGCGCGACGCCGGAAGACCAATGCGCCGGCGAGAGCACATCACGCCCGAGGCGGTTCTCCTGACCCTTCTTGAAGTGCGATCGCCCGACCCCGCCGCCGCCCTGTTGGACGCGCTCAAGATCGACAGCGTGAAGGTCCGCGAGCGTCTGGAGGCTCAACCCACCACGTAATCAGCAGTTGACGGCCGTACGGACGGAAGCGGGCGTACTCCATCCGACGAGCGACACTGTCGGCGAGGTCCCTCGAGAACTCCCTCTCGACGATCCACAGGGCGAGGTCGATGCCGCTGGTCACCCCGCCAATCGTCACGAGGTCGCCGTCATCGACGACCCTCTCGTCGACGACCTCTACGCCAAGGTCACGGAGGTCTTGCTGGGCCGAGCGGTGCGTGCCAGCTCTTCGACCTTTGACCAGGCCCGCGTGAGCGAGGATCAACGTCCCGGTGCAGACGCCGCCGATCAGCGAGCACGTGCGGCGCGCCGGCGCAAGCAGGGTCGCCCAGTCCCCCCGCTGCACCTCACCCCCGGCTCCCACCTCATTCCCCGCGGCCCAGCCGCCGCCGGGAACCACGAGGGCGTCGGCGTCCCCCGGTTCGAAGGCACCGTCGGGACGAAGTCGGAGGCCGTAGGCACAGCGGATCTCGTCGGTGGGCGCTCGCGACACCAATCGCGCGTCGATAGCCGCGCCAAGGTTCGCCGCCGAGCGAAAGACCTCGTATGGGCCTATCGCGTCGAGCTCGTCGACGCCGTCGAAGACGGGTATGTCAATGCGCACTCCCTCACGGTACCAATGCCGCTCTTCGTCAGAGAGACGGCGGCGTTCGTTCGATATGCCCGACGGACGGATTTCGGTGGTCCTCTTTCTCCTCGGGAACCCGTTTGCTAAGAAGTGAGAATGAGCGAACACCTTGAAGGACTGAGGACCGTCATCTATCCGAGTTCAAACCTCGCCGAGTCGAGGGCGTGGTGGTCGGGGATCCTCGGCGTCGAGCCCTACTTCGACGAGCCGTTCTACGTCGGCTTCTCGGTCGCGGGTTACGAACTCGGGCTCCTGCCCGATGCCGACCCCGCGCAGGGCGCGTTGGTCTACTGGGGTGTCGGCGACGTGCAGGACGCCATCGACGTCGCGATCGCGCAGGGCGCGGCGGAGCACTCGCCCCCGACCGACGTCGGAGATGACATAGTGACCGGTTCGGTGCGAACCCCCGACGGATCGATTCTCGGTTTCATCCGCAATCCGCACTTCACGCTCGGCTGAGGGTCCGACGGTCTCCCTGGTGGATGAGCGAGACGATGATAACGATCACAACCGCCGGCAGCAACGAGATCAGCCAGCCATGCCAGGTTTGGGGGCGCACGCCGTAACCGATTCTCTTGGGGCCGAACCAGGCACGCTTGTTGCCTTCATTCTCGACAACCGTGACTTCGTACCCCTTTTGTCGGTCGCTCGCTCATGACGCCATGAAGGGTGGCCTCCGGACCGGCGACACTTCGCCCTCGGCCAGCGTCACGACAGTCGTTCGGGTCTCCAGGAACGCCGCACTGTTCGCCCGGGGCTTTGAGGTCGTAGCCGGATCACCGTCCCTTCTTCTGCGAGTCCATCGAGGATGGCTGGACGCGCAGACTCGTCACCGCAGCTGGTCGGGCGATTGGTGGAGAAGGCGATACTTCGCGCCATCGAAGACGAGTCGACGCCGCTGCGCGTACCGGTGGGGCCGACGCCGGATTGACCCTCGCGACTCGTAGCCACTGAGCGGCGAGGAGTTCGAGGTGACCATGCGCCAGACTCTCGGGCTCGCCTGGTGGTGAGCCCGAGCGAGGGGCTCAGTAACCGCGCTCCACGTCCACGACGCCGACGAGCTCCTCGCCATTGAGGTAGCGGCGCAGGTTCGAGGTGAAGACCTCCATCGCGCCCGAGAGGAACGGGATCCCGGTCCACGACGCGTGGGGCGTCAGGAACACCTTCTCGTGTGAGTAGAGCCAGTGCCCCGACGGGAGCGGCTCGGGCACGCAGACGTCGAGCGACGCGCGCGCTACCCGACCGTCATCGAGCGACGCGCGCAAGGCGTCCTGGTCGATGAGCGAGCCCCGGGCGATGTTCACAAGGTGCAGGCCCGGCTTCACGAGGGCGAATGTCTGGGCGTTCAAGAGTTTGACCGTCGCGCCGGTCGCGGGAACGCACAGGACAAGGTGGTCGACCTCGCCCAACATCCCCTCGACGCTCGGGACCAGTTCAACACCGGGGACCTCGCTCGGCGTCGACGAGCGCCGCGTGGCCACGACCTTCATGTCGAAGGCCTGGGCCAGGCGCGCCACCCGTTGTCCGATTCCCCCGAAACCAACCAGACCGAGGCGCTGGCCGGTGAGGCAGAGCGTGCTCTGGAAGTTCCATGTAGACGGCGCGTCCTTGATCCAGTACTCGGGAAATCGCCGGCTGAACGCGAGCATCGCCGCCATCACATACTCGGCGATGGGCACCGCTCCGGCGCCCTTGGCGCACGTGACGATCGGCGCGCGCAGCAGCGCCGGGTTCACTTGGTCAATGCCGGTGCCGGCGAGTTGAATCCACGCGACCCCGTGGTTGGCGGCATCGATGGATTTCTGGTCGAAACCCGAGAACAGGATGGCGTCGGGCGCCAGTGACCCCTCGTGCGTCGCGAGGTCCACCACGTCGATCTCGGGGAACTCGGCCCGGATCCGATCAACACACTGGCTCACCCCACACAGCACGGTCGTCATTGACTTCTCCAGTCGCTCAGTGGCTCGTCAACCAGGCGTCGCTGACTGACTCTAATGTGGCGCCACAGGCATCGGCACCGCTCGAAGCTCAACGCGGGTATCGCGCAGTGCTGCTCGCGCTCCAGCGGAGACGAACAAGAGGCTCCCATCGACGTCGGCGAAGTGCGCCATCCCGTTCGCTCACTACGACGACGGCGGTGTAGACGTGCAGGGTTCCCCTCTACTCGCATGGGAGTGGCGACGCGACGCCTCGAGAGGGGCCAGCGACCCGTCCATTCAATCGGGTATCTGCGTCGAGAGGCAAAAGGGATGGCCGGCGGGGTCAAGAAGCACCACGAACCGATCTGGAGCGGGTTGGGTCGTCGCCCGAGTCGCGCCAAGGCGAATGGCTTCGGACAGCGATGCTTCAAGTTCGTCGACCGCCAAGTCCAGATGGATCTGCTTGGGCACATCACCCTCAGGCCAGGTGGGCGCCACGTAGTTCTCCACCTTCACCGTGGAGAGCCACATGCCGTCGAGTTTGACGGCGACGAAACTGTCACTGGAGAACGCGACCTCCCCGCCGAGCAGGCTCGCCCAGAACAGCGCGAGCGGCGCTGGGTCATCACAGTCCAACGAAATCGATCCGAGACGAATGGTGGTCATTACTCGAAACTAGCGCTGGCTGCGCGCTGCAAAGGGGTTTCCTCAAGAGTTCGGTCGCTGGGCAGTCCTTCTCAACTCAGTTTCAGCTGAAGATTGGCGCGCACGACCGGCCACTCCGAGTCGAGTACCGAGTACATGGCGGTGTCGCGGTAGAGCTCTTCCTCACCGCTGACCATCGAAGGTTGCCAGTGACGCAGGACCCCTTCGAACTTGGCCCCGATCCGAAGGATCGCCGACCTCGAACGTTCGTTGCGCGCATCGCTCTTGAAGTCCAGCCGGGTGACCTTCCAGTTGTCGAACGCGTGGGTCATCAGGAGCAGCTTCGCCTCGGTGTTGATCGGCGAGCGTTGCGCCGACGAGGCGAGCCACGTGCCACCGATCTCCACCGCGTACGGCACGTCCGCACTACCGCGATAGCGAAACGTCATGAAACGAGTGACGCCGACGACTCGCGAATCCGACGCGTCGACCTGCGCGAAAGGGATGATCGCGCCCGCGTCGCGCTCGGCGAGCAGATTGGCCACGTACTGGCCCATCGAGATCGAGTCCCTCGGCACCGGAGTGAAACGGTACGTCTGGCGGTCCTCGACCGCGGCCTCGGCCAAGGCGCCCGCGTGCGACACCGCCAACGGTTCGAGGCGAACCCAGCTGCCCTCAAGGGTTGGAGCTTCCAGGAAATGGGTCATCCCCCAGTTTCACACGCGTCCGAACCCGGCGGCCGATCGGCACCGGACTCAAGCGGCCGACGCGTAGGCGAGCACCGACTCGAGTGTTCGTGCGCCCATTCTGGCGTACGCAGCTGGTCCCTCACGGCCGATCTCGAGGAACATGAGGCCAAAGAGGGCAGCCCAGCCGAGGGCCCGCGACTCGAGCGCGGAGTCGGTGTTCGCGTAGGCGCCGAGAAGCGTCCCGACCGCGTCGGAAGGGAGCAGCATCCACGCGCACGCCACGTAGGTCGCCGGGTCGCCCGCGCACAGGTCCCCGAAATCGAGGACCGCAGCGAGCTCTCCGTTCTCGACGACGAGATTCATCGGATGCAGGTCGCCGTGGATCCAACTGGGCGCCCGCTCCCACGGCGCGGCATCGAGAGCCCGATCCCAGATTCCCCGCAGGCCGGGCTCGCCCACGCCTCCGCTCAGCACGCTGACCCTCTCTTCGAACGCATCGACCCGTGAGTGCAACGGAACGCTGCGAAACAGGTTGTACGGGGCGTCAGGCGGGGCGGAGCTGTGCAGCGCCGACATGAAGCGGGCGAGGAGTCGCGCCGTTGCATGAGGACGCGTGAGCGCCGCCCCGTACGCGGGCGCACCGTCAAACCACCTCGCGATCGACCACGGATAGGGGAAGTCGAGACTCGCCCGACCCACGCGCACCGGTCGGGGAACAGCGAGCGGGAGCCGCTCGGACAGGAGAGGCAGCCATTTCAACTCGTTCTCCAAGAGCGCCACGGCGACCTCTCGGCGGGGGAAGCGACCCACCAACTCGTCGCCGATCCGCCACACCGAGTTGTCGAAGCCGCTCGCGAAGTGGTGCAGCGTCAAACGCGCAAGGTCCGGGCACTGGTCATCGATCAGGCTTCGAACGATTGCTTCGTCGACGTGGATGTCGGGATCGGGCACTGGCACGTCCCAACGGTAATGGTGGTCAGATACGAGGGTCGGCCAGTACCGAAGGATCGAGGTCCTTGACGTCGGTGATACCTGTGAGCCCGAGCGTCACCCTCATCTCCTCGCGGATGATCCGAAAGACATGGTCGACGCCCGCTTCGCCTCGGGCCGCGACGGCGAACGCCCAGGGCCTGCCGATCAGGCAGGCTCTGGCGCCGAGCGAGAGCGCCTTCACCACGTCGAGTCCACTCCTCACGCCGCCGTCCATCAGGACGTCGCACCGCTCGCCCACCGCGTCCGCAATCGCCGGGAGCGCCGAGATGCTCGACGGCACGTCGTCGAGCTGACGCCCCCCGTGGTTGGACACGATGACCGCGTCGGCGCCGCGATCGACCGCTTCGCGGGCATCATCGACGTCGAGGATCCCCTTCAAGGCAATCGTGCCGCGCCAGTGGTCGCGCAGCCACGCGAGGTCATCCCAGGTGACGCTCGGATCGAACTGGCTCGCAATCCATCCTTGGAAGTCCGCCGGTACCTTCGCGAGCGGCAGCACCTTCTCGAGGTTCCCGAAGGTGAGCGGCTTTCCGGCGAGGGCGACCTCGCGAACCCACGCCGGGTGGCGCGCGATGTCGAGTCCCCGGCGAAGCCGGTTGACCCGTGAGAGCGAGCCGCTGATCCCGTTCCGGTAGTCGCGGTAGCGCTGTCCGACGACCGCCAGGTCAACGGTGAGCACCAGCGTCGTGCAACCTACGGCCCAGGCCCTCGACATCAACTCCTCGGCGTACGAGCGATCCTTCATCACGTAGAGCTGGAACCACAGCGGACTCTGCACCGCACTCGCCACCTCCTCGATGCCGCAGATGGAGAGCGTCGATTCGCAGAATGGCACGCCGGCCCTCTCGGCGGCTTTGGCCGCCTGGACCTCGGCACGTTGAGCGAACATGCCACCAAAGCCCACCGGCGCCAGTATCACGGGGAGGGCGAGCTCGCGACCAAGCACCGTCGTCGAGAGGTTGCGCACCGACACGTCGCGCAGCACGCGCTGGCGAAGCTGGATGCGATGAAGGTCCTCGCGGTTCGCCTTCAGCGTCGTCTCGGCGAACGCTCCGCCGTCGATGTAATCGAAGATCTGGCGAGGCAACTTCCTTCGCGCCAGTTCTCGGTAGTCGTCCACCGATGCCGGCGCAAGATTCAGGCTTCGATCAGGTCGCTGGAGGGGCACGAACCTCATTATGCATCAAGGCGAACCGGTTGACCCTGCGCCGCTGACGCGGCGACATCCGACCGAACGCTAGGAGACTGTTGAATATAGGGATTTCTGAGGAGTCGCTTGCTAGGCACCAAAAGGACCACGCGCTGTACGGCCCTCTAAGGGCTTGAAGAGGTCGTCCAGGTCAAAACGGTCTAGTGGAATCAGTCACCGCAAGGACCGTTCCGAATTATTCAACCGTGTCCTAGTGTCCTGAGTCAGAGATTCGCTGGCAATAACGAGCCAGCGAATCGAGGATCTCGTCCGCGGTCTTGACCCAGACGTAGGGCCGTGGGTTCTCGTTCCAGTTGGCGATCCACGCTCTGATGTCGCGTTCGAGTGACACGACGCTGCGGTGCGTGCCGCGGCGGATCTTCTTCGTCGTGAGTTCTGAGAAGAAGCGTTCCACGAGGTTGAGCCACGACGCCGAGGTCGGCGTGAAGTGCAGGTGAAAGCGCGGATGGGCGACGAGCCAGTTCTTGATCGCGGGGGTCTTGTGGGTCGCGTAGTTGTCGAGCACGAGGTGAACGGCGAGCTCGTT
>Ga0182014_10001937_pt1 | contig 26853 bp, 24 predicted proteins | sample 612S2DmetaG_FD_120489 | JGI IMG/M metagenome (GOLD analysis project Ga0182014, IMG submission 120489) | Permafrost microbial communities from Stordalen Mire, Sweden - 612S2D metaG | ecosystem: Environmental > Terrestrial > Soil > Wetlands > Permafrost | place: Sweden: Stordalen | collected... | reverse complement strand
GGCCGGCGTGCTCGAGCGCGCCCAGATGCCCTGGATCCGCAGCGGCCACCGCACGCTGTTTCTCACCCTCGAAGACGAGACCGGCCTGGCCGAGGTCGTCGTCTTCAACGACGTCTACCTGCGCTACGGCCGGGTGCTCAAAGAGGCGCTCTACCTGTTGATCGAGGGCGAGCTGCAGAACAACGACGAACGCGGCCTGGCGATCGTCGCGACGCGCATCGTCGACCTCGAGTCGCTACTCGGCAGGCTGCGCGACCTGCCGCCCGACGAACACAACCGCGCCCTGACGCGCTCCGACGAATGGCTGCCCAAGGTCGAGCCGCGCACGCGACCGGGGCGCACGGGGTGAGCCGCGGCGCACCGGCGAGCCCGACACGGTGACCTCGAGCCGGGATTTCAGTACGTCTTGTCCTCGTGGGTGTGCTTCTCGAGGTCGGTCTTCAGGCGGTCCCCAAGGCCGGCCTTCTCGGGCAGGATCTCGGCGCTCTCGGGCACATTGTGCTCGGGCAGGCCGCGAGCCTCGTCGGCCCTGATCGTCAGCCGCACGAGACCCTCCTGAATGGCCGCCACCTTGTCCTGGCTTACGTAACGCGGCCGGTCGAGCCAGTTGTGCACCACGCTGGGGCCGCCGTGATGGGTGATCGCCAGTCCGTCGAAGATGTCGGTGTTCTCGTCGCCGACCGGCAGAAACACCTCGCCGATCTCGATATCGTCGGCCGACCATACCTTCCAGTGGGGCTCGATCACCTTCCACGAGACCGTCGTTTCTTCGTCGCTCGTCACTGCCGTCTCCCTTGGCTTGGTTTTCCTTCCGTGGTTCTACCCCTCACCCGCCAGCCTGACCCCGGCCTTCAGGAGTCGGGCGCGGCGCCGGCGGCCGGAGCGGTGGCGACGGCCGCCTTGCTCCCGCTGGCCTCGGTGGCCGGTGCGGTGGCGACAGCCGGCTCGCGGTCGAACCAGAACCGCTCCCAAACGACCGCCGGCGTGGCCGGCGGCTCGGCGCCCGCCGAGCCGCGCAGGCGGGCGCCGGCCATGATCGCCGGCAGGGCCGCACACCAGGCGGCGGTGCGCCGCCGACCCAACGCCAGACTGACGAGTGGCAGGGCCAGGGCCGCGCCCATGGCGCCCAGCGCGGCTCGCTTGGCCAGCGCGCCGCCGACGACCAGCGGCAGGACGACCGCGGTCGCAGGCGGGTCAAGGGCCAGCGCCGCGCCCAGGGCAGCCGCTGCGCCGCGCCCGCGAACCACGGCGATGTGGGCGATCACCGGCGTCACGGCGAGGGCGCCGGTCAGGTCGGGCCCGGCGCCGGCGCGGCGGGCAAACACGGCCGGGACCGAGCCCTTGGCGAGGTCGATGCCCAGGGTCGCCGCGCCGGGGGCCCACCCCAGCGTGCGCGCCACGTTGGCGGCGCCCGGCTTGTGGTCGCCGGCCGCGGAAATATCGCCGGCGCCCAGCAGGCGACTCACCAGACGAGCGCTCGGAATGCAGCCCAACGCGAACGCCGCCGGAAACCCGATCAGGGCGATGCCCGCAGTGCGGGACCTACTCACGATAGCCGACCTCCTCTGGCTGTGGGGATGCGGCGGCGGGCCGGGCTGCGACAGCAGCCCGGCCCGCCGCCGCCGACGGCACGCCGCCCTTGACCAGGAACGCCAGACCCCCGACCGCCACCGGGATGAGCCAGGTGGCCAGGCGCCACAGGATCAGGCTCGGCACGCGGATGGTCTCGGCGGCCACCGGCCCGATCAGGGCGAGATAGCCGAGCTCGGCCACTCCGGCGCCTCCGGCCAGCGGCGACAGCGGCATGATCACCTGGAGCACCGCCTGGCCGGTGATGATCGAGAACGGCCGGCCGTGCCAGCCCAGGCCGATCAGGATCAAAGGGATGATGGCGAACATCGCCACCCAGTAGACGATCTGCGAGACGATGACGCCCAGCCACACCCGCCAGCCCGCGTGGTGGAACTCGGTGAAGGCCTCGCGGCCGGCGTGGATCGTCTTGTGGAAGCGCTGAGGGAGCTGCTCGATGCCGATCGGCCGCCGCACCCACAGCGAGCCGATCATCCAGGCGATCGCCGTCAGCACGACCGCGCCGACCACAAACCAGCGCTGCAGCGGAGTGATCGTCGAGCCGGTGGCCGGGATGAGCGCGGTCAGGGCCACCAGCACGAGCACCGAGGTGTGCACGACGCCCTTCACCAGTATGACCGACGTCGCCTCGGGAAGGGTGAGCCCCTGGCGGCGCAGCGAGAAGGCCTGATAGGGGATCTCGACGCCCCCGAACGAGGTAGTGCCACCCACGAAGTTGGCGCGCAGCGACAGCAGCACCAGGGGCTTCAGGCGCACCGTCGACTTGAGCACGCGCGTCAGCAGCACGAGCGCCGCCGTGTCGGCGATCAGGTAGACGAGCACGCACAGAACGGCGTAGGCCAGAAACTCGGGCTCGTGAGCCTGGCTGCGCACGACCCCGAAGTTGTGCCTCAGGTGCAGGCTGAACAGACGGGTGATGAGCACCGTGACCATGACACTGAGGGCAAAGCCGATGAACATGCGAGGTCGCGTAAGAAACGAGCGCAGCTTCTCGGGCGGGGCCACGAGCGGCTCTTCGAGCAGCTCGAGGACTTCGGCGTCGGTGGCGACGGGGCCCTTGTGCTCGAGCTCGTCAGACACGGGGTCGCTCGACCGCGCGCCGCAGCAGGTCGTGGTAGCGCGCGGCCGCCACCTCGGGCGCGTGGCGCGACAGCGCCAGAAGCCGGCCGCGCGCGCCCATCCGGCGGCGCTCCGCCGAGCTCATCGAGAGCAGCCGCGCGAGCACCGCGGTGAGCTCGCCGGGCGTGTGGGCATCGACCACGAAGCCGGTCTCACCCTCGACCACAGCCTCAGGTGCGCCCCCGGACAGGCCGGCGATCACCGGCAGACCGGTGAGCGCCGCCTCGGCATAGACGATGCCGAAACCCTCGACCTCGAGCCCGCCATACCGTGTCCGCGAGGGGCCGGCGAAGACGTCGGCGGCCTGCAACCATAGACGTAGCTCGTCGCCCACGACCTCGCCGGGCAGATGAACGCGCGCGGCAAGGCCGGCGGCGGCGGCTTTTCTGCGCAGCCCCTCGGCCAGACGGCCGCCGCCCACCAGGGCGAGCCGCACGTCGGCAAAGCCGCCGTCGAGGCCGGCGAGCGCCGCGATCAGCATGTCCTGCCCCTTGCGGGGCACGAGACGACCGACGCACAGCACCAGCGGAGCGTCGTCGAGGCCGAGCGCGGCCCGCGCCGCCGCGGCGTCGTCGAGGCCCGTGAGCGGGTAGCGCTCGATGTCGAGAGCCGGCCTCAGGACCTCGGCCCGGGCGCGACCTCCCGAGAGGCGCACCGCCTGGTCGGCAGTGTACTGACTCACGGTAAAGAGTAGCGACGACTCGGCGAGCACCCGTTTGAGCAGGCGCGCCACGCCCGGCACGGCGCCGGGAACCGTGATCTCGGCGCCGCCCAGGAAGACCACATACGGCACGCGCGCCTTGCGACGCAGCCAGGGCCCCAGCAGGCCGGCCGGCAGTGGGTGGCCGAGCTGGAGCAGCTCGAGGCCGTGTGTACGGATGAGCCGTTCGCAGACGCGCTCGACCGACGGCGCGGGCACGACCGCCGAACGCGATGTGCGGATGACCGTGTAGGGATGGGTCGCGTCGAAGGCCGCCGCGTCGCGATGGGCCGGCGCGACGATCACCACCTCGCCGGGGTCGAGCGTCTGGATCATGTTCCAGTAATAGGTCTGAGCGCCGCCGACACGCGGCGGAAAGTCGTTGGTGACAAAAAGGGAGCGAGGGACTCGCTCGCTCGCGTGCGCATCCTGACCCATGGCGGCCATTCTACCGGTCCGATCGGCGGACCGCACCGCTGGAGCACGGTACGCTGCGTCAGCGCCCAAGGCCCGCGACCGCGGCGGCGCCCGCGCGCGTTCGGAAGTGCCGCCCTACTGCGCCTGCCGCTCCGTGATCACCTGCAACACCTCGAGCTCGTCCTTCTGGAACCAGTAGAGGTCGCAGACCATGCAGTAGTCGACCTCGACAGCCACGTCGTAGCTGAAGTGACGGCGCATCATCGTGCGGCCGCAGCGCGGACAGAAGATGAGCGTCGCCGCCGAGGCCGTGCGATTGCGGACGAAGTTGCGGCGCAGTTCGTCGCCGTGCTCGACGACGTAGTCGGCCAGCGCCTGCTGGCGGTCGTCGAAGCGCATCTCGCGCCGGGTCAGGATGCGCTGCACCTGCGGCGTCGTCGCGAGCCGTCCGGCACATGTGCGGCAGGCGAACACCTCAGTACCTTCGTAGTCGCAGCGTTCGAGCGCGGCGTGGCAATCGGGACATGCCACAGCCTGCTCCACCGGCTCGTGGAAGCGCAACGAAGACGCCGCGGCCGGCGGCGTGCCCGACTGCGGCGACGCGGCGGCAGCGGGAGCCGCCGCGAGAACCGAAGCGGCGACCACGACAGCGACGGCGGCAGGAGCCGGAGCGACCGCCTGGATGGCAGGAGCGGCGGCAACCGGGGCGGCCGCCGGAGCGATAGAGGCAGCGGCGACCGGAGCGGCATGGGCCGCCGTGACCACCGGCGCAGCGGCGACCGGCGCAGCGGCCATGAGCGGCGCTGCTACCATCTGCGCCAGCCGTTCGGCGCCCGGCGTGGCGCCCGCCACGCCGGGCGCCTGGGTCACGTGTTCGCGCTGATCGCAGGCCGCCTCGGCCGCCGCGCACTGTTCCTGGAACGCGCCCCAGCTGACGTGGGCGATGTTGAGCAGCGCGACGATGCGGTCGTTGACCGGCGGATGCGTGGCCATGGCGCGCGCGACCACCGTAGTGGCGTTCAGGTCGGTCGGTCTGATGCACAGCGCCGACAGCCCGTCGGGAATGTAGCCGCTGCCGCCCGGATGGCGGACCATCATCTGCAGCGCCTGGGCGAGGCTCAGCGGATCGCGCGTGTAGCGCGCTGCGGCGAGGTCGGCGGCCCACTCGCCCTGGCGGGAGATGGCGCTGTTCACCACCGCCGACGCGACCTGCAGCAGCCCGAGCAGCACCCACAACGGTATGGCCAGCAGCAAGGCGTTGACACGTGTGTCCACGCCCGTCTCGACGGCGCCGCCGAGGCTGTCGCCCAGCGACGTGTACACACCGAACAGCAGGCAGGCGGTAGTGGCCGTGACATAGTCGCCCGACAGGACGTGCCCGAACTCGTGGGCGACCACCGCCTCGAGCTGCGCACGCGAAAGGCGTGACAGCGCGCCTTCGGTCACTCCGATGCAGGCCCCACCGTGCAGGTCGCTGAAGGCAAAGGCATTCATCCCGACCGTCGGCACGGTGAGGCAGCGGATCGGCGGACCGCCGGTGGCAATACGCATCTCTTCGACGATGTCGGCGAGGCGCTGGTGGTAACGATCGGCGGGATCGAGCTGCTGGGCGTGCATGACACGCACCAGGTGGTCGCGGGCGCCGATGCGAGACACGTACCAGTAGCCCACCGCGACCGCCATGGAACCGAGCACGACCGACCCCACGCCGGGCAGGCTGAGCGAGAAGCTCAGAAAGTGACCGGAAGACTCGAGAGACGAGCTGCGGGCGTCGAGGACGAGCTCGATGCCCGCCACGACGACCCAGACACAGACCGACAGGCATACGGTCACCATGAACAGCAGCAGGCCGAACAGCGCCCACATGCGCCAGCGGGCCTCGCTTTCGACCTGGAACATCGTCTTGGTCACCTGCACCACTCTCCCGCCACTCATTGTCGGCAGGCGCGGCCGCGTCTTTAAGCGCAATTCGTCGGTAGCGAACGCAACGGGCTCGGGGTTTACACTCAGGAAACCGTGGTAATACTGCCTTTGCGACTGTGGACAAGGCCTTCCCAACCGCGGTACGTCCGGGTCGCACGGTACCCCCCCAGGTACCACCCATGGCTCCTTTCACAGCCCCAGACCCCCCTCTGGGGCTGCCGTTTTTCAGGCGACTTCGGGCGCCCACGGCCCGGGCGAAGTCCCCCCTAACGCTCGCGCACCTTCCCCGCGGCCAGAAAGTTGGCCATGAGCTGCCCGCAGAGCATGGCCGAACGCAGCAGCTCGCGGCGGCTCATCTTGCGCAGCGCCTTCAGACCTCCGGGGTACGTGCGCTCGATCAGCCCGGCCCCCCCGTCGAGCCAGCCGTCCAGCAGGCGCCTGTCGATCTCGGGGTGGAACTGCACGCCCCAGGCCACGTCGCCGCAGCGAAAGATCTGGGGCTCGGCCTCGGTGTCGGCCAGCAGCAGCGCGTCGTCGGGCAAACGGCAGGTGTGAGACCGCCACGAAAAGACGAGCGGCCGGGGATGAATGTCGCCGACGAATCCGTCGCGCGCCGAGAACTCGATCGGATCCCAGCCCAGGCGCAGGCCGGCGCGCGCGTAGACGTCGCCGCCGGCCGCCAGGACGAGCTGCTGCGCGCCCAGCCCCACGCTCAGCGTCGGCACCTCGCGAGTCAGCGCCGCCTTCAGCAGCTCGCGCTCGTCGGCGAGGAAATCATGACCTCCCCGGTCGTCGACGTTCAGCGCCCCGCCGAGGGTGACGAGCGCCGCAAAGCCGGTCAGCTCGCCGGAGTCGGGCAGCGGCTGGCCAAGGTCGAGCCGGCGCACGTCGAGCTCGAACCGGGCGTCGCGCAGGTACTCTCCGATCAGCGCCGGCGGCCTCTGGGCGTCGTGCTGCAGAATGAGGATGGCTCGCATGACTCGTGTACGATACGCCCCAGGGAGAGCCGATGCTCGCCCGGCAGCCCACGACCGGCGACCGTGGGGCGTCGACCGACTCGAGCCGCAGGAGCGCCCATGACCTTCCCCGCCAAGCGCCGCGCCGCGAGGGCCCGATGAGCCCCGCCGCGATCGGCCTGTCCACGCCGACGGTCGAGATCGTCGCGGCCGGCAACGAGGTTCTGCTGGGCGACGTGCTCGACTCCAACTCCCACTGGCTGTGCCGCACGGTGACGGCGCTGGGCGGCACCGTGACGCGCGCCGTTCTGGTGCGCGACGACCTCGCGGCGATCGCCGCCGAGGTGCGCGGCGCGCTGCGCCGCGCCCCCGACCTCGTCTTTACCGTCGGCGGCCTCGGCCCCACCGCCGACGACATGACCCTCGCCGGAGTGGCGCTCGGCCTTGGCGTACCGGTCGAGCTGCACCCCGCGGCCGAGCGCCTCGTGCGCGAAGCCTACGCCGGCTTTGCCGCCGCCGGCCTGGTGCCGTTCGCCGAGATGAACGAGGCCCGCCTCAAGATGGCCCATCTGCCGCGGGGCGCCGCGCCCGTGCGCAACCCGGTGGGCGGCGCGCCTGGAGTCGTCTTGGAGCGCGACACCACCACCTTCGTCTCGCTGCCCGGCGTGCCCGAGGAGCTCGTCGCCATTGTCGAGCAGTCGCTCGGGCCGCTCTTCGAACGCATCTTCGCCGCCGCTCACTACGAGGAACGCACGCTGGTCGTCGATCTGCAGGACGAGTCGGCGATCGCCGACATCCTCGGCGAGGTCGAGCACGCCCACCCCGAGGTCTACGTGAAGTCGCGCGCCAAGCAGATGGGGCCGGCGGTGACCCTGCGCATCACGCTGTCGGCGCGCGGCGGCGGCCGGGCGGCTGTCGACGCCCTGCTGCGGCCGCCGGCCGACGATCTGCTCGACAAGATCGCGGCGGCAGGGTACGGGGTGCGTCTCGAAGCGCCGTCTGTCTGAGCGCCGCGGGCGGGCCGGCGGCGGCCGTCAGAACGGCCGCCGCCGGCCCGCCCGCGGGCGCAGGCTTGTTCTACGCGGCTCTGGTCTGGCGCTCGCTCTGCCGGTAGTCGGCGACCTCGGGCTCCCCGGCGAAGGTCACGCGCGGTGCACTCGTGACCCCGCCGCGCTCCATCGCCTCTTTGAGCGACGGGTCGGACGCGAACGCCTCGGCCTGCTCCCTGGACGGGAACCGGTTCACGATCGTGATTTCGTTGGGGTCGTTGAGGCTCCGGTAGAGCTCGTGACCGGTAGCGCCGTGGCGCGTGCGCACGGTCTCGTGCTCGTCGAAGACGAGCCTCCAGGTGTCGTAGTCCTTTACCGTGTGTTGCACGATGAGTGAGGTCATTGTCGCCTCTCTTCTGTGGTGGAAGCGCCGCTCCGAACCTGAGCCGCACGCCGGGGTAGCAATAGTGCATCATGACCCACACAACTTGGCTTCAAACTCGTGCGCCGCCCCGTGGGCGGCCGCCGAGGCCGGGGATTGCGCCACGACAAGCAGACGGGTGCGATCACCGGCTGCCGTCACCCCGCACAGCACCGAGAACTCGCGCCCCACACCGTTGCCCATGCTGGTATCCTGCGTGTCGTCGGAAGGTTCGTCGGAGGGCTTCGCCGCCGGTGCGGCGGGCAACGTGCTGAAGGGCGACCCATGAGCATGGCAAAAGCAACGCGCCCCTGGTGGGACCGGTTCACGCCTCGTACGGGCGTGCGCGTCCAGATGTTCTCGGCGGCGCTGCTCTGGCTTTTGGGCGTGAGCTTCCTGCTCGTGCGCGGCGTGATGTTTATCGAGGCGCCGGGGCCCGGCTTTCGCTTCAGCTTCTGGATTGTGCCCATCGCCATCGTGGCGATCGTGATCGGCGCCATCAAGGCGCGCTTCATCCTCATCCGGTACGCCGACAAGGCCGTCGCCCGCATCCAGAGGCGCGGGCACGCCTGCTACTTCGGCTTCTTTGCGCCGACGTCGTGGCTGTTCGTCATCGTCATGATGGGCGGCGGCATGATGCTGCGCCATTCGGCGCTCGTCGACTATGCCTGGGGCCGCGCCGGACTCTCCACGCTCTACATCGCCGTGGGCACGGGCCTGGCCATCGCCGACCGCATCTTCTGGATCGCCGCGCTGCGCCCCCAAGGCGCGCCCGAGGTGACCTCCGCCGCCGAGTAGGCCGGCAAACCGGAGCGGTCGAACACCTATCTTGGCCGAGCCGCTGCTCCCGCCGGCTGCGGCGGGTCCGGAGGCGCGCGAGGCGCAACCCCCAGACGCTTGAGCCGCATAGTCGCTGTGCCGATGGTACGAGGCGATTCGACCTCGGCACGCGACCCGGAGACCGACCGGGAGGTCACGCGAATGGCCACGGCACGCAGATGCAGACGGATCGCGCTGGGCGTGGCCTACGCGGCCGGCGCCGTCGTGCTGGCCTTCACGGCCCTGGCGCTTCTCGTCGGCTGCAGTCATCACCAGGCCGGTCCGTTGGCCGCGATCACCCCCGGTCCTCCCGTGCCGGCGAGGCCAGGGGCACACGTCTGGGTGGTCGGACTTCCCGATGTCGTGGTCGGCAGCGCGGACGGCGGTGCGACCTGGAAGCTGGCTCACCGGGGTGAGCTCACGAACGACTACGAGGCGGCGCTCTGGGGTGTGGCATTCGGTGACGTCGCCGACGGCTGGGCGATAGAGCGAAGCTTCGGAAGTCGGCCGGAAGAGATACTGGCCACGGCCGACGGCGGCGCGACGTGGAGCTGGCAGCACACAGGGCTCCCCGGTACGCTGCTCGCCATCGCCGCGACAGACGCGCGGCATGCCTGGGCTGTCGGGTACCGGGCGCACTCGGCACTCGTGCTGGCCACCACCGACGGCGGCACGACCTGGCGGCGGCAGACCATCCCCGGCCACGTCCAGATCTACGACGTCGCCTTCGGCGACTCGCGTCACGGTTGGGCTCTCGGCGGGAACCCGGATCGGACGGGGGGCATCGTCTTCTCGACCGCCGACGGCGGGGCACACTGGCGCCTCAGCTACTCGACGAAGACCGCCCGGCTCAGCCGGCTCGCCAGCAGTGGCCCTCGCCGCTGCTGGGTCGTCGGCTCCAAGCAGAAGATGGGCTTCATCGACTCGCCGGGGTTCGTCGTCTCGACCCGCGACGGCAGCACGCACTGGCAGACGGAACAGTCGGTGAGCCTCCAGCCTCTCGACGACGTCGCCTTCCCCGACCCGCGGCACGGCTGGGCGGTGGGAGTTAACGGGACGATCATCGCGACCAGCGACGGGGGCGCGACCTGGGTGGCACAGCACACCGATCAGCGGGAACCTCTCGTGGGGGTGGCCTTCAGCGACGCCTCACACGGCTGGATCCTGCTTGGCCACCGCGCCCTGCTGGCCACGATCAACGGCGGCGCGACCTGGACGGTCGTGAAGCCGACACAGACGGAGTACTACCTGGCGGCCGTCACCTGTCTCGGGCCGGGCAAGGGCAAGTAGGCCGTCTGGCCCGCACGGGCCGTCTGCGCCACCGCCCGAGACACTCCCGAACGTGAACGATCTCCGCCCGGCGCAGCGCTACCGCCCGAAGGGAGCCGCCCGGCCGCCACTCGCACCTATCCCGCCGGCGGTGCCTCCGCGTGCGCGGGCCCGCGCTCGAGGTCCTCGTCGATGAAGTGGGTCGAGACCGTGCCGGCGCGAAACAGCGGATGCTCCAGCACGCGCAGGTGGAAGGGGATCGTGGTGGCGACGCCGGCGACACTGAACTCGGCGAGCGCCCAGCGGGCGCGGGCCAGGGCCTCGTCGCGGTCGCGGCCCCAGACGACGAGTTTGCCGAGGAGGCTGTCGTAGAACGGCGGCACTGCGTAACCGGGGTAGACATGCGAGTCGAAGCGCACCCAGGGCCCGCCCGGCGGCGACCAGGTGGTCACGGTGCCCGGCGAGGGCAGAAAGTCGCGGTCGGGGTCTTCGGCGTTGATGCGAAACTCGATGGCGTGGCCGCTGATGGCCACGTCGTCCTGGCGCAGCGCCAGGCCCTCGCCGGCGGCGATGCGGATGCCGGTCTTGACGATGTCGATGCCGGTCACCATCTCGGTGACGCAGTGCTCGACCTGGACGCGCGTGTTCATCTCCATGAAATAGAAGTCGCCGGCCGGGTCGAGCAGAAACTCGACCGTGCCGGCGCCCTTGTAGCCGGCGGCGCGGGCGGCCTCGACGGCGGCCTCGCCCATGCGCGCCCGTAGCTCGGGCGCGACGGCCGGCGAAGGCGCTTCTTCGATCAGCTTCTGGTGGCGACGCTGGATGGAGCAGTCGCGCTCGCCCAGGTGGATGGCGTGGCCGGCGCCGTCGGCGAGTATCTGGATCTCGACATGGCGCGGCTTGGCGACGTACTTCTCGACGTACACGGCGCCGTTGCCGAAGGCGGCCTGAGCCTCGCCGCTCGCCTGGCGGACGGCGGCGGCCAGGACGGCCGCGTCGTGCACGATGCGGATGCCCTTGCCGCCGCCCCCGGCCGAAGCCTTCACCATCACCGGCAGGCCGATGGCGCGTACGACCTCCTCGGCCTCGGCTACGTCGTCGATCACGCCGTCGGAGCCGGGCGTCACCGGCACGCCGGCGGCGGTCATGGTCGTGCGCGCCATGGCCTTGTCGCCCATCAGCTCGATCGACTCGGGACCCGGCCCGATGAAGGTGATGCCGTTGGCCGCACACAGGCGCGAGAAGGCCGCGTTCTCGGCGAGAAAGCCGTAGCCGGGGTGAATGGCGTCGGCTCCGTGCGTGGTGGCGGCCATGATGAGGTTCTCCATGACAAGGTAGCTCTGCGCAGCCGGCGGTGGACCGACACAGACGGCTTCGTCGGCATAGGCGACGTGCAGCGACGCCTCGTCGGCCGACGAGTAGACCGCCAGGGTCGCCACGCCGAGCTCGCGACAGGCGCGGATGACCCGGACGGCGATCTCCCCGCGGTTGGCGATCAGGACCTTCTGAAACACGGGTGCGACTCCTGTGAGCCTGGGGCGGCGGACCGTCGAGCGGCGGAAGTATACCAGAGGGTGGGTCGGCCCGGCGTTCCACAGCTAGACAACGCTTTCGCCGCAAGCCCCCTGTCGGCGCCCGCGGCGCTGCCGATACGTAAGAGGACCACGACGAAAGGTCAACAAGGTTCGCCACGACACTGGATCGGGCTTCACGCCCGCATATCGCTTCCCTCTCCCTGCCGGGCCGGTCTCCTTCGACTGTACCCACCAGCCCGCATTACGCGAAGGCCCCAAACCGGCCCGGCCCTTTACCTCCCCCCACCCGACCGCCCACCGCCACGCCCGCCACGACCCCTCCACGACGCCCGCCACGATGCCCCGTCGTCGACCCTCGAGCGGCGGCGCAGCGGCGCTGGAACCTAAGCCCCAGGGCTATACTTGTCGATTATCCCGCAGTAGAGGGACGCCCCCGGGCTGGAGGGAACCGTGCCGAAGTCGTCCAAAAAACGCCTCGTCGTCATCGACGACGACATCAACCTGCGCGAAGAGCTCATTGCCTATTTCGGCGGCTCATTCGAGGTCGAGACCTACCCCGGCACGCCGGCGGCGCTCAAGGCCCTCCGCGAAGCGCCACCCGACGCCCTGCTGCTCGACATCGACCTGCAGTCCATCAAGGGCTTCGACGTCCTCAAGCTCATGAATTCGACACCCGCGCTGCGCTCGGTGCCCGTGATCGTGCTGTCGGCCATCAACGACTTCGAGACCTTCGAGCAGGCCCACCGCTTCGGTATCGCCGAGTACATCACCAAGCCGTTCCGCGTCGAGAACCTGCGCGACAAGCTCGAGACGGCGATCGATCGCCGCCACCGGCGCAGCGCCGGGCGCCTCAAGCTCGGCGCCATGCTCGTCGAAAGCGGCCTCGTCACCCAGTTGCAGATCGACAACGCGCTGCAGCAGCAGCAGCACGGTGGCGGCCGCCTCGGCGAAGTCCTCGTGGCGTCGGGCCTGGTGTCCGAGGACGACCTGATCCACGCCCTGGCCGGCCAGATGCACCTGGCCGTGGTCGACCTGCGGGCCGTGACGCCGAACCCCGCCGCAGTCGGCCTGCTGCCCCGCGACTTCATCGTGCGGCACCGTCTGCTGCCTCTGCGCATCGACGAAGACGGCAGCCTGGTCGTCGCCATGACCAACCCGCTCGATGTGGTCCTGATCGACGAAGTCCGGCTGCGCAGCAAGAGGAACGTGGTGCCGGCCATCTGCAGCGAGAGCGCCTTCGACGAGGCGCTCTCGATGTTCACCAGCAAGCGCGGCAAGCTGAGGGAGCTCGAGGGCGCCCGCAGCGAGACGCGCGTCGACGAAGTGGCCGGCGCGCTCGATGCCTCGATCATCGAGATCGTCGACTCGGTCCTGGTCGACGCGATCGGCATGAAGGCCTCCGACATCCACTTCGAGCCGCGCGAGGACATCCTGCAGGTCCGCTGCCGGGTCGACGGCGTGCTGCACGACCTGCGCGAGTATCCCGCCGAGCTGCAGGCCGGCGTCATCAGCCGCATGAAGATCATGGCCAACATGGACATTGCCGAGCGCCGCCTGCCCCAGGACGGCCGCGCCAGCTTCGAGACGACCGACGGCGCCGTCGTCGACATGCGTCTGGCCTCCATTCCCAGCCTCTACGGCGAGAACATCACGATCCGCATCCTCGAAAACTCGCCGCTGCCGCCCACGCTGGTCTCGCTCGGTTTTGCCGAATCGAGCCTGGCGCGGTTCCGCGAGGCCATCAAGCGTCCTGACGGGGGTATCGTCATCGGCGGGCCCACAGGAAGCGGCAAGTCGACCACCCTCTACACCACGCTCGAGCTGATCAAGTCGCGCGAACGCAAGATCTACACGGTCGAAGACCCCATCGAACGCAAGCTGCACGGCATCGTGCAGACCGAGGTCAAGCCGGTCATCGGCCTCACCTTCGCGCAGGCGCTGCGCGCCTTGGTGCGCGCCGACCCCGACGTGATCATGGTCGGCGAGGTGCGCGACCTGGAGACGGCCAAGATGGCGGCCGACGCCGCCATCACCGGCCACCTCGTGTTCACCACTCTCCATACCGGCGACGCGATCTCGTCGATCAACCGTCTCATCGAGATGGGCCTGCCGCCCTACCTGGTGGCCGCGGCTTGCCGCTGCATCGTCTCCCAGCGGCTGGTGCGGCGCCTGTGCCGCCACTGCAAGCGGCCCGAGGCGCTGAGCGCCGAGCGCTGGGTCGACCTGGGTCTCGGCGAGGCGCCCAGCGCGCGCATGAACATCGCCGCGCCGGTCGGCTGTCCAAAGTGTTTCGGCACCGGCTATCTGGGACGTCTCGGGCTCTACGAGGTGCTCACCGTCGACGACGAGCTGCGCGAGATGATCGCGGTCGGGGCCAGCGTAGGCGCGATGCGCACGGCCGCCCGCGAGCGAGGCGTCGAAAGCATCCACGACGACGGCGTGCGCAAGGTGCTCGACGGCTCGACCAGCTATCTCGAGCTCGTGCGCGTGACCGCCTGAGGGCGAGGCGCGGACCGTAGACACCTGTCCTATCTCGTCGCGCAGGCGCGCGCCCGATAACGGGTGCGGAGACCAATCGCGGGGAGAGGAAGCCTCCGAACGACTGGGGCGGGGCCTTAGAGATAGGGCCCCGCCCCTTTTTGTCGGCGCCAGCGGCGGGCGGGCGGCGCCTGCGGCGCCGCCGAGGCGCTGTGCTCAGTCGGGCGGCCGCTGGTCGATCACGCGCCGCACCTTGCCCTCGGAGCGGGCCAGCGAACCGGCCTCGACGAGCTTGACCCCGGGCCGCACCAGCAGCGCCGAGCGCAGCGTCTCCGAGATGCGACGCTCGTAGGCCACGAGGTCGTCCAGCCAGCCGCTGAAGAGCTCCTCGGTGACCTCAACCCGCACGGTGAAAGCGTCGAGGGCGCCCTTTCGTTCGAGCACGATCTCGTAGTAGGGCTCGAGGCCGTCGATGCCCAGCAGCACCGACTCGATCGTCGAGGGAAACACGTTGACGCCGCTGATGATGAACATGTCATCGGTGCGGCCGATCACCTTGTGCATGCGGGCGGTGGTGCGGCCGCACGGGCAGCGCTCGCGGGTGATACGCGACAGGTCGCGGGTGCGGTAGCGCAGCACCGGCGAGCACTCCTTGGTGAGCGAGGTGACGACCAGCTCGCCGACCTCGCCGTCGGCGACCGGCGCCCCGCTTTGCGGGTCGAGCACTTCGACCAGAAAGTGGTCTTCGGCCAGGTGCATGCCGTCCTTGCGCTCGCACTCTCCGGCCACGCCCGGTCCGATCACTTCGGTGAGCCCGTAGTTGTCGGTCGCCGAGATACCCCAGCGCTCCTCGATGCGCGTGCGCAGGGCGTCGCTGCAGGCCTCGGCGCCGAACAGCCCCAGGCGGAGCCTCAGGCGATCGCGCACGCCGGCCTTCTCTACGGCCTCACCCAGATGAAGGGCGTACGACGGCGTGCAGATCAGCACGGTCGTGCCGAAGTCCTGCATGAACTGGATCTGGCGGGCGGTGTTGCCGGCCGACTGGGGCACGACCAGCGCGCCGATGCGCTGCAGCCCGTAGTGCAGGCCGAACCCGCCGGTGAACATGCCGTAGCCAAAGGCCACCTGGGCCACATCGGCGGGTACGACGCCGGCGGCCGACGCAAAGCGCGCCACGAGCTCGGCCCACGTGTCGAGGTCGGCGCGCGTGTAGCCGCCCACCACCGGCGTGCCGGTCGTGCCCGACGACGAATGCACCTCGACCACCTCTTCGAGCGGCACGGCGAACAGCCCGTACGGGTACGAAGTGCGCACGTCGTCTTTGGTCGTGAATGGCAGCCGCGCGAGATCGGAAAGCGAGCCGATGTCGCCGGGGGCGACGCCGCGCTCGTCGAGCGCCGCGCGGTAGAACGGCACGCTTTCGTAACAATGGGCGACCGTGCGCCGCAGCCGCTCGAGCTGCAACGCCTGAAGCTCGCCGCGAGCCATCGTCTCGTGGTCTTCGTCCCAGATCGGCACGTGCCCTCCCAGCCCACTGGTCACCGCCGGCCGGTGCCGGTCGCCGCAGGCCAGAGTGTATCGGTCCCACACTCCCCGCGCGAGCCGCCATAGGCGACGGTTGTGGTCGGGTATGATACCGTGTGGGGTATATCGGTGATGGCCCCGGCGGGCCGTCGCCCACCAGCGAGAGGCGTCAGTGGCAGACGACCAGACGACAGTCGAGATCCTGATCGGCGGCATGACCTGCGCGAGCTGCGTGGCGCGCAACGAGAAGGCGCTGCGCCGCGTGCCCGGCGTCGTCACGGCCAGCGTGAACTTCGCCACCGAGAAGGCCACGGTGGAATACCTGCCCGGCATCGCCAGCCGCGACGACCTGGTGGAGGCCGTGCGGCGGGCCGGCTACGAAGTAGCCGAGCCGGCCCGCCCCACAGTCGGCGCCGGCGTCGAGGAGGCCGCCGGCCTGGCTCAGGATCCCGACGCCCTCGCGCGCCGCGCCGCCTATGTGCGCCTGCGCCGCAAGGTCGTGATCGGGGCCGTCCTGTCGACGCTGGTGTTCCTGGGCAGCATGGGATTTGCCTTCGTGCCCGCCGTTCTCACCAACGGCTGGGTCCTCTGGGCGCTGGCCACGCCGGTGCAGTTCTGGGTCGGCCGCCAGTTCTATCGCGCCGCGCTGGCCGCCGCGCGCCACGGCAGCACGACCATGGACACTCTGGTCGTCCTGGGTTCGTCGGCGGCCTATCTCTACAGCGCCGCCGGCGTCCTGTTCCCAAACTTCTTCGACCACCACGGCCTCGGCGCGCCGATGTACTTCGACTCGGCCGCGCTCATCATCACGCTCATCCTGCTGGGCCGGCTGTTCGAGGCGCGCGCCAAAGGGCAGACCGGCGAGGCCATCCGCACGCTCATCGGCCTGCAGCCCCGCACGGCGCGGGTGGTGCGCGGCGGCGGCGAGGTCGACGTGCCGATCGCCGAGGTCCGTCGCGACGACATCGTGCGTGTACGGCCCGGCGAGAAGGTGCCGGTCGACGGCATCGTCGTCGAGGGCTCGTCGGCGATCGACGAAGCGCTGCTCACCGGCGAGGCGCTGCCCGTCGTCAAGGGACCCGGCGACGAGGTCATCGGTGCGACCCTGAACACGAGCGGCACGTTTACGATGCGCGCCACGCACGTCGGCGCCGAGACCGCGCTCGCCCAGATCGTGCGCCTGGTCGAGCAGGCCCAGGGCGCGCGGCCGCCGATCGCCCGCCTCGCCGACCTTATCGCCAGCCGGTTCGTGCCGGCCGTCATGGCGGTCGCCGGGCTGACGTTTGTCGTCTGGCTGCTGGCCGGCCCGCAGCCGGCCCTGAACTACGCCCTCGTCAACGCCATCGCCGTGCTGGTCATCGCCTGCCCGTGCGCCCTGGGCCTGGCGACCCCGACCGCGGTCATGGTCGGCACCGGCAAGGGAGCGCAGAACGGCGTGCTGATCCGCGACGGCGCCTCACTGGAGACGGCTCACAAGCTGCAGACGATCGTGCTCGACAAGACCGGCACCATCACCGCGGGGCGGCCGACGGTGACCGACGTCCTGCCGGCCGTCGACGACGGTGGCCGACAGGCGCCGGCGGGCTCGCCCGACGAGCTCCTGCGCCTGGCCGCGGCGGTCGAGCGTGGCTCGGAGCACCCGCTCGCCGCGGCGGTGGTGCGCGCCGCGGGCGAGCGCGGCCTCGAGCTCCCCGACGCCCGCGACTTTCGCGCCGCGGCCGGGCACGGCGTGCAGGCCGTGGTCGAAGGCCGCCGGGTGCTGGTCGGCAACGAGCTGTTCATGACACAGAGCGACGTGGTCAGCGGCGCCACGGGCGACGGCTCCGCGGCCAGGGCTCTCGCCGCCGCCGGAAAAACGCCGGTGCACGTGGCCGTCGACGGCCGCCCCGCAGGCCTGATCGCGGTCGCCGATCCCGTCAAGCCCGGCGCCGCGGTCGCTATTGAGCGCCTGCACGATCTCGGCCTGCGCGTCGTCATGGTGACCGGCGACCGGCCCGAGACCGCCGCGGCGATCGCCGCCGAGGTCGGCCTCGACGAGGTCGTGGCCGGCGTGCTGCCCGACGCCAAGGCCGCCGAGGTCGCGCGACGGCAGGCGGGCGGCGTGCGCGTCGGTATGGTCGGCGACGGCGTCAACGACGCTCCGGCGCTGGCCCAGGCCGACGTCGGCATCGCCATCGGCACGGGCGCCGACGTCGCCATCGAGGCCAGCGACGTGACGCTCGTCTCGGGCGACCTGAACGGCGTCGTCACGGCGATCACCCTCTCGCGCGCCACGATGCGCACGATCAAACAGAACCTGTTCTGGGCCTTCGCCTACAACGCCGCCCTGATCCCGATCGCCGCCGGCGTCCTCTACCCGCCATTCGGGGTGCTGTTGAACCCGATCTTCGCCGCCGCCGCCATGGGCCTGTCGAGTGTGACCGTGGTCACCAACAGCCTGCGTCTGCGGCGCTTCCGCGCGGCTGCCTGAGCGCCGGCGGCCGCCCAGACGGCCGCGCCCGCCCGCCAACGCCGATGAGGGCGGGAGTGCTCGTCAACTCGAGCACTCACGCCCTCATCTCACGCCGGGTATCCCCAGCGGTTTTTGTCTTTCCGTCAGCGTCTAGCGGGCAGTGCGGTCTTCTCTGCGCTCGTCACGGCGACGGCGGGAGACATAACTTGTAGCGACGAAATTGCGCATGCCCGCCCTCCGTTCAATAGTGGATGATAACTATCCTGATTATACCGCCGGCCGAGCTCGCCAAACCTTGGGCGCCCCGAACGTCGGGCGCGCCGAACGTCGAGCGCCCCGAACGTCGAGCGCGCCGAACGTCGAGCGCGCCGAACCGCAAGAGCTCGGAGCCGACCCGTAGGCGACGTTTGCGGTGGTACACTGGCCGGGTTCGGGGGAAGGGGAGTCCGTGGCAAGCCTCGATCCGGGTCAGAACTGGGCGTTTGTCGATGACGCGCTGAGTCGCGCCGGCGTCGACCTGTGGGGCGCGGCCACGAACGTCCCCACCCTGCCGCTGGCCCCCGCCCTGCCCACCGCGATCTCACTCATGGCGAGCATCGACCGGCGCGCGCTGACGCGGCTCGAGCAGGGTGATGCCGCCGCCTATCACGCCGAGTACCGTCGCCTGAATGCCCTGCTCGACGGGGCGGTCGACGGACTGGTCGCGGTCCTTCAAAAGCGCGGCAGCCGGGCGCTCGGCACCCCCGCGACCGTGTACCGGTCGGTGCCCGAATCGGGCGACTGGCTCGCGGCCGGCGTGTTTGCTCACAAGACGGCCGCGACCCGGGCCGGCCTGGGCTGGATCGGCAAGACGGGGCTGTTCGTGTCTCCCGAGGGCGGGCCAAAGGTGCGCCTGGCCACCGTGTTCACCGATCTCGACCTGGATGTCGGCATACCGGTGACCGAGGGCAGCTGCGGGAGCTGCCGCGGCTGCCTCGACGCCTGTCCGGTCGGCGCCGGACGCGACGTCACCTGGCAGGCCGGCATGCCGCGCGAGCTGCTCTTCGACGCCGCCGCCTGCGAGCGACACCTGGACTCTCTCGAGGTCAACGGCGACCACACGTGCGGGCTCTGCGTGGCTGCCTGCCCATTCGGCCGCAGCCGTTCGTCGTAGGTTCGTCGAGCTACCGTCAGGAGACAACCATGCCGAAGTGGCGCAGACCGCCGGAGGACCTGGTGGACCGCTTCCTGAGCCTCGTGCCCGACGACCCGGGTGTCGATGTACGGCGCATGTTCGGCTGCCCGTGCTTCTTTTGCGGCGGCAACATGTTCGCCGGCGTGCATCAGGAGAACCTGTTCGTGCGGCTGGGAGACGACGACCGCGCCGCGCTGCTGGCGCTGCCGGGCGCCGGGCATTTCGAGCCCATGCCGGGCCGGCCCATGCGCGAGTACGTCTGCGTACCTCAGGCCATGCTCACAGACCCGCCGGCGCTCGAGAATTGGCTCGCCAGATCGCTCGCCTACGTGCGCACCCTGCCGCCCAAGCAAGGCAAACGACGCGGGCCGCAATAGCCTGCGCCCGGGGCGGCGGGTGACGAATACGTCGGGCCGCATCCTGGCCCCGGCACGAGGTCGCCTTCGGAAGGCCGCCCGTCGGGCGGCCCGCCACTGCGATCCTGCTACCCGTTCTTGCCGTCGGAGGCCATCGGCAGAAGACCGCCGAGGTCGCCGATCACGTTGACCAGCTGGGTGTCGGCGGGCACGACGACCTTGCTGTTCTGGTAGAGCGCGCGCTCGACGGCTTCGAGCTTGCGCAGCATCTGGGCGTTGCCCACGAAGAACTTGTCGGCCGCCTCGTTGACCAGCTGGATGGCCTGGGCCTCGCCTTCGGCCTCGAGGATCTTGGCCTGGCGGATGCCCTCGGCCTTCTTGATCTCGGCGCGCCGCTGGCCGTCGGCCTGGGTCTCGGTGGCGGTGGCGAAGTCGACCGCGGCGATCTTTTCGTTCTCGGCCTTGACGACCTTGTTCATGGTCTCCTGGACGTCGGCCGGCGGGTCGATCTCCTTGAGCTCGGTGCGCAGGATCTCAATGCCCCAGCTCGCCGTCTCTGACTTGAGGGTGCCGCGCAGCTCCTCGTTGATCTTGCCGCGCTCCGAGTTGGCCGACTTGAGGGTCATGGTACCGATGATGTTGCGCAGGGTGGTGCGCGAAAGATTGACGATCTGCAGCTCGTAGTTGGTGACGTTGTACAGCGACGCCTTGACGTTCTCTTCGTCGGCCTTGACCTTGAGATAGACCTGGGCGTCGACTTTGGCGTTCAGGTTGTCGTTGGTGATGATGGTCTGCGGCTGGGCTTCGACTAAGACCTCGCGAATGTCGACCTGGTACATGCGCTCGATGCCGTAGGGGATCGTCAGATGGATCCCCGGATCGGCGTAGCGGTTGTACTTGCCCAGACGCTCCACGAGACCGCGGTGCGTCGGCCGGACGATGCGGATGCCCGACAGCACCGTAAAGCCGATGAACACAACGACGATGACTGCGATGGCCCCCGCGATCCAACCCATGGCTGGCGCCTCCTCCTCGGCAAGATGACCGGCGCTCACACAGACGGAGCGTTCGTTCGTACTGTATCACCGCGACCGTGAAGCATGCGTGAAGGCGGCGCGACCGCCGGGTGAACGCCACCGGGTGAACGCCACCGGGTGAACGCCACCCGTCGAACGCGGAACGCGGAACGCCGCCGGCCGAGCGCCGCCGAGAGAACGCCGCCGGCCTACCGCAGCACGCGGTTGGCGATGTCGAGCATCTTGCCGGGCAGCTCGGCGTGGTGTCTCACGCGAAACACCTCGCCCCTGCCGCGGCTTGCCAGGCGCTCGCAGAGCGCCGGGTCCATCTTGTAGTCCTCGGTGAGCAGCACGTGCAGGCGCGGAAAGGCGTCGGCCGCCGGCAAGGGGTCGCCGCCGGCCGTCGCGACGCCGTCGGTGATCAGCAGGCCGGCCTTGCGGGGGTTGCGGCCGCGCCCGATCTCGCGGGAGCCCAGGCGCAGACCCGCCTCGATGTTGGTATAGCCGCGGGCCGGCTCCGCCAGCAGGCGGGCCACGATCTGCTCGGGGTCGTCGCGCTCCTCGAGGCGGCTGACCGCCCGGGCCACGTTCTCGAAGACGACGACCGACAGGTCCTCGGAGCGCATCTTGAGGGCCAGCACGGCCGCCGCGACCGCGGCGATGGCGAGGTTCTCGCCGGCCATCGACAGCGACACGTCCATCATCAGCACGAGCTGCTGCTCGCGATCCTCGCGGCGCTCGACGATCCAGTCGTCGCGCTCGGGGAACCGTTTGCCGGCGACGTTCTCGAGGGTGGCCTCGACCTCGAGCTCACCGCGAAACGGCTCATCCATGACCGCCTGCACGGGACGCGTGGCGCGCCGGATGGGCCCCACGAGCCGCCAGGCGCGGCGCAGCACCGCGGCGGTGGCGATGCGGCGGGCGTAGGCCTTGAGCTCGCGATTGCCCAGCGCCAGGCTCGTGTCGCTCAATCTGGTCGCCACGGTCCAGCCGTCGATCGCAGCGGGCGCGACGCCCAGCCGGCCCGCCAGCAGCAGGCGGGCTTCGCCGTCGGAGAGACTCTCGGGGGGCCGCAGCGACGAGGGCGCCGTGACCCGCGCGCTGGCCGTCACGACACTGGCCGGCCGCCGCGCGCCGGCGGCGGCCGTCAGGCTTTTTTTCGGGCCTCGGCGACGAGTTCGTCGAGGACGTCGGGCAGCGGCGAGTCGGTCTCGTCGCGCAGCTCGACGCGGGTGGGCAGGGCGGCGCCGGCGGCGCGGCGCAGCGCGTCGGGGCCCTCGGTGCGGGCGGCGATCGCCACCATGGCGATCGCCGCCCGCACCGAGGCGCCCTTGCGAAACCGCGGGTCGCTGCGCGTGGCGCGCGTGATGGCGACGGCTTCGTCGAGAAGCGCGAAATCGGCGCAGCCGGTCTCGCGCCGCACGATCTCGGTCTCCTCGGCGGCGCTCTGGTAGTCGAGCCCGACGTGTTCGAAGCGGTCGCGCAGCGCCTCGGAGAGGTGCCCCGTGGCGATGTACTCGACAGGATTCTGCGTGGCCACCACCTGAAAGCCGGCGGCGGCCCGCACGTCGCCGATACGGGGAACGATCAGCAGGCGCTCGTCGAGCGCCGGCAGCAGCACGTTCTGCACCGCCTCGGGCATGCGGTTGAGCTCGTTGACGAACAGGACCGAGCCCTGGCGCATGGCCTGCACGAGGGGCCCCGCGAAGAACGTGTCCTGGTTGTAGCCCTTGGCCAGCACGAGCGGCGGGTCGAACCAGCCGGTCAGCTTGCTCTCCGAGTAGCGGTCGTCGCCGTCGACGCGCACGACGCTGCGTCCGATGTGCGCGCAGACCGCCAGGGCGACCGTGGTCTTGCCCACCCCCACCGGCCCCTCGAGCAGCAGATGCCGTCCGGCGCCGAGCACAGCGAGCGCCATGGCGAGCTCGTCGGCGCGGCCGACGATGCCGTGGTCACGCTGGATCTGAGTGATCGGGTCCACGCCCGTCAGCATACTCCAGGCGGCGGTTCGGGCGCGCCGCAGGCCTCAGGCGGCGCCGACGACGATGCTCACCGGCATCACGGCCAGCACGGCCGCAGTGACCGCGACGACGCGCCACTCGCGGGCGGCGGCGAAGGCCGCGATCGAGTCCAGCACGCGGATGAACGCAGTGAGGATCAAGACGAGCAAGCCGAGCGAGTAGAAGCCGACCGCGCGCAGATGGCCGGCGGCCCGCAGGGCCGCCGGCGTCCTGAGGCCGACCACCGCCAGCCCACCGCGGCCGGCGAGGCTCAAAGCGAGGCCGACGAGGTGACGACCACGCAGACGAGACTCGTGCCGATCGCGGTCTTGACGGGCACGCCGAGAAACAGCGTGGGCAGCGTACAGCGGGCGGGCGCCCGGCGAGGTCTGGTGCCGGAGGTGGGAGTCGAACCCACACGGGCGCGAGCCCGGGCGATTTTAAGTCGCCGGCGTCTACCGTTCCGCCACTCCGGCCCCGGCGGAGACAGTATACGTCGCCCTCAGCCGGCGGCGAGCGACAGGGCGACGCCGTCGAGCAGGTCGGCCTCGCTCACGGTGATCGCGGCCAGATCGAACAGCCGGCAGACCTCGCGCGCCACCAGCACACCGGCGAGAATGACGTCCTCTCTGCCCGGCTGAATGCCGGCCAGACGGCCGCGCGCCGCGCTCGTCGACTGGCGGAACGTGCGCAACGCATCGTCGAGATCGGCGATCGTCAGCACGTGGCCGTGGACCAGCGCCCGGTCGTAGGCGCGCAGGCCGAGCTTGTGCGCCACGAGGGTCGTGAACGTGCCGGCCAGGCCGATCCCCTGCTCCACCGCGGCGCGCACGCCGGGCGCGACGGCGGCGGCCAGCGTCGCGCGCACGAATCCCTCGGCGGCGCGCCACTGTGCCTCGTCGGGCGGGTCCGACACAAAGAGCCGCTCGGTCAGGCGGACCACACCAATGTCGAGGCTGCACACGAACGACGGTGAGGCGCTCGGTGGCGGCGTGCTGTGCGGCGCGGCGGGGTACGGCGCGGCGGGGCCGGGCGGCGTGCCGACCGCCAGTTCCACGCTGCCGCCGCCGATGTCGACGACGAGCGTGGCCGAACGCCGCGGCGCTCCGCTCTGCCCGCTCAGGGCGCCGGCGAACGACAGCGCGGCCTCCTGCTCGCCGGTAAGGATCCTCCAGGGCAGAGCGAGCTCGGCCGTGAGGCGCTCGAGGAACGCCCGGCCGTCGGCGGCGTCGCGCAGGACGCTGGTCGCCACCAGCAGGCCGGCCGCCGGAGCGAAGTCCGCCACCTGCGCCCCGTAGCCCGCCAGGCAGGCCCGCGTGCGCTCGGCGGCGGCGGCGTCGAGCCGCCGGCGCCGGTCGACGCCGGCCCCCAGTCTGGTGACCGTCGTCTCGCGCACGACGTCGCGCACGCGTCCGCCCTCGACCCCGGCCAGCAGCAGACGCGCCGAGTTGGTGCCCAGATCGACCACGGCGACCTTCACCGGCGCCGCCTCACTCCCAGTCCGACGTGCAGCAGCGCCGCGCCGGGTAGACCGGCGCCGCCGCCTCGAGGATGCGCGCGCCGAGCAGGTAGCCAGGGCGAGCGAGCGCGTGGGCGGCGTGAGCGTGCAGGCATTTCAGCGCCGCCGGCCGGCCGACGCCGGCGATCCCCGTGGCCAGCGAGGCGCCGCCGTCACGCGGCGGCGCCTCGCACAGCGCGGCCAGCCGGCGGCGCCGGCGGCGCTCGTAGCGCGTCGCCGCACGGAGCGACTGCGCAAGCTGCGCGTCGCCGGCCACGAGCGTCTCGAAGCGGCTCACGCCGCCGGCGCTCTCCAGGGCGGCCACGGCGGCGACGAGCGCCGGGCAGGTCGCCCAGAACAGGGTCGGCAGCGGCCGGCCGGCGGCGTCGTAGGGCAGATCCTCAACGACCGCCGGAGCGCCCCACGGACAGCGCGCAACGACACGGCGCAGCGGGTGTGGCGGGCGCCCGAGCTGGGCGGCGACGCAGGCGAGGTCGCGCGCCTCCGGCGCGCGGTTCATTCGCGGATGGTGCGCCAGAGGTCGGCCAGGCGGGCCAGCAGCGACGGCGCGGGAGCGACGGCGCCCGACGGGGCGGCACTCGGCTGGGCCGCGGGCAGCCCCTTCACCACGAACGCCTGCAGGCCGGCCGGCACGAGCTGATACTGCTCGCGGGCCTGACGCGTGATGAAGTCGCGCGTGTGCATGCGTTCGATCTGGGTGAGCAGCGTCTGGTTGGCGACGCGGGCCTGGGCCAGCGCGGCGACCTGGCGATCGTAGCGGTCCTGCTGGGCAAAGAAGGCGCGCAGCGGCGAGACGTAGAACGCCGCCGCGACGAGCAGCAAGGCGAGCGCCGCCAGGCGCAACGGACGCAACTCGACCGGCGACCTGCCCGGCGGGCGGGCGCGGGCGCCTGAGTGGCGTGCGCCGGTCGGCCGGCCGACCGGCGCGCGCTGCGCCCCACGACCCTGCCGGCTCGTGCGGCGCGCTGGTGCGGCGGTGCGTGAAGCCATCCGTTTGAGTTCGCCCAAGCCGCCGGGTTTCCCTGCCCCGCGCGTTTCAGACCGCACGGGAGCCGGCCCTGCCCGGGACGGGGCGCGCGCCGCCCGTCTGCGGCCGGGTCGACCGTCTGCGCCGGCGCGACTCGGCGGCGGTCAGTGCGGCAGGTTGTAGAAGGCGGCGAGGCCCGGGAACTCGGCCGCCTCGGCGAGCATCTCCTCGATGCGCAGGAGCTGGTTGTACTTGGCCACGCGTTCGCTGCGCGACGGCGCCCCCGTCTTGATCTGGCCGGCGTTGGTGGCCACCGCCACGTCGGCGATGGTCACGTCTTCGGTCTCGCCCGAGCGGTGCGACACGACGGCCGTCCAGCCGGCGCGCTTGGCCATCTCGATGGCGTCGAGGGTCTCCGACAGGGTGCCGATCTGGTTGAGCTTGATCAGCACGGAGTTGGCACAGCCCAGCTCGATGCCGCGCGCGATGCGCTCGGTGTTGGTGACGAAGATGTCGTCGCCCATGACCTGGATGCGACCGCCGAGGGCGTCGGTCATGAGCTTGAAACCGTCCCAGTCCTCTTCGGCCATGCCGTCTTCGATCGAGATGATCGGATACTTCTCGACGAGGCCCTGGTAGAGCTCGACCATGCCCGCCGCGTCGAGCGTGCGACCTTCGCCGGCGAGCACGTACTTGCCGTCGCTGTAGAAGCTGCTGGCGGCGGGGTCGAGGGCGATGAACACGTCGGTGCCGGGTTCGTAGCCGGCCTTCTCGATGGCCTCGACGATGACCTGGATGGCCTCTTCGTTGGAGCCCAGGTTCGGGGCAAAGCCGCCCTCGTCGCCGACGGCGGTCGACAGGCCGCGGCCCTTGAGCACGCCGGCCAGGGCATGGAACACCTCGGCGCCCATGCGCAGCGCCTGCTCGAAGCTCTCGGCGCCGGCCGGCATCGCCATGAACTCCTGCAGGTCGACGTTGTTGTCGGCGTGCTTGCCGCCGTTCATGATGTTCATCATCGGCACCGGCAGGACGTGGGCGTTGCAGCCGCCGATGTACTGGTAGAGGGGCAGCCCCATGGCCGCCGCGGCGGCGTGGGCTACGGCCAGCGAGGCGCCGAGGATGGCGTTGGCGCCGAGCTTGGCCTTGTTGGGCGTGCCGTCGAGGGCGATCAGGGTCTGGTCGACGATGCGCTGGTCGGTCGCGTCGAGGCCGAGCAGCTCCTCGGCGATCTCGTTGTTGACGTTGTCGACGGCCTGGCGGACCGACTTGCCGCCGTACTCCTCGCCGCCGTCGCGCAACTCGACCGCCTCGAACTCGCCGGTCGAGGCGCCCGACGGCACCGCGGCGCGCCCGGCGGCGCCCGATTCGAGCTCGACCTCGACCTCGACTGTGGGATTGCCGCGCGAGTCGAGGATCTGCCTGCCGACGACGTCGACGATGATGGTCATGTGGTGTCCTCCTGGTCATCGCTGTAGAGGCCGCCCTCGCCCGACTTGGCGCGGCGGTAATACTGGTCCTGCCCGACAAGGTCGAGCGTCGTCCACTCCTGGCCGTCGCGCGCGGCCAGCTCGACCGCGCCCTCGACGCGGCGCACGAACCGGTCGCAGGCCTCGCGCAGGGCGATCTCGG
>Ga0182014_10001936_pt1 | contig 26862 bp, 15 predicted proteins | sample 612S2DmetaG_FD_120489 | JGI IMG/M metagenome (GOLD analysis project Ga0182014, IMG submission 120489) | Permafrost microbial communities from Stordalen Mire, Sweden - 612S2D metaG | ecosystem: Environmental > Terrestrial > Soil > Wetlands > Permafrost | place: Sweden: Stordalen | collected... | reverse complement strand
GCACAGTTTGAAACCGGATGGGCGCTCTCCGCCTTCGGAGTTCAACTTTTGGATCACCTTGACGGCGAGGTGGGCAACCGGTGACGAGCATTTGGGCAGTACGCAACTTCGACGCTTGACCCCTTGCATGCCATGCCATTCCGTTGGGTTCAGGCGCGTTCGCAGGAGTTCATGAAGTCCCAATTTGCAAGGCTTTTGGTTCATACGCGTTCACTGCGGGCCACAGGAGTTCAGAATATTTGCTGACGGAAACGCTGACATTCGTCGCGTTGAACCGCTCGTCGGTTTTCAAATGTAATGGTACAGCGTGCGGGTTCAGGTCGGCCCCCAATACCAACGGTTCTCGATGAGCGGACTATGTCCAACTGATTATTGGTGGGGAACGTAAGACTCGGCACTGAAGTTTCCTATCGTTGTGAACCGGAGTTTGCGAAAACTCTTTACGAGAACCCATCCATCGGTAGCATTTCGTGCATGGGAGTCCAAAAACTTGTTGCAAGCCTTGTGAGCAGTCTTGCTTGGCCATCACTGGTCGCCCTCGCACTCATTCTTTTCAGAAATCCAATTACGAAGAAAATTGGAGAATTGGATTCAATTCGTGGCAAAGGATTTAGGGCAATTTTTGCAAAGACGGTCACGTCGTCTGAAGAGGTTATCGACCAAACGATTGCCGCCCAACTATCAGGCAAAATTCATATCGAGACTTCCGTCCAAGCCGAATTAACTGTGCCAGAAGTTCCCGAAAAAGCCCCGTTAGCAGAAGGCCAAGCGGAGTTAGAGTCAGCAGCCGTTGAGAACCTGATACCACTCGACGAAGACGCCATTTGGAGGCCTTACCAGCAGTTGGCCAATGTTGATCCGAAATACGCGGTGCTTGAGGCTGGGAAGCGACTTGATCAATCGGTAATTCGACTGGCCTCGCCCTTTGGTCAACCGGCTAGTCCGTTATTTGCGACCCGACTTCTTGCTCAGGCCGGTGTAATCCCCGCCGATCTCGGTCCGGCCATTATGAACCTCATGACGCTTCGTAACCAAGTTGATGGATCCTTGGATTTTCAGTTGTCCAAAGCGGAGGCGGAGAATTTCATCCGAACCGTAAAAAAATCTTGTGAATTGCTTGACGCTCTACCAATTGCTTCAGCAATCGCGCACGCGAAGTTCACTGTCGGATTTGGAGGCGTCCCGTCTCCAGTTGCTTCAGCGGGCGTGCAAGCGAAGTTTACTGCCGGAATGGGAACGCTCCCTGATGCTCCTATATCTGTCAAGAAAGAGGAACGCGTCGATGGCTGACGGTTAGGGACGGTCGTATGACCTGATATTGGAGATGGCCGGGGCTGGCAGAGATTGGCACCATTGACTCCGAATACCACGCCCGTGTGCGAGATGGGTTGAACCGTCCCGGCTAGCGTCGGCGTGAACGCTTCTTCGTCACGGGGAAACCAACCTTCAGAACGAACGCGCCAAAGAACAGCACGTACACGAACCAAGGTAAGTGAGTGAAAGCGTGCCAAAAAGTGTGTAGGAGCATCTCGCCAGGTCTGGTTGTGGTGGTGGTAGCCAATTCCATCTCCCGCGTCGCCGAACCGGTTTTGTGAGATTACATCGTGAAATACCAAGCCACACCTCAATGCGAAACTGGCGTTGCGAAGTGGACTGTGGATTATGGTCAAGTTGAATGGCGAACTGCGGTCTGGACAGAGCTCGAGATAGAGGGGTTGGAGAAGCCGGTGCCAATCGTTCAAAGAGCTGATATGGCTATCGAATGGGCGAAGACCTTGGACACTCAACGCGGATTTGAAACTTGTCGCGCGTACACCTGTCGAAAAGCCAACGAACTTGCGTCGGCCCACGAATTCGGAGGGACGGGCTTCATCCGATTGTCGGCGATCGACAATCCATCGCCTCGTTTTGTATCCCGAACCCCCACCTCGGGCATGTTCGACACTGCACCGCGCCCAACGGGGGCTGTGCCAGGTGTTGGCCCGCGTGAAATCCGGTGAGTGCCGACGAGTGGTCGGGCAAGGGCTGGCGAGTCAATGTCATCGGAAATGAAGTACATATCGCAAGGGTGGCTGACGTTCTTACGATTCGCGGCCCGGATGCTTCGCGACTGTTGCTGCGGCGACGGTGGTTCCGGTCGAGCCTCAATGATGAGGGTACGTCACTCGTCCGCCTCCGCGGCATCAAGAGGCACGAGGCGATTTCCCTCGCGGCCGCGCTTCGTCGTCTCACATCTGCCCAGGCTGTCGAGGACGCCGTCGTTTGGCGCGCCGCTGTCGAGGACGCCGTCGTTTGGAATACCGCTGTCGTTCAACTCTTCAGCGGGCGGCGCACTGAACAGCGCTGGATCACGACCGAAGAGACTGACGAACTGATAGCGAAGCGTCCTGAACGGCGACTTCTCGATAGAGTTCGTGCTGCTCGGTTCGACACATTGTTTGACGCAGATCAGCTCGCGGCGGCTGCCTTCCTGGAGGCGGACATTGTGGCTCTGGTCAGCGAGGCCAACGAAGAAATCATGGCCGCCGAGCTGTCCTCGCGTCGATCGTTCTTCGACACGATCGAGAAGAGCCCGTTGACCGACGAGCAGGCCCGTGCGGTCGTGTGCTTCGATAACCGTGTCCAAGTGCTCGCCGCGGCGGGATCTGGCAAGACCTCGGTAATGGTGGCCCGCGCCGCTTACGCCGTTAGCCGGGGATTCGTGGCACCGGAGCGTATCTTGCTGCTGGCCTTCAACAAGGATGCGGCGAGCGAGTTGCAGGAGCGGGTGACTGCGCGCTTCGCGAACGCTGGGATTGATTCGACCGGGATTCGTGCGTCCACGTTTCACTCCTTTGGGCTCAGTGTCATCGGCAGCGCCACCGGTGAGAAGCCTCGTCTGGCGCGGTGGCTGGAGGAAGGCCAGGAAATCGAAATGGTGATGCGCATAGTCGACGAGCTCCGCGACACCTCCGCGTCGTTTCGCTACCACTGGGACCTGTATCGACTGCTCTTCGCTAACGCGCCCACGGACCTCGATGAGAAGTCGCCAGATGGCTACGACAAGGTCACTCGCACCACGGGCTACCAGACGTTCTCTGGCACGGTGGTAAAGAGTCACGGCGAGCGCCTGATCGCTGACTTTCTGTACTTGAACGGCGTGGAGTTCGAGTACGAGAGGACGTACGCCTACTCAAAGGCCGATGCCGAGCATTCCGAGTACCGGCCCGACTTCTACTATCCGGTCATTGATGTGTGGCACGAGCACTGGGCCCTCGATCAGGACGGTCAGCCCCCAACCGAGTTCCTCGACTACGCCGAGGGCATGGCGTGGAAACGCCGCGTGCATGCCGAGCATGGAACAAAGCTCGTGGAGTCGACGTGGGCCGAGGTCATGTTCGGAGACGGCCTCGCCAAACTCGAGGCGGAGCTCAAGGGACTCGGGTTGATGTTCGACTGGAACCCGGATCGCCCAATCAAGAACCAGTGGTCGAAGCCCATGAAAGATGAGGATCTCGCGCGCCTCGTCCGAACCTTCATGTCCCACGTCAAATCCAACTCGTGGACGGTTGAAGTACTTGAACGTCGACTTGCTTCGGAACTTGCGCGCCTCAACGGATTTCGGACCCGCCTGTTCCTCGACGTGTACTGGCAGATTCACGCGGAGTGGGAGAAGCGACTTGGAGAAGATGACAGCGTCGACTTCGAGGACATGTTGGTCCAGGCCGCTGATCACCTCGAAGCCGGGGGAGCGGAGTGTCCGTACGACTTGATCATGGTCGACGAGTTCCAAGACGCGAGCCAGGCCCGCGCTCGACTAGTTCGAGGTCTCGTCAGCGAGCTGGGCCATTTTCTGCTCGCCGTGGGTGACGACTGGCAGTCGATCAACCGCTTCGCCGGGGCCGACCTTTCCGTGATGACCAGATTCGAGCAGTGGTTCGGTCGCGGACCGCAGCTGGCCTTGACGACCACCTTTCGGTGCGCCCAGACGATTTGCGACGTCGCACGAGCCTTCGTGTCCAAAAACCCGAGCCAGTTCAACAAGCCGATGTGCTCGGTGAATGAGGATTCGGCCGGATCTGTCACCGTCATGAGGTCCAATGATGACGCTGACGCTGTGGCCTCGTACCTCGACAGGCTGTCCGCTGGCGTCGGTGACGGCAGTGTCATCGCTGGGCCCTCGGGCACCGTCAGTGTCGACGTGCTTGGTCGCTATGGGTTTCAAAGAGAAGTTGTCCCTAGAAACCTTCCGCCGAAACTAGACGTCACCTTCCGGACCATGCACGGGTCGAAGGGACTTGAGGCCGACTACGTCGTTATCCCCGGCATGACCACCGGCACCTACGGGATCCCGAGCAACATCACGGACGATCCGGTCCTCGACTTGGCAATGCCAGCGCCCGAATCATTCGCGCACGCCGAGGAGCGTCGTCTCCTTTATGTGGCGCTGACGCGGGCACGTCGCGAGGTGGTTCTCATCGCCCCGCCAGATCGGATGTCCCCCTTTGTTGTCGAAATCCTCGAGGACCCCCACGTGAAGCTCGCCGATGACGAGGGCAGCCCGGTGGAGATCTGCACAAAGTGTGGTGAAGGGACGATGGTCACGCGAAGTAGCCGATTCGGTCCGTTCCTTGCTTGCTCGACCTTTCCCTTGTGCACGAACAAGCGGAATCTTTAACGTCGGGTCGAAGTCTGGAAGCACACGCAAACTGCATTGAGGTAATTATTCGAGAATCCTTCAGGCGTCGGTCACCTCCTAGCTGATTACTCTCGTAATTCAGGGGATAGAGGAATGGTTTCCTAACGCGAAGATTGTGATGTCACGTGCCTAGTACCAGGGCTGTAGTTATGCGATCGCGTGATCGAGTTCGAGCGTGACGCTGTAACCGAGGTCGCGCAGTTGGTCCAGGGCACGCTGCTTTGCGCGCTCGGGTCGGCGCTTCGTGAAGTAGTCCCCACCGGGATCACTGTAGGTTTCACCAGTCGCGAGCATGTTCCAGATGTCGACGAGCATTGCGTGTTCGATGGCGACCACCGCCTTGATTGGTCCCCGACGAGAGGCTATTCGGCGATACTTCGCCGAGAAGTAGGTGCCGTTCGAGCGTGCCGCACTCAACGCCGCGATTCCGAGGGCGCCCTTCAAATAGGGGTTGCCCGGACGAGTGTGAGTGGACTTCACCCGACCGGCGGACTCGTTGGAACCCGGACAGGTCCCGGCCCACGACGCCAGGTGCCCGGCCGTGGGGAAGCGACTCATGTCGGCGCCGGTCTCGGCGATGATGACGTCGGCGACCGTCGTGGAGATGCCCGGGATCGTGATCATCAGTTCCCGGGCACTACGAAAAGGTTCCATCATCACCTCGATCTGAACGGTGACGTCGTCAATGGTCCGGGTGAACTGATCAATGAGATCGAGGTGGACCTTCACCAAGAAGGCGTGGTGATCGTTGAAGCGACCGTTCAGTGCTTGGGTGAGTTGAGGGATCTTCGAGCGCAACCGGCGCTTGGCGAGATCAGCCAGCACATCGCTGTCACGCTCGCCCGCCACCAGTGCCTCGAGCATGGCACGCCCCGAGACGCCGGTGATGTCGGTCGCGACCGAGGACAACTTGATGCCGGCGTCTTCGAGGAATTTCTCGAGACGTTGGATCTCTCGTGAACGCTCGTGCACGATGGCGCTGCGGTCCCGGGTGAGGTCGCGCAGTTGACGAATCGGTTCGGGCGGCACGAATGAACCGCGCACCAAGCCGTGAGCACCCAGTTGGGCCAGCCACGCGGCGTCGCTGACGTCGGTCTTTCGACCCGGCAGGTTCTTCACGTGGCGCGGGTTCACGAGCATCACCTCAAAGGGTCCGTCCTCCAAGACGTAGTAGAAGGGCTTCCAATAGGAACTCGTGGCCTCCATGACGACGAGGGTGACGCCCTGGTCGATCAGGTGCTCACGCAGGGCCAGGATGTCATTAGTCATCGCACCCCACGTGGTGACCGTGGACGACGCCTTGGCTCGGGTGGGCGGTTGAACGCGCACGCACACTTTGGCGTCTCGCTTGGAGACGTCGAGTCCGGCGCAACGATAATGGACGACGTCCATGATTTCTCCTCTCTGTTGGTTCTCAGGTGCCCAACCCGGGAAGGGAAAGAGAAAATCAGAAATCTAACGCTCGTGCTCGTAGCAACATTCCACGGTGCTCGTGGATCCCTCCTGCACCACGCTAATCCACAGGCTCAACGGCACTATAGAAACTTCGGTGTCGAACCGGGCTGGACATTTCGAATTATTGCAGAGACCAATGGGGTCGTTCGCGTCGCACGCCAGAGCCGACCGCGCACAATCTTCCTTACGAACGGCGTGCCCAGCGCGGGTTCTCAATCGCTAATCCGAAGATTGATGTGGGAGAAACTGGGAAACGCTGGAAATAAAGGCCTTTCACGGGCCTTGGCTGGCTCGAAACGCATCCATATCGCAAAACATTGGAGCAAGATTGGAGCAAATGCAAGGAGAAAGTTGGCAGTTACGTGGTTCTGAGTGGCACGGAAGATCGCCGGATTGAGACGCTCTCCAAGCCATTAGCGTCGAGAAATTCTCGCAGTTCGATAGCTTGCGCTGGCCCAGCCAGCGGCCCAATCACGAGTTCGACAATGGGTGTCTCCCCAGACACTCGATCTATGAGTTCAATCTCCTCGAAGAGAACCTGTACTCCATTTCTTTTTCGCTTCATCGTTCGTGCATCCCATACGCCGGGCACAATCAAACGGACTAAACGCCACTCCCGTTCATCTCGGAAAAATGGACTCTTGACAAACATCGCCGCGAAAGTAAGCCCAAGTCCCAAGCTGAGCACTTGTTCGGGGGCGGTCGGAGCATTCGGCGGATCCGCACCCCAGTCTCGAATAATTTCTACGGCTTCTGTTAGTGCTTGTAGGAGATGGGTTTCCTGCTCCGCCGTCTCATACATGATCGGGACCAACGTGAAACCCTGAGCTCTTGCTCTCTTCTCCAGATCTTCCGGGTCGAATCCAATTGCGATGCCGCGCCCCAGTGAGGCGTAGCTCCTCCACTGACTCAGATTGTCACCGTCATCGCTCAGCGATGCTACGAACATGTCTGGGGTCGATTCCGAAGTTGCCATCGCGGCTGCAGCCTGAGTCACCACGAAGACGGCGTATTCAGGATCCAAATCCGCACTCAGTGTCTCGCCAAGTCGCCCAAGCATTTCTCGCGAGTACGAAACCTCAGTGATGTCATTGAGGTTATGAATATCGGTAGCCCAGAGTGTGCCACTCTCGACGACGCCAGTTAGCCCCGCGAGGTCGGTGTAGTGGTAAAGGCGCGAAGGGAGCATGATGTCGACCTAATCTACGGCCCAGGGTGATAAGGGGGATTCGCCAACCTGATCGGATGGCGATGACCCGATGATTAAGTCTCGTTCATGTACGGGGCTTTAGGGGGCCGCCCGGGTCTCGATCTTGGCACCTTGGGAGTGTTTCCAGAATGTCCAGGGGCGTTTGTCAGCGTCCAGATTTGTTGGCCAGCAGAAGTGGAATGTCTACCAACGTCCACCGAAGTCCTCTCATGTTGGAATTCGTGGCTAGATAGTTGGCTAGACCAGGAATCGTTTGATGGTGTAGTCACGATTCGATTTCGAAAGGCTGACGGTGGGGAGTTTGAGTTGCGACTCGATAGGAAGTAAAGGATCGTCTCAGACGACCTTGTGACCAACAGTCTGGTGGTTCGGTATGGGCTGCCATTGACTACTCGACTGAGGACAAAGGATCACCACTGCGCAGGGAATCAGCATGGAGACTGCTGCCCAGTCATTCAGGGGTCGTTTAGAAAGCATTCTTCGGCACAAGCGTTACTGCTGGGTGCCATGATGGGATATGCCAACCCACCGGATTGAAGCAGCGGAGGATCATTTGGCGAGAATTGTCGGATCGAAGCCGATTAATGGAGTCGCCGAACTCATTTGGAACGCCCTAGACGCTGACGCTACCGTCGTCAAGATTGACCTGTTCGTTTCTGAGCTTGGAGGTCTAGAACGTGTTGTTGTCGCGGATAACGGCAGTGGATTTCCTGCCTCCGACGTCGACGGGCTATTTGGACGTGTAGGTGGTTCATGGAAGCACAGCGTCTCTGATAGGAAAACCAGGCTGCAAAAGCGGATGCTGCATGGCGACAAGGGCGAAGGCAGATGGAAGGCATTCTCGATTGGAGAATCTTGCAAATGGGAGTCGGTCTCGGCGGATGAGATTGATGGCCTGAATCATCTGGTTACCGTCCGAATCGAAGAGCCCCATCTCGGCGAGTATGAATGGACTGGTCCAGGTGACACGAAGGACACCGTTGGAACCAGAGTCTCGATAGATGTTGGCGGGAGGAGACCGACGCAACTTCTTAGCGAAAACGCCGCACCAGAGTTGACAGCAATCCTTGCGCTCTATTTGACAATGTACCCCGACGTCGGCGTGGCATACAACGGGAACGATCTCGACGTACGGTCTCTGGTCCGCCAAAAATCGGTGATTGAGATTGACTACTTGAATCCGTACGGAATGGTGGAACTGGTAGTTCTTGAATGGTCTATACCGATGGAGCGGGCCTTATTTCTTTGCGACGAAAATGGGGCAACGCTGCACCAAATGAGCGCAGGCATTCATGCACCGGGATATGAATTCAGTGCTTACGTCCGATGGGCAGGTTTTCGAGCGTTCGAGTCTTTGCTACCCCTCGCCGATCTTGACAGTCGCGAAATTAGTGGAGTCATCGAGTTATCTCGTGAAGCGTTGCGCCAACATTTCCGGGATCGGCAGGTTTCTGACCGGAAGACAATCGTCCAAGAGTGGCAGGATGAAGACGTCTACCCGTACCTATCTGGTGAGACCGTGGGGCCGATGGAAGAGGCAGAGCAGGCCCTCTTCAATTTCGTTGCAGTTACGGCCGCTGATGCCGTGAATCGAATCGTAGATATCACCGCAAAGAGATTTAGTCTTGCGACAATTAGGGTCGCAGTAGAACGAGACCCCGGATCGCTCGAGTTAGTTTTTCGAGAGATTCTCCGTCTGCCAGAGACAAAATTGGAAGAGCTACGCGAGCTTATAGAGCGAACGTCGCTTACTGGAATTATTGATGCGACGCGAATGGTAACCAATCGCCTTGAACTGATTAACAGCTTGCAGACGCTTCTATTCGATGACGAACACGCACCAAAGGTTCTTGAGCGTTCGCATCTCCACAAGATCATCGAAGGGGAGCCCTGGTTGTTTGGTGAAGAATTCGCGACGCATGTTTCTGACCGCAGTCTGACTTCACTGTTAGAGGCTCATCGTGAAATCTTGGGCCACTCGGGCGAGGAAGTTGAATCAGTCACGGACGAACAAGGCCGCTTTAGGCGAATTGATTTCATGTTTGGAAGGAGCCTGGAGACAAATCGAAGTCGAAGAGAACACCTTGTAGTTGAGATAAAGAGGCCAACTGTGGTCTTAGGTCGAAAAGAAATGGATCAGATTGAGGACTACATGGGAGCTGTTATATCGGCAAGTGCATTCGATGTTGACTCAACCGCATGGGATTTTATTCTCATTGGCACTTCGATGGACGAAGTGGTGAGACGAAGGATTACACAGGAGAATAAGCCCAAAGGATTGATGCTCGACAATCCGGACGCGAGGGTGTGGGTCCGGACATGGGCAGAGATTCTTGATGGGTGTCGCCATCGACTTGGTTTCATCAGAGAACATCTCAAGTACGACCCGACAATGGAGCAGGCAGTCGGATATTTGAGGCGAGAGTATCCCGAGTATCTTCCGGAGCATTTGTCAAGAGTTGAGGAGCCAGCCGATGTAGTGACTGGCGGCGGTGACAGCGAGTAGGTTGCTACGGACTTCTCGATTAGCCATTCATTAGGCGCTGTCAATTCACCTACTGCCACCCTGGCCCTATGTCCTCTTCTTTGTGAGGGATGGTCATTTTGCGAGACGATAGATGTCGGCTATTCAGTAGGACGGCGTCCTGATCCACGATGGCAAGAATGGTTCGACAGACGTCAAGATCATTGGGGAGAGTCGCGTCATGGTCCCATGCTTGCCGCACTCGATCACTAATACTCGATACGACGTCGAGGTCACCGTTTCGGTTGTAGGCGTTGAAGGTAAGCGCGAACTCATTGATCTCAGTCCACCAGTGAGCGTCGGGACCGGGGACCTCGACGTCGGAGTTCTTCATTAGCCGAATTGTAATCAGACGGTCTGACGCAAACTCTCGAAGGAGCTCGAGGGCACGTCGATACAGGCCGACCCTCTCTGAAACAGCTACTCGAACTCAGAGGTGACTGCACCCAACTGGGTGGCGTTCTCTTTGACGACTCGTCGACTTCGGTCGTCAAATCCGTCTGAGGAGGCGTTGATCTCGAGCGTGAGCGAGATCGATACGTTTGGAGCCCCGCTCAAGTGCGCGGCAACGTTGTCGAGAATCTCTTCAAGTTGACGAATGGCACGGACGCCGTCGAGTGAGAACTGGCCGTAGAACCTCGTAGGCTCAGGGCCAGATGCACCTGCCGGCAAGGGCATTGACGCCGAACTCTCGCTGATTTTGGGTGTCGCGTCAGGGAACTCGTTCGCGCGCTCATCGGAGGCGCTTGGCCCGACTCTTCGATCAAGCTCAATTTGGGCAGCGGCCTCTGGAGCCGACACTACGAAGCCGCTCCGGCGGGCATCGACGATCCGAGCGAAAGCGAGTCCGACCCATCGACTGCCGTCATGCCCGTCGGCGTAGGCGAAGGAGTCGTTCTCCCAGTCGAGCTTCGATGTTCCATCGCCGATGGCTCGAGCGAGTACTTCATAGGACGCCAGCCTCGGTAGATACGGGAACTGGCAGTAGGCCTTCCAGAGCGCGTCCACACTGATGTCGCCGCGTTCCGTCCACAGCGGGATCCGGTCGAGGTCCATTCGCACCCTCGTCCCCCCGTAAGTGGTGATGAGTCGCTCCTCACTGTCGAGCTTCTTAGCGATCCGTTCAGGGAGATTTCCCGCGGCGGCCGGCTTGGTCTGGTGCCATCGCACTTCGCGTGTCCCCGGGTCCTGTTCAGGTACGAGCACGTGGACGAAGGTTTCGAGGATCCGTTGGTCCACTGTGTCGTTAGTCTCGGCGACCTTCGAGCGAGCTTGGGCTTCGTCACTCATCGTCAGATCGAGTCGTTCGTTGCGGCGGTCGACCTCGATTGATTGCCACGCGAGGAACTGTCGAGTAGCCGAACGCAATTCGGTGAGGCGAGCCTCGGACGGAGCGACGAAGACCAAGAGGTTGCGATTCAGCCGCGGTCCTGCGTTGCGCTGGGCGAGGATGTTCTCGGCCATCACCGTCGCAGGTGATGTTTCCGCATTCGGTATGTGCTGCGCCGTTAGGGGCAGCACAACAAGGTGTACGCCATCGTCATCGTCGGTGACGTCGCCGGGGCCGTCAGGGAAGGCATGAATCGCAGTGAAGGGAGCCCCAGAGCGAATTGACTGGATCCTTCGCTTGATCTCATCATCGGCATTATCGTCACTGAAGTTCGACGCCGCTCGATCTGCGGCCATTCGGGTGATATTGGCTCGAAGTGAGAACCAGTACTGCGAGCCGTCAACGTAGAGATACGTCGCCTCTCCCGACAGGCGACGAAGCGCGTCATTGAACGTGCCTGGATTCTCTCCAGGTTGGGTGACTCCCAATGTGATCAGCTTCACATCAATGCCGCGTCGGGCCTCCTCTCGAGGCGCAGACGCGAGGTAGACGGCGCGAGCGACACGGCGGGCTGCAGAGTATCGACCGAGGTTGGTGTTCTCCTTATCGAGGCGCAACGGTGTTGCTGTCGGACCGTCGATATCGGCACGAATGACTGGATCCCAGCCGTCCTCGAGATACTTCGTAAGTTCGGAGTTCACTCGTGGATCGTCCATCGGGATTGTCCCCGGCATGATGAGCAGGCTCTGGTCGCCTCGCTGCCAGAGCACGGAGATGACCGTCGCCATGAGACGAAGCACACCGCGCGTCCGTTGGAAGCGGTCGAGGGATGACCAATCCTTGTAGAGGCGGTCGAAGAGCTCAGGGTGAATCGGATACGACAGTTCCATCCGACGGCGGTAGTCAGCCTCAGAAGTCTCCGAGGGGAAGTCAGCGCTGCGCTCTCGGTAGAGGTCACAGAACGCACGAATCACGCCATCGCGCACCCTCGCGTTGTCGGCGTTCATCGGCTCGAAGAGCCGTCGGCGCACGATCTCGAAGCTCTCGTCATCCTCCGCCGGCTTCCACTGCGCCGACTTGCGGCGCACGACGTTGCTGAGTCGAACGAGGGCATCTCGACCGCGCTCTCCACCCACCTCGATGTCGCTCGCGGGGATCGAAACCAGGACCACCACGTTCGGCACCGCCGCTGCGGCCTCGGTCAAGGTCTGCGCAAAAGTGAACTGCGTATCGAAGTGACCGCCGATCAACGCAGGCTCATTCTCTTTGGCGGGCAATTGACGTGCGTAGGCAACCCACTCATCGATCAAGATGATCGAGGGACCTGCGAGTCGAAACAGTTCAATGAGCTTCTCGCCGGGGTTCGTGCCGGCACGGTCATCGGTTTCAACGAGGCGGTACCCCTCAGCGCCGGCGAGTTGGTACGCGATCTCACCCCAGATCGTTCGCGTCTCGATGCCGTCTCCCTTGGCGTTAGGAGATGCCGGGGACAGGAACTGGCCGACGACCACTGCCCGGGCAACCGATGCCGGCAGTTCAATCCCCTCAGCGGCGAGTAGTTCGCCAATTCCTGGGAGCTCGGACGCCGAGATCCCCGAAGCGAGGTGGTAAAGAGCGATCATAGAGTGGGTCTTGCCACCACCGAAGTTCGTCTGGAGGTCAACCACCGGATCGCCCCCCTGGCCCGAGAGGCGCCGGGCGGCGCCGGTCAGGAGTTGTCGAAGGCCGTGAGTGAGGTAGGTGCGACCGAAGAAGGCCACTGGGTCCTGGTATTCGGCATCGGCGTTGTTGGTTGCCACCTGGAAGAGGTCTGCGGCGAATTCTGCCTGCTCGAACCGACCGCTGGCGACGTCGGCGTGGGGTGTGATCACATCGCGCCATGGGGCGAGCCCCTTGAGCGGCTCGCCTTCGGTCGGCTTGGCAGCGGTCTTTCGCCTTTCGGAACGTCCTTGCTCGTCGAAGACCTGGCGCTGCAGGTCGCGCTTGAGTTGCTGAACGATCTGGATCTGGTCACGAGCACTCACCGCCTGCAACAGGCGCTCGGCGGTGTCAAGAAGCCGGTAGACGTCGTCTGAACTGAACTGATTCTGATGCGCCCAGGAGTTTCTTCCATCGCGGAGTTCGCCCACGTAGGCGCGTTCAGCTTGCCCCATGTGTTGACGCCATACCTCTTGCCAGGAATTCTGCATTCCCTTCAGTAGGAATATCAGATCGTTAGGATCAGCCACCCCGGCCGCACCCTTGTCTCGATCGTGAATCTCGGACAGCCAGTCGACTCCGTAATGGGCTTCCCAAGCAAGCTCACACACGGGGCGGAGTCCGTCGCGGACCGCGTCAAGAGCGCGGCCCACTCGTTCGTTGTGGGGCATCACCATGACGTACCAACCTCACTCATCTGGGCGGCCCATGCCGCTGCAACCTTCATCAGAACAACTGCTCTTCGCTTGGTGCCGATGGACTCGCGCTAGCAAGTCGGACAAGTTCTGGCCAAGCTGTGACCAGCATGTTGTACCAGCCTGCTTCCTCCGCCCATCTCTTCTTGTCGCAGATGCCGTACAGCAAGTAGGCAAGCTGACGAGCACGATCCCCGACTCCAGTTCCCAGGCGCGTGAGCAGTGTCGCGGCTTCGGTTTCTGAAGAGTCGAGCGCTCGGATGAGGTATTGGGTCGCCTCCCACACGGTGAACCGCTGGTCCGTCGCCGGGTTCCACCCGCCTGACAGATCCCCTCGCTTCACAAGACTTACGTCACCATCTCGGCTGACTACGACTCCTGCTTCTGCGACACCTTCGACGGTGGTGTTCTTGGCGCGCGCCAAGAGGTCTGCTTCACCGAACTTTCCAGCGTTGTGGCCGAACTGCTCAAACCAGGTTAGGGCGAAGCGAGTATCAGGGTCGAACTCCGATTCTTCGCCGCCCAGGACCTCCGAGAGAGCGTCATTGATGAGTCCTAGCGCCGAGCGAATCGTCATCGTCGAGCCGTCAGCTTCGACGATTCGTGCATATCGGGAGTAGATCGAGATACCGGGACCCATTGCCGATTGGGCAAGGTCAACGGGCGCGATGTTCTCTTGCTGGAGAATGCGCACTGCGGGCTCCAGTTCCTTCTTCAATGCACCAATGAAGTCTCCGCGAGAAGCCATCGGAGCACTGACCTCGCGGGGCCGGCAGGCGAGCACGATTGAGGACGCAAGCGCGTTCGTTCCTGAAGCGATCATGCGGTTGCTGAGTTCGGTACGGATGGGCCACGTTGCAGTGATCGCGTAGCCGGCCTCAAGTAGTCCGTGAAGGAAGGTTTCCCAGCCGGTCGACGTGACTCCGTCCGTCGTCGACTCGGTCGCTTTGAAGGCGTAGAAGACAGTTGCGGGAAAACGCGGATCGGCGTGGGCGGCAGCCTCCTGGAATACCTCCTCCATGCCGTTTTCGAAGTGCAAGGTTGCTGCTCGTCTTGACCCAGCTCGGTACGGATTGGCGATGAGTTCCTCTTCCTTTGGCGTCACCAACGTCGCGCATTCATCAGGCCAGACATCACGGAGATTGCGGCGGAGCCACACGTAGAAGAAGTCGGAGAGGTCAGCGTATGAAATGTTGTCATAGTACGGCGGGTCAGTTGAAATGAGGCAAGTTCCCACTTCGGCAATGCGCGCTCGCGCGTCTCTCTGTGCGGTTGATCCTGGGTTACCGTAAGGCAATCGAACTACAACCTTCGTAATCCACTCGACCATCGAGGTCCAGTTGCCCGTTGAGGAAGAAAATGGATTGCCTTCAGCGAAGTCCCACGTCATCGGAATCGCCTGTCTTCCGAAAGTGTTGCGGATCTTGACGTATCCGGAGTCCCAGGTACAAATGGTTGACGAGCGATCAACTAGACGGTCTATCGCAAGAGCAAGATAAGTGACGATTGCGTCCGCATATGCAGTAGCCCCTGTGCCGCCGTTGTGAAGTCGGCTTCCGTCATCGATGAGCCCCGCCGACTTGCTATCCGACTGAATGACCTTGTGAACATCGCTGAGAAGATCTGAGAACGTAGAAAGGGTAGTCAACTGACGAGCCGTGAAAAGGTCGGACCACTTAGTCAATCCGTAGTTTGTGACCCAGATGTTGCGTGGGTCGTACGGAATGGTCTCCGATGGAATGCGATCTGGGAGTGGCACTTCTGCCGCATTCCTATCTGCATCCGTTGCGGAGACATATGCCCTACCTGACGGCCCCTCTGCTACTACAGCGAGCAAAACGACGCCCATCCTGCCTGCGGTCGCTTCGGCCTTTATGTAGTCACCCGGGATTGATGCTCCTGTCGCGATGCAAGTTCCGTTTCCACGCTCAACCGTCTGAACCGGTGGAGTCCCGCCGGTGCACACTTCGTACGTGATGACCTTGGCCTTCCTATCGATGACCGGGTTGATCCACACTGGTGGTTGGCCAGCTTTCTTTGAGACGACCCACGATCTTACGAGTGGCACCTGTCCTGGCCATGACGGGTCAGGGGACTTGACAGTACGCGCCCAAATCCACGCAATCGTCGTTGCGCTTGTACCATCAGCGAGAGTGACCGGAGGATAGAGTTGCCCAATGCGCGCCCATGCCTGATCGCGCATCCACTTGGCGTATGTCTCGATGTCTGATGCAATACCTCGCGCTCCGTCCCAGATCCCTTGACTGTGTCGCACGCCAGGCGCAACTGGCGGATTGCCGGCAAATCGACCGGGGATCTCGAGCATGGCCCGTTGGATTAGGACCGCGACAGGGTTGAGGTCCCCCGTGTAGGTCGGGAGCCCGAGGCGCATCGCCTCGAGGGGGATGGCGCCTCCTCCTCCGAATGGGTCGAGCACCTTCGGGAGATCGCCGTCGCACGACCTTGCGATTTCGACTCGAGCCTCAGCAATGATCCGAGGGTCGTCTGAGGCTTCCCACGGCACAAGGCGTTCCAGGATGTCGAAGAGGCGCTTGCGTTCCACAAGCTGGTCTTCTTCAGTGGGGAACATCTCAGGATGGGCCGATGGGTCGTCGACGAGTGAGGCCCACAGAACGGCCCGGGCGGCGGCCAGTGGCCGGCGGGCCCACCACAAGTGAAGGGTCGAAGGGTGTCCATGTCTGATGGACTTCTCTCGTGCAGACTCCGCATTGATCATGGCCAACGGGAGCGCGACTTCGATCAACTTCTTCTTGTAGGTCACTGTGGCTCCAACGCGTGAGGGGCAAGTCCTGCGACACTCAACGGGACATACGTCTGAGCGAAGTGTAAGTCGTAACCATCAAACGGTCGGACAAAGTAGGAGACTGCGGGCACTTCACCTGCCACATTGGGTACCAAGACGATGGCCAGACGAAAGCGCTCGGGATTCTGTTGGGCTTGACGGACTTGGCGTGCGTGGACATTGACTTCTTTGGTCCCGGGTCGGTGCCCTTTCACCTCGACTTGGTAGACCATGCCAGTTATTGGATCCTCCGAGAGGATGTCGAAGCCGGGGTTGTTGTGGGCTTGCTCGACGGGGACCCGTCCAATTGATCGTTCCGCTGACATGACCGCGGCGACGGCGCGACGGTCGGTCTCCTTCGCCACTTCTGGGTCAACTGCATCGGCGACTGTCTTGTTGAGTAGTCGGTTTACGAAGCCCTGGGGGAGGATCAGAGCCGCCGCGACCACTCGCGGAGCTTGGTTCACCAGATCGGCTTCGGCGTCAAGTTCACGGAATCGCTTGGTCTTGCGAGCTTCAAGGTCGTCTGCGCGCTGACGAGCCCGGCCGGAGTTGAGTTGGGGCTTCTTGCCCTGGAGTTCTTGTTGCTTGAGTTCAGCGGCGCGACGATCCCAGTATCGAATCTCGCTGTTGAGGCGTTCCTCAACCGCACGACGGGTCTTGTCGACGCGGGCAGCGGTGATACCAGCAATCTCGCGGTAGTGAGGCGTGGCGAGGTTGGCAGTCGCCCAGTCCCGGGCAATCTCATCGATTCCTTGGCCAGCCCAGTCAACGTCGATGTCCACGAGTCGTTTGGCGACGTCCTCGGTGAGCGGTTCGTAGTTCAAGTAGGGCTCAGCCCCTGGATCTGACACGGTGCCATCGGGGTCCACTTCGACGAACTGGAAGTGCGTCGAAACGATATGGCGCTTGCCCCCCGTCATTCGCCCATCGCTCACTGAGTGTTCGAGGTAGATGAGGACTCGCGGGATAGTTGAGTCATCGGTGGCATCAACCAACGTCGATCCACTCGTGAGCGTGGCACCGTAGCGCTCGAGCACTGTCTCGATGACGGCTTTGACGAGGGGGTTGCCCGGAGCGAGTAACTCGGCGCGGACGCCGCCTTCTCGGTCGTCGAGGGTGATCCGGTCCTTGTCGAAGGTCACCCGTTCGTACGCGCTCTGGAGCGGTGCACCGACGGTCGCTTCGCGCTCCTTGCTGCGGATAACTGCTGGGACCCTGGTGATCTCGAAGCGGCCGCGCTCCCTCAGCGTGATGCGACCACCAAGGTCAGTCAGCGCGGCGGTGAAGAACGCCTCGACGAAGCCAGGCTGAAGCTTACGAGCCTGAGCTATCTCCATTTGGCGGCGAATGGCCTCGTTGTTCGAAAGTTCGGAGCCAACGGTGGAAAGGGCGCGCTCCTCGAGGACCGAGATCAGGCGAGCACCGATGTCCGCGTTGATGACCTCGTCAACGCGTGCGCGAACATCGGGTCGCTCGCCGTAGCGGATCGCTTCTATCAGGAGGTCCTGGAGTGAACGGTTGATCTGGGCGTCGCCGAGCACGTCGTAGATCTGGTCGCCGTAGACCTTACGCTGTTGATCGATCTTCTCGAAGAGTCGTTGAAAGACCATGCCCTCCCTCGTACCCTCGGCAATGAGGTTCCACAGGTGGCAGACCTCACCTTGGCCGATGCGATGGATCCGGCCGAAGCGCTGCTCGATCCGGTTGGGGTTCCAAGGCAGGTCGTAGTTGACCATCAGGTTGGCTCGCTGCAGGTTCACGCCTTCACCGGCCGCGTCGGTTGCGACCAAGATCTGGACGCTGGGGTTGTGGCGAAACTCAGCTTGGATGCGCCGGCGCTCGTCACGGTGGACACCACCGTGGATGGCAACGACGGCCTCGGGTCGCCCGAGGAGGGTTCTGATTCGCTCGACCAGGTAGTTGAGAGTGTCCTTGTGCTCGGTGAACACGATCAACTTGCGTGGTGGGTTGCCACCGCTCAATTCGTCAGACTGCAGGATCGAGCTCAGTTCGACCCACTTGCGGTCCTCACCCGACGTGCGGACCTTCAGGGCGGAGGCTTCAAGACCTTGGAGGTCGACAATCTCGGCGCGAAGTTCCGCAATGGAACTGGCGGACATCGTCGCCTCAATCGCCTCGTCCTCGAGGTGCTCGAACTCATCGTCGTCGAAGTCATCGGCGTCGAACCCGTCGGGGTCGCTCAGCCGCCGATCAAGATCAGGGCCCGTAGGCATCGCCCGCTCGGCAGTCTCGAGTTGTGCGGCGAGACGCTCGCGGCGTCGACGCAGTGACTGGAGGATCGCTTCAGGTGAAGACGCCAGGCGGCGCTGGAGGGCGGCGAGCGCGAAGCCGACCGCCAGGCCCCGTCGACGGTCGCCGTGTTCTTCCATGGCCTGAGCCCGCCCCATGCCCTCACGCACGTACGTGGTTACGTCGTCGTACAACTCTTGTTCGGCATCACTGAGGGGATAGGTCACCGTTGTCGCACGACGTTCCGGGAAGAGTCGCTTGCCCTCGAAGGTCAGTAGGTTCTCCTTGGCGTAACGACGCATCACGTCCTTGCAGTCCGGCACCTGCTGGGAGTGTCGGAGCTTGCCGGCGAACTGGTCGGGGTCGAGAAGTGACATGAACAGTAAGAAGTCGTCGTTACTCCCGTTGTGTGGCGTTGCGGTCAGCAGCAGGAGGTTCCGCGTGCGATCACGGACGAGCTCGCCCAAGACGTATCGCTGGGTCTTCTTGACCTCGTCGCCGTAGAGATGGGCAGACATCTTGTGCGCCTCGTCGACGATGATCAGGTCCCAATCGGACACGTTGAGTCGTGCCTTCAACTCCTCACTTCTCGAGAGTTGGTCCAGACGGGCGATTAACAGGTTCCGTTCGAGAAAGGGATTGCCTGTCCGGGTTCCTTCGACCATGTCGCGGCTCAGGATGTCAAAGCGCAGGTCGAACTTGTCGTAGAGCTCCTCTTGCCACTGCTCGACGAGACTCCCGGGAGCAATGATCAGACATCGCGCAAGATCGCCACGCAGGAGCAACTCACGGATGTAGAGACCCGACATCACCGTTTTGCCGGCGCCTGGGTCGTCGGCAAGCAGGAAGTGGAGAGGCTGTTGCGGGAGGAGCCGGTCGTAGACGGCTTCAATTTGGTGCGGTAGCGGACGGATGGTGGACGCTTCGACCGCAGCGAATGGATCGAAGACGTGAGCGAGCTCGATTCGCCGAGCTTCAGAGGCGAGACGGAACGCCGCGCCGTCCGCGTCGAAGGTCCAACGGCTTCCCGTGACCTCGACGACTGCCTCCAGATCACTGTCGGTGACGAGACGGTCGGCGATGGCGCCGTCATCTGATCGGTAGACGACGTTGGCGATACCCTCCCCGTGGGCCTCGGCCGCCACGAGGACGACGTCGGAGCCGGCCAGGAGGTTGCGCAGTCGGAGCCCTGCCCTCAGTTCAGTGATCTTCACGGGGGCCGCTTTCTTGCATGCCATCAGCGAAAGTGAGTTGGCAGCTTAGGGAAGAGGACACGAGCCCATCGTACGATGTGGGCGCTACATGAGCGAACGGGAATTGCGCCCATGGGTGGTACCCACCATGATGCTCCTCCGCGGCGCCTCGTCGGCGAGTCCACGGCGAATTGCGTTGAACTGCCTCAGTTGGCCAAGTTCCGCACTCGATCAACAATCTTCTGCGCAAATCTCTCTGAATCGTCTTGAGCTGCTTTTGCTGCATGCCTTTTTTCCGAATTGGCTGGGTGTCTCAAAGAGTCCTCTTTCAGTCGCGTCGCTGATTCTTCGAGTATGCGCCAACCTCGGACAAGTTCTTCAAGAACTTCATCAACATGTGGGGTTTCGGACCCGGTCAAGCCCAGCGCGGCTCCAATTGGGATGCCACCAGGCCCTACGAACGGAGGTGCGTGCTCATTGTTATTGTTCATGTTTCGGACTATACGGGGAACAAACTCGCCCACGAATGCCTCGGAGGAGTCGAAGCTGTCTTGTGCATCGCGAAGAATCTGTCCATTCCTGACGTGTTGTGCTCAGAAAATGATGACAGTGTCGGGACAACCGCTTTTTGTGTCTCAGTGAAGAAATATCCTCTCAGTACCCAGTAGTTCGTGTGGGGAGCGAACTTGATTGGTGCTCGCCAAATGAGATGAAGTCTTCTCAAGTTCTCGCGGAAGAATCCCTGGGTCAAGTCAGCACGCCCAATTTCGCGAACCATTATCTCGATGCCATGCGGTCGTTGTCAGTTCACGCGTGTTCGGGATTGTCCAATTTTGGTTGTAACACTGGGCTATCGTTTCGCCGGTGTTCAGGGGTGACCGCACGCAACTGACGGCGTTGCTGAAGTCGTTGCTAAAGGAACTACCCCTTGCACGCATTGGTGAAGGTTGATGGAGCTCGAACCCATGAGTTCCTGCAAGCCATGGATACCTAAGGGATCCGGTGGGATCCACGGATGGTCGAATTTTATGTATTTGAGGAGTTGTGTATACAGCCGGACGCGTAAGGATGCGTGGCGAATCGTGAGCGTTACTGATGGTGTTGCTGACGGAGAATATCGTAGTGACATACGGAGAGGCCTTTAGAGTGACCCTTGAATTGGCCAATTCTTAAGGATTCTCGATGCTAAGACCCCTGGGGGGCGAGTTAAATGGGTACGTGACAGTCCGACCAGCGGGTCTTCCGAATTTCCAGGCGCCGCCCGTAGATGAAGTGATTATCGGGATTCAGTTCAAGGACTTGCCTGAGCCCGACAAGGTCCTTTCTGCCTATCTCGGCGTAGTGAGAGGGGCCTATCCGAATCTCCAATCACAACCAAGGCTGAGGATCCCTGTTGAGCAAGTGATGGCAGAATTTCCAACTCCACCGGTTATGCCTGGTGTGCAAATCGGCCTAGGCGGTGACTACGGAAGATCATGGCTCGTGAGTTCTGACGAAAGTTTGCTAATTCAAATTCAGAGTGATCTGTTTATGCACAATTGGCGAAGGAGAGAGGGTGAATATCCTCACTTCGAGCAATTGTCGGACCTATTCTGGGAACGTTTTCGGGAATTTCGATCGACTCTTGCGGAGATGGGCTTAGCTGCGTTGCAATTAACGCAGCTTGAAGTGACATACGTGAACTGGATTTCCGGAACTGAAGCTGAGAAGTTCTTTGCGTTTGCCGAAGTGTCGAAGGTGGAGATTGGCGGCAAAGAGCAGTTCCCCGAGTATCAGCAGTGGGTTGGCAGTTACTTGGTGGCCAAGGATGGTACGTCCGTAGCGAAGTTGACTGCGTCCTGCGCACCGGGAATGCGCGTAATGCCGAAGATGGAGCGCGGGTTTCAGTTTTCGCTCACGTACAGGTCGCCCCTTCCGGTCGATGTTGAAGACGACGTTCTTGATGAGCGGATTCAACAGGGGCGTTTCACCATTGATCACTCTTTCTTTCAATTAACGACCGAACAGGGCCACAAGGAATGGGGTGTCTTCGATGACTGATACGCGTGGTCGTGTTGGACTTTGGTCGGAGAGCGACCCCTCGTTGGAGCAGTCGAGTGAGAATGAAATTGAGATTCTGACAAGTGGATCAATCTCTTCAGCAACTCAGCAATTTGGGTTTCGATGGTTTGTTGTCCCGGAGAGTTCAGCCAGTTACGGTGTGCTTGGGATTTCGCAGTGGAAAGGTCTCCTTCAGAGTTCGGAACTGCAGTCGGATTTGATCGTTGGTATGGCGAGATACGGCGTGATTGGCGGGGAGCTTGCAACACGTAACCGCCAGTTCGGTTCGTGGGAAATTGGCGTAGCTCAAAGACTTCAAGCATTGAATCGGGCCACGATCGAAGAAGACGGATTTGAGGCTGTAGGTGTTTCAACGCTGCAGTTAGCGTGGAATTATGCGAAATGGCTTTTCCCGAAGGCTGTTCCGATACCATCCGTAGTTCCGAATGCTGACAGGGGAGTCGACTTCCGGTGGTATTTGGAAGGGTGGGACTTGCAGATAGCGGTTGACCCCGAAGAGACGACAGTTTGGATTCGGAATCGGGCCAGCAATGCGATCCAATGTGGACGTTTCAGCGAGTACCTGGATCAGGTACGAGACCTTCTTTCTCAGTTTGCCGATCACTGATTCTCCATGCGAAGCCGTCGAGGAGCTTCCACTCGATACTCGTCTTTTGCGACGAGTCCGGGATAACCCTTCCCATAGGGAGGAGGACAAGAACTCGGGCCGTTGGCGAGTCGTGATCGGGAGTAACGCTTTGCAGTTCAACGATGATTGGTCTGCTTACTGGGAGCAGCACCTCCACGATAGACACGGGCTTGGAGTTGATGCGGTCGCGACGGAAAAGGAGCCGCTGATATTCGTGATCGGGCTTGATGATCTCCTTGAGATTGTGGAGGAGTCGGTCTCATTAGTGGCTTGGCATAGTCCTGACGGTGCGATCCCAATTGAGTGTGGGCATTGTTCCGTGGCTCCAAGTGACGTAACGGCTTGGACGTCCAGCAAGTTGCTGCGCCGAACAATACGCAACAAAATGTCCGATCGCCTCATGCTTTGCCTTGGCAATCCCATCGCAACTAGTTGATTGTTGGTGCTTGCGTAGGGTCGCACGCATGTGTGCGCAAAATATCACGTGTGTGGCTGCGGCAGTGCTACAAGTCAAGTCCGAAGTCCCGGTATGGCGGCTCCACGAGGTCTCCGCCGGAAATGGCGTACTCAGCCGTCACTGGTGCAGTTTGAACCATAGTGAGTGCGCAAGCCCTCTGGGCGGCTCTAAGGACACGACTTCGCTGAGTCTGGTGTTCGTGGTTAACCGTTGTGTCGTTGAGGATGGTGTCAAGGTTGGCAATACCCCAGAGGTCTAGGTAGGCTGCGCCGGCCGCAACTTCAGGTATCCACTGGCTGCAGAGTTCGACCGTCTCAGGAGCGTCGCCGAATTCCTGCACCCAGGCGTCACCACGTTCAATGGCGATAATGGCGAGTTCACGGGCTTGTCGCTCGATGGCGTCGGCACGATCGTTCAGCGCGGGCACGATGTCGGGGTCGGCAATTCCACTCGGACGGGGGAAGAGGCCGGCTACCAGTTTGTTCGCCGGTGGGCTGGGGTAGCCCGCTCCGGTTACGTAGCGATCGATGCGGTGGTGCAGGACACTGGCTACGTCGTCGGCGTCATCGAAGGAACGACCCATGACCAGCAGCGGCAGTTCGGTGTGAACGTCGAAACCGCGACTCTCCGCGTCTCGTAGTTGCGCGAGTAGTGCTGCATACGCGGGAGACGCCTTGGCCTGGGAGAGTTCAGTGTCGCTGAGTCCCGACTGGCTCAGTACCTCATCCCAGCGTGGGCCTTCGGCCATCGAGACAATGGTGTCGTACTCGGCAACAAGGGCTGCGATGGACTGAGTCTGGGACTGACGGATCATGTCGGTGGCGGACACGTCGGCTCCCTCGTGACGCAGAACTCCCGCGAGCACTTCCAGGGCGGTTGGAATCTCAGATAGCCCGTCGTGGCCGGTATCGGGATCGGGGTCGTAGTGCGTGTCGACGTAGAGATGGTTGGACTTCGATCCTCGCGTCAAAGCCACGTACAGCACCTCACGAGTGGTGGTCGGACTCACGAATGCGTGCGCGGTGTCCACGGTACGCCCTTGCGCGCGGTGAACGGTGGTGGCGTAGGCCAGTTCGACGTTCTCGGCGACGTAACTGGCCGGGAGGATGACCGAGCCTTGTCCGTCTACTCGAGTGACGGTCATTGAACCATCTGGATACGTCGCTGAGACGGACCACACGTCGCCGTTCTTGACCCACCCGGTGTCCGTCTTCAGACGTCGGTTGTTCTCACGCGTCACGACGAGATCGTTGACCCCGGCGGTCATTGCTCCTACGACGTCAACCCCTTCGTCGGCAACCGCGCCACTAGCGACTCGCTCTGAACGAGCGCGAGCGTTGAACTCGTTGACGGTGGTGGTGTCGCCCGCGAGCATCAATGAGTGCAGTCCCCGTTCACCGTCAGCCTGCCACGCGTCATAAATGGCATCGAGCATCTCGTCGCGAGTTCCGTCCTCGATCCGCCGGTGGGTCGCGTACGCGCCAAGGGCCGAACTGGTTCCATTACGGACGGCGAGACTGGCTTCCTTTTCCCACGCGGCGCTGAATCGGCGAACGTCCGCCAGCGTGGGTGCCTTGTCGCCCCGGTCGCGCACGAGGGTGCGAAACATTCCTCCGGCGTCCACGCTGGAGAGTTGCGCCCCGTCACCGACGAGGACGACCTTGGCGTGCGCGTCGAGGGCGGCTGACGTGAGTTCATCGAGTGCGAAGGTGGAAGCGAGACTGGCCTCGTCCACCACAATGAGTTGACCGGCGCGAAGGGTCCAACGAGAAATGGCCTCTTCGCGACTGGCGATGCTCGCGAGCAGACGAGGACTCGGCACGCGACCCGTCCGTTCAATGAGTCGCACCTTCTCGCGTAACTCCTCGAGTTCGCGAGTGCGTTGGCCGTGCTGGCGGTGCTCGTAGAGCCATTTGGCGAGATTGTCGGTGTCGATGCCCATGTCGTCACCCAGGACTTCAGCCGCCGCCGCCGAGGGCGCGAGTCCGGTGACTGAACCGGCGCCGTGCTCGGCTTCCCAGGCGGCGCGCAGTCCCGCCATCGCCGTGGACTTGCCGGTGCCCGCGGGCCCGACGAGAAGATCAAGGACTTGACCTGAGGTGGTGATCTTCTCGACGGCGAGGGCTTGATCGGTCGAGAGCGCAAAGGTCTTGCCGGGTAGAGGATGTTCGGTGATGTTGGCCACGGTGGCGAGAGGCACCACGGCGGCGTCAGTGCGCTGACTTGCGTCCAGTAGCCGCGCTTCGGCGTCGAGCAGTGTCGTGGTCGTGTAGATCCAGTGGCCAGTGGCCCGGAACTTCGAGGTGCCGTCACTTCGAAGCAGAAAGCGTGGCGTGTGGTGCAGGTCGGGTGTGGTGATGAGGAGCGCCTGGGAAACGGCGAGGTCGGTGGTCCGGGTAGCGGTGAGAATTCGCTCCGTGGGTGTGGTGAAGCGGACTCCCTGCATCTGGCGAAAGACTTCCGCCTGGACGTTAGCGCGAGAGAACGTGGGCCGCTTGGCACTCACGATCTCCAGGGCCGTGGTGGCGATATCGAGGAGGATCTCGTTCTCGAACTCGGCGCTCGTGAAGGCGGGCACGTCTCGGTCACCGAGTTCGTGAACCCAGGCCGTGGGCTCGTTGTCGAGGTAGGGCGTCGCTCGGGCGGTCCACTCGTTCGTTAGATCTCCGAGCCCGACTCCCTTCTTCGCTCGACGAGTGGAGAGGGTTGCCGTTTGGCGTAGTTTGAGCACTTCGACGTCGGTGGGGGCGCGATGGTGATCCTCCTCGAACTGTCGGATGAGACGATCCTTGGCGTCCAGAATTGCCGTCGTACGAATGGAGAATTCGTCCATGAGACGCTCCGACACGCCGGCCACTTCCCACTTCGGGGCGGGGCTAGAGCGACGAGAGTGCGGCTCCCAGTCCCAGCCGAGTTCCGCTGTTAAGAGATCCGAAAGGACGCCCTGGTGCATCTCGGAGAGCATCACCGTGGCGGCGAAGAGTCCCCGGCTATCGAGGGTGCGCCAGGCACCGTCATCTTTGGCTTGAACCCGGTTGAGGACCACCACGTGGTCGTGCAGTTGGGGATCGCCATCACGAGAATCGAAGTGGGTGAAACTTGCCGCAACGACCCCCACGATGTCCTCTTCGACGCAGCCCTGCTTTCCAGAACGGGAGTGAAAGACTTCGCTCTCGGCGTAGGCGAGGACTTCGGCGATCGCGTTCTGGTGGCAGCGATAAATCACTTCTCGGGTCTCACGGTCGGCCAATGCCCAGGCCGTCGAGACACTCTTGGAGGGGCTGAATGTCAGGTCGAAACCGCCCACGGCTTTCGTGCTCGGAGCCCTACCGAGCACCTCACCAGTGATCGGATCAGCGCAGTCCTGGAGCATTCGCTGGAGGTTCTCCGCCGTGACCGACTGTCCGACTTCCACGCCTTCATTGTTGTTGAGACCGACCAGTCCGGCGCCGAGAAAGACAGCCGGGGGAGTGCCAGTTTCGCTGTAGTAGCGAACCAGGTCCGACTTGTCGGTCCCTTCGGGACCATCGCCCAGCGCGATGGATTTGAGCAGGTACTTGTAGCCCGAGCCAATGCTTAGGCGTCGAATGGTCATCATGTCGTTGGCACACCCATGCGTCACAACGGTCGCAATTCTGGGCTGTAAACCTCGGGTGCCAGACGTGTGAGAACTCACAGACACCACGGCGCAAAGCGAGCGGAGGGGCAAGGAGAGGTATGAGAAACGAGGAACAGGAGGTGCAAGGACGGAGATGTGAAGGGCAGTCCAGGTCGGAAGAGCAGGAGAAATGTCAGGAGTGGAAGGTCGAGGTGGAGGGACTTATGGGACGCTGAGAGGGCACAGTCGGGACGAAGAGAGTGCGCAAGGACTCACGTC
>Ga0182014_10001934_pt1 | contig 26888 bp, 5 predicted proteins | sample 612S2DmetaG_FD_120489 | JGI IMG/M metagenome (GOLD analysis project Ga0182014, IMG submission 120489) | Permafrost microbial communities from Stordalen Mire, Sweden - 612S2D metaG | ecosystem: Environmental > Terrestrial > Soil > Wetlands > Permafrost | place: Sweden: Stordalen | collected... | reverse complement strand
CTTCCTCGACGGGTTGGCCTGGCGGCAGCGTGAGCAGGGTGTGCCCGGGATCAGCGTCAACTTCGGTCCCTGGGCCGCGGGCATGGCCGACGAGGAGGCTCGCGCGCACCTGGACAAACGCGGAGTCCGGACATTGTCACCTGCCGACGCATTGGCAGGAATGGCCGAGCTCATGGCGGCTTCCGCAAAACAGGGGACATCACACGGGACGGTGGCCCGGATCGATTGGGCCAGTTTCCTGCCGCTCTACCAGATCGCGGGCAAGCGGGCATTCCTGGCGCAGTTGCAGCGTGAGGTGCCCGAGTCGTCGGCGCCGGCGCCGACGGCGTCTGGCAACACCCGACTGGTGGAGCAGCTCACCATCGCTCCGGCACAACAGCGCAAGAAACTTGTCGTGGATTATCTGCGCGATGTGGTCGCGGAGGTGACCCGGATCGATGCGGCGGAGATCCGCGACGAGGCCGGATTCTTCGACGTCGGCATGGATTCGCTGATGGCCGTTGAACTGCGGCGCCGCCTCGAGCAGTCCGTGGGCAAGGAGTTGCCGTCGACCCTGGCGATGGACTATCCACGCCTGGTCGACGTAGCGGACTTTCTGCTCCGCGACGTCCTCAGCTTCGCAGCACAGGGTGCCCCCAAATCTGAGCCCAAGCCCGCGGCCGCAGCGCCGATCCGCACGGATGAGCCGATCGCGATCGTTGCGGTGGCTTGCCGATTCCCGGGCGCGCCCGATCCCGAAGGTTTCTGGGAGGTGCTGGCCGGAGGTGTCGATGCGATCCGCGAGATCCCGAGCGACCGCTTCGACGTCGATGACTATTACGACCCAGACCCCGAGGCGCCGGGGAAGATATACACCCGCTACGGAGGGTTCCTCGACAAAATCGACGGATTCGATCCGGAGTTCTTCGGTATTTCCCCGCGCGAGGCCGTGTGGATGGACCCGCAGCAGCGGTTGATGTTGGAGATTGTGTGGGAGGGCCTGGAACGTGCCGGGTATTCGCCTGCGACGTTGCGCGGCAGTCAAACCGGCGTGTTCGTGGGGGTGGCCGCTAACGAGTATTCGCAGCTGCTGTCCGCCAACTCGGTCGACACCATGGAAGCCCATTTCATCACCGGCAATGCGCTCAATGTCATCGCGGGTCGGGTAGCGTTCGCGCTCGGATTTGAAGGGCCGGCGATGGCGGTGGATACCGCGTGCAGCGCGTCGCTGGTGGCCGTGCATCAGGCCTGCCAGGCATTGCACTCCGGTGACTGCGATATGGCGCTGGCCGGTGGGGTGAACGTCTTGGTGAGCCCCGCGTCCATGATTGCCACCTCGCGCGCCAGAATGCTGTCCGCCGACGGTCGATGCAAAACCTTCGACGCCGCGGCCAACGGCTATGCCCGGAGTGAAGGATGCGGGATCCTGGTACTCAAGCGGCTCAGCGATGCGGAGCGCGACGGCGATACGATTCGTGCGGTCATCCGGGGCAGCGCGGTCAATCAGGACGGCGCTTCCAGTGGTTTGACGGTGCCCAATGGGGGTGCACAGCAACGGCTTATCACGTCGGCGCTGACTCGCGCCGGTCTCGTCGGCGGCGACGTTGACTACCTCGAGGCGCACGGCACGGGCACCTCGCTGGGTGACCCGATCGAGGTCCAGGCCGCCGCGGCCGCCTACGGTGCCGGCCGTGACGCGGACCGGCCGCTGCTGATCGGATCGGTGAAGACCAACATCGGGCACCTCGAATCGGCATCGGGGATCGCCGGTCTGATCAAGGTCGTGTTGTCTTTGGAGCACGGAGTTCTGCCGCAGAACCTGCACTTTGACAATCCCTCGCCGCACATTCCATGGGCTTCGTTGCCGGTGCGGGTGGTGGACAAGGCGATTCCGTGGCACGCCATCGGCAGGCCGCGCCGCGCCGGAACAAGTTCCTTCGGGTTCTCCGGCACGAATGCACATGTGCTGATCGAGGAGGCACCACAGCGAGCCGCGGTGGCGGCGGAGGAGCCGGCCACCGGCGGAGATGTCGTCGGCGTGTTGCCGCTGTCCGCGCGCTCACCGGAGGCGCTGGTGCAGTTGGCGCAGCGATACGGGGCCTTCTTGGAGGAGCACCCAGAGACCGACATCATCGATGTCTGCCGGACGGCCGGGGCCGGGCGTTCGCACTTCGAACACCGGGCCGCGCTGGTCGTGGATTCGGTTCAGGGTGCCCGCGAGCTCTTGGCCGAATTGGCTGAGAACCGGCTGGGACCGGGTGCGGTGCGTGGCGAGTGCGGTGACCCGCCGAAGACGGCGTGGTTGTTCACCGGTCAGGGCAGCCAGTACCCGGGGATGGCGCGCGAGTTGTTCGACACCGAGCCGGTGTTTGCCGAAACCGTGAAGCGCTGCGCGGAAGCCATCGATGGGCTGCTGCCGCGTCCACTGCTGGAGGTTATGTTCGAAATCGACAGCGAAACCGGTACCGAGGCCGGGAAAACACTGCAGCACACCTCTTTCGCTCAGCCGGCGCTGTTCGCCGTCGAGATGGGCCTGGCCCGGTTGTGGCAGTCGTGGGGCATCGAGCCCGATGTGGTGCTTGGGCACAGCGTGGGCCAGTACGCGGCGGCGTGTGTGGCCGGCGTGTTCAGCCTCGAGGACGGGGCGCGCTTGATGGCCGAACGAGGCCGGCTGTTCGGCAATCTGCCCGAGGGCGGCCGGATGGTGGCCGTGTTCGCCGACGCCCAGCAAGTGGAGGGCGCCGCCGAGGCATTCCCGCAGATTTCGGTCGCCGCCTACAACGGCCCCAACACGGTGCTGTCGGGTCCGGCCGCCGATCTCGAACAGATTGTCGCCAAGCTGACCGGTGACGAAATCCGCTGCAAGTGGCTCGACACCAGTCATGCTTTCCATTCCGTGCTGTTGGAGCCGGCGCTCGACGAATTCGAGTCGTACGCAAAAGGGTTCGAATTCGCCGTTCCGACGCTGCCCCTGGTTTGCAACCGCACCGGGGCGGTGCTCACGGCGGAAACCCCGCTGGATGCCCAATATTGGCGACGGCATTCCCGCCAGCCGGTGCAGTTCGCCGAAAGCGTGCGCACCGTCGCGGCGCTGGGCTGCTCGGTGTTGATGGAGATCGGTCCGCAACCGGTACTGACCGGAGCTGCGGTGCAGGTCTGGCCGGACTCCTCGGCTGCGCCGCGAGCGATCGCCTCCCTGCGCAAGGGCACCGACGACCGGCGTCAGATCGCTGACGCGCTCGCGGCGGTCTACGTCGCCGGGCATCGGCCCGATTTCGCTGCGCTGCAGCATCTATCGGGCCGCAGACTCGAACTGCCGACCTATCCGTTCCAGCGCCGTCGCTTCTGGCCCAAGACGTCCGACATCCGTGTCGACGGCGCCTCGGTGTCCGGAATCCTGGGTAATGCGAAGGATCTCGCATCGGGCGACTCCGTCTACACCAGCCGGTGGTCCGTTAATTCGCAGCCGTGGCTGTCGCACCACGTCATCTACGGCCGGGTTGTCGTTCCGGGTGCGACGTACGCGGCGATGGCCCTTGCCGCGGTTGGGACGCCCGCGCAGGTGCGCAACGTCTTCTTCTACGAGCCGATCATCCTGGGCGACAAGAATTCTCGGGAGGTGCAGCTGAGCGTGCATCCGGTAGAGGACGGTGGCGGCTGGACCTTCCAGGTACACAGCCGCCCATACGGTGAGCACGAGGCTGAGTGGTCGTTGAACGCCGATGGCCGCATCGTCACCGGTGTCGACGACGAGCCGGCACCGGAGCCAACAGATTCCATCGATGCCGTGTGCGAGCGGCTGAGCCGCATGCGCCCGCAGCAGCTGTTTGACACCTTCTCCGACATGGAGCTGGCCTGGGGTCCCACCTGGTCCACTTCCCTCAAGTCGCTGTGGTCCGGTGACGGTGAGGCGGTTGGCGATGTCGCCATCGGCGACGAACTCGCCGAACAGCTCGGAAACGAGCCGATCCATCCGGTGCTGCTCGACCTGTGCACCGGAGTCGCCTTCCCGGCCTTCCCGGCGCTTCTCGGGATGAGCGACGACGGCGAGCCCATGACCGATCTGTTTTTGCCGCTGCGGTACGGGAAAGTGGTGCTGCGGGAGAAGATGCCAAAGCGGTTCTACTGCCACGCCCGGTGGCAGAGTGGCGGTCCCGACAGCGAAACGCAGGTCTTCGACCTCGATTTCGTGGATCGGGACGGTCGCCTGCTGGGCGAGATACGTGAGTTCACGGTTAAACGCGCGCCCCGCGAGGCGTTGTTGCGCGGGCTTGGCGGCGACGCCACCCGGAACCTGTACACCCTGGGTTGGGAGGAGGTGCCGGCGCCGGCGTCCAGCAACTCTGCCGAGAACGACGACGCGACCTGGCTGATTGCCGGATTTGACGAGCTGGCGGCCCTCCAGTCGGGTGCTGTCTCGGTGGACCGCGCTCTGGATCAGCAGTCCTGGGAGCGGCAGTTTGCACAGGCTCAGGAGCGCGGCGCCCCGGTATCCGGCATCGTCTGGCGCAGCACCGACCGGCCCAGTGCAGAAGAGTCGAGCACAGAATTGGTCGCGCGGCTGGAGGCCGAGGTCGACCAACTGCTCACAGTCGTGCGGGCGCTGCAGGCGCAGAAGGACCTGAAATTCGCTGGCGGACTGTGGATCATCACCGAACGGGCGGTGGCGACGGAGCCCGGCGAGCCGGTAGACCCCGTTCAGTCGGCGCTGTGGGGATTCGGACGCACCGTCATCGCCGAGCAGCCTGCCCTGCACTGCAGGCTGGTTGACACCGACGGATTCGATGACGCCGTGCACTTGCTGCCAGGTCTACTGGGCACGCCCGGCCAAGACCTCCAGGACCCCGAGCTCGCTTTGCGACAAGGAAAATACCTGGTGCCGCGCCTTCTGCCATGGGCGCGTGGCGGCCATCTCCCGGTACCGCGCGGGACCGACTACATCCTGGATGTGACCGAACGCGGCGCGATCGACAACCTCCATCTGGTCGAGACACACGTGCCGGTGCCGAGCGCGGGCCAGGTGCAAATCCGAGTGGAGGCCGCAGGCCTCAACTTCCGCGATGTGCTCAACGTGCTTGGCCTGTATCCCGGCGATCCCGGGCGGATCGGCGGTGGTGACCTCTCCGGCATCGTCACGGAGTTGGGCGCAGGCGTCACCGGATTCGAGGTTGGTCAGCGCGTCTTCGGCTTCATGCCGGGGTCGTTCGTCACCCGGGTCAACGTGCCCGCTCACTTCCTGTCGCCGGTGCCGAATGGGATCAGCGCAGTAGGGGCGGCGACCATACCAGCTGGGGCACTGACGACCCGGCTCGCGTTCGACTGGGCGAAGGTCGGACCCGGTGATCGGGTGCTCATACACGCCGCTAGTGGCGGCGTTGGTCTGGCCGCGATCCAGTTGGCCCAGCAGGCCGGCGCGACCGTCTTCGCCACCGCCAGCACCTACAAACGTGCGACGCTGCGCAAGATGGGTGTGGAACACGTCTACGACTCGCGCAGCACGGACTTCGCGGATCAAATCCTGGCCGACACTGGCGGCGCCGGTGTCGACGTGGTGCTCAACAGCCTCACCAATGAGGGGTTCATCGAAGCGACCGTGCGGGCGACCGCACAGGGCGGCCGGTTCGCCGAGATCGCCAAGCGGGACATCTGGACTCCGGAGCAGATGGCGGCGGCCCGCCCCGACATCGACTACGAGATCATCGCGCTGGACGTGACCATCGCGCAGGAACCCGAGCGGGTGGGGAAGTTGTTGGCCGAGCTGGCGGACAACATGGCCAGCGGCAAGCTGGCACCGCTCGCAGCCGAGGTCTACCCGCTGACGGAAGCGAAGACCGCGTTCCGCCGCATGCAGCAGGCGCGGCATATCGGCAAGATCGTGCTGCAGATGCCGAGACCGCTGGCCCCGCGCGGTGATCGGAGTTATCTGATCACCGGCGGCGTCGGTGCACTCGGTCTGTACACGGCGGCTCATCTCGCCCAACTCGGGGCCGGTGACATCGTGTTGACGAGCCGGCGCACGCCCGATGCGGACGCGCAGCGGGAGATCGACGACATCACCGAGCGCTACCGGTGCCGGATCCACGTCTTCGCGGCCGACGTCGGCGAGGAGGCGCAGGTTACCCAGGTGCTGGACCGGATCCGGGCGGAGCTGCCACCGCTCGCGGGGGTGGCACACCTGGCCGGTGTGCTCAACGATGCGCTGCTATCAAAGCAGAGCGTGGAAAGTTTCCGGACGACCTTGGCGCCGAAAGCGTTCGGTGCCTGGCATCTACACCGGCTGACGAAGAACGACGATCTTGAGTTCTTCATCGTGTACTCCTCGGCCTCCAGCGTGCTCGGTTCACCCGGGCAGGCCAACTACGCGACTGCCAATGCGATGCTCGACGGACTCGTTGCGGACCGCCAGGCGCAAGGACTGCCCGCGGCCGGCATCAACTGGGGCCCCTGGGCTAAGGGCGGCATGGCCACTTCGCACGCCGCGCGCGCCAACCTCAGTGCGCAAGGCCTGATTCCGGTGGATCCCGCGGCCGCCCTCGGCGCGCTCGACGAGATCATCGCCCACGGAACCGGACAGGCGACCGTCATCAAAGCCAATTGGCAGCGTGCCGCGAAGGGGCTGCTGGGTGGCTCTCGCCCATCGATCCTCGACCACGTGCTGCCGAGCGCTGTCGCGGCCACCCGCGGCGACAGCGAGTTGCTCCGGCAACTGCACGACGTACCCGTGTCGCAGCGCGGCAGTTTCCTCACCGAGTACCTGCGGCACGAAGTGCAGAATTTCCTGCGGCTTGCGCAACCGCCGGCCGCAACCAGCCGGTTCCTGGAGCTGGGCACGGACTCACTGATGGCGGTCGAATTCAGCAACCGGTTGCTGCCTCAGTTCGGTGGCGAATTCACGATCAGCACCACCGCGGTATTCGACTACCCGACGATCGGGTCGCTCGCCGAGTACCTGGCCGGTCAGATGCCGGAGCCGGTCGACGCGGAATCGGGTGCGTCCGAGACACAATGATCGAGGGACAACAGGTCGGCGCCGCATCCAAAGAGTAGCCGCCCGGCTACCGCGACTACCAGGTGTGGAAGGAATACGTCTTCCCGCATCAACCGCGCTTACGAAATGCGCCCAAGAGGCCCACTTCCGGTTCTAGGCGTGGCCGAATGTGAAGGTGGTTTCACGTTCGCGGCCGAATGTGAAACTACCTTCACGCTCGCTAGCGGTCGGCCGGGCCGGCCGGCTACCGCGCCCTGTGGATACCGGGCCGACGGGGTCCCTCTACGGGAGGACCTACGCCGCCCGCAATTGAGATCTCAGTATTCGGTACTCCAGCAAGCCCGCCCGCATCTGCTCGTAGATCGCGGACCCGGGTAGCGAGAGAAAGTTAGCCACCCGAGCATTACCGTCGCCATATACCTCGGCCCAGTTGGTGGCCGCTTGATCGCGCGAGGCCAATACATTTGCGGTGATATCGCGGTCGTTTTCGGTGACAAATCCCATCGACTTCAACCGCATCCTTACCTGGTCCCAGTCCTCCGGACTCAGAAAGTCTGTGTGCAAAAACCATGCTCCGGGGCGGCAAATCCGGCGAACTTGCTTCAGGAATTTCGGTAGATTGCCATATGAATGCGATGACTCAACATTGAGGACGGCATCGCACGACCCATCGGCCAAGGGAATATTCAATGCATCGCCGACCTTGAATTCGATCGAACCACCAGTGTGCGTCTTAATGTGCGTCTTACTGCAGAAGGCGATCGCCTCTGCGGACATATCTATGCCGGTTACTTGAGCTTTGAATTTCTCGGCGACAAGGGCGCTGTTACCTCCGCGGCCACATCCGATTTCGGCGACAGCGCAGTCATTTAGGTTCTGCGATCCGATGACCTCGAACACGAGTCTGACCGAGTTGGCGTTGAAGGTGCCAGGGCGAATCTCGAACGCGGATTCATCTTTAGAACCCAACGGAAGGTATCCGTAATTAAGGAAAAACGATGAATCAGCCACCCCGACGTCCTCTAAGCGGCGGCTCAGTAAATCATAAAAGCTGTGCCATCCATCGGCGGTCGTAGACAGTAAGTCGTCGGCCAGGTGCGCCGACATCGGTTCGCTCTGCTGGTCCATTTAAGTCGCCTCAACCTTTGTAGCCATGTCTAAATCATCACCTATTTCTCGGATTTCTTCGCGCTTAAGCTGTCTCCACGATAGCCTCGATGTGCTGCGTCCTGAAGGCCTGCCATGCCGCCTTGCCTGTGTGCTTGGCGGCGTCGGCAGCCATGCAGTCGGTAGGTGATCTTGTCGGCCCCGGCCGTGTTCGGGCTCGCAGCACGCGGGTGACGGCAGTCACACCCAAATTGGTGACAGCGGTCACACCCACGAAGTAGGATTTAGAACTTGTTCTACTTGTGTCCACTAGATCGCTCGGAGGGGAACGGTGAGCATCAATCCGTTTGACGACGCCGATGGCACGTTTTTCGTCTTGGTCAACGACGAGGAGCAGCACAGCCTGTGGCCCGCCTTCGCCGACGTTCCAGCCGGTTGGCAGGTGGTGCACGGCGAAGCGGACCGCGCAGCGTGTTTGGACTACATCGAACAGAACTGGACCGATATACGGCCGAAGAGTCTGCGCGACAGGTTGGCAGCGGGCTAGAGGTTTTGATAGGCAACCACATGGAATTTGATGACCTGGCACTTCCGCTGACGCGGGGGCAGCTGGATATTTGGCTTGCGCAGGAAACGGGTCAATCCGGCACTGACTGGCAGCTGGGCGTGCTTGTCCGATTCGACGGCGCGGTGGAGCCCGCTGTGCTCGTGCGGGCGATCCGTCACGTGGTGCAGGAGGCCGAGCCGGCCAGGGCCGCCATCTCCGAGGAAGATGGCGACGTCGTCCAACGGCCGATCGACTACTCGGATGTCGAGGTGGCCTTCCACGACCTGAGCGACGCGCGCCATCCCGTGCAGGAAGCCCGTGCGATGGCGTCATCGATCCAAAGCACGCCGATGTCGGCGGCCGGCCCGCTGTTCAAATTTGCGTTGTTCCAAACGTGGTCCGATGAATTCTATCTGTTTGGGTGCTTCCACCACATCGTCATAGACGGAACCGGAATTACGCTTCTCGCCCACCGTATTGCAACTGTCTACGCTGCAATTGCTTCGGACACACCCATCCCTCCCACCTTCTTCGGCTCGCTGCAGGACTTGGTTCGTTACGAGTTGGAATACGAAGCATCCACCGATTACCTGGATGATCAGGCCTATTGGACGAGGAACCTGCCACCGGAAAGCGGACCGCATAATCTGTTGTCGCCAGCGGTGGGCGAGGGTGCTTCGACTGAGCCTTCCGCGCCGGTCCGATTGGACCCGGTGGTCCTTCGGCGAGTTCAAGAGCTGTCCGGCGCATGGAATGTGCCTCAATCGTCGATCATCACTGCGGCTTCCGCACTATTGGTGCGTGGGTGGTACGCGCAGGGCTCAGAGGTAGTGCTCGACTTCCCGGTCAGCAGGCGGGTGCGTCCGGAGTCGAAGACGCTTCCCGGGATGCTCTCCGGGGTGGTGCCGCTGGTGTTGACGGTTTCGCCGGAATCGACGGTCGCCGGCTTTTGTGAGCATGTCGACACTCGAATACGGGAAGCGCTGCAACATCAGCGGTTTCCGGTGCACGCGCTTGAACGCAAAGCCAATCCCCGCGGCCTAGAGCAGCCGGCCGACAGGGTGAGCGTCAATTTCATGCCGTCGAAGATGAGCATCGACTTCGCGGGTATAGCGGCGTCGGCCTCGTTCACCAATCCCGGCCAGGTAGGCGGTTTTGGGTTGATCTTCTCTGGCGCCGGTGACCAGCTTTTCCTGAGCACGGCGGGTGCCGGCGGGCCATTTTCGAACTCCGACGTCTCCGATCTGGCGAGGCGGTTGGGGCGGGTGTTGGCGGCGATGACGGCTGACCCGGGGCGGCTGCTGTCGTCGATGGATGTGCTGGACGACGATGATCACGCTCGGTTGCAGGGATGGGGCAATCAGGCGGGGTTGGCCGCGCCGGTGGGTGCGCGGCTGTCGATTCCGGAGGCGTTCGCCGCGCAGGCGGCGCGTGTTCCGGACGCGGTGGCGGTGACCTTCGAGGGTGTGTCGCTGACCTACCGGGAGCTCGATGAGTCGTCGAACCGGTTGGCGCATTTGTTGGCCGCTCGGGGTGCGGGTCCGGGGCAGCGGGTGGCGTTGTTCATGCCGCGCTCGGGCAAGGCGATCGTGGCGATCTTGGCGGTGCTGAAAACCGGGGCGGCCTACGTGCCGATGGACCCGGCGGTGCCGGCGGCCCGGATCGAGTTCATGCTCGACGATGCCGCGCCCATTGCCGCGATTACCACCGCCGGGTTGGCCGATCGGCTGGACGGGCGCGATCTGCTGGTCATCGATGTTGATCATCTCGCAGACGCTTTAGACAGCCAACCAAGCGCAACGCTACCGGCGCCGGGCCCCGACGATATCGCCTACCTCATCTACACCTCGGGCACTACCGGTGTCCCCAAAGGGGTGGCGATCCCCCACCACAGCGTCATCCGGTTGCTGGAGTCCCTGGACGTCGAGCTGTCGCCGGGGCAGGCGTGGTCGCAGTGGCATTCCTTGGCCTTCGACGTCTCGGTGTGCGAGATCTGGGGCGCACTGCTATCCGGTGGGCGCCTCGTGGTGGTGCCCGAATCGGTGGCGCGTTCGCCCGAAGATTTCCATGCGTTATTGGTCAGGGAACAGGTCGGTGTCCTAAGCCAGACCCCGTCGGGGTTCTATGCACTGCAAACCGCGGACGCGCTCGCGCCCGAGCTCGGACAGCAGCTCAAACTTGAGGCGGTGCTGTTCGCCGGTGAAGCGCTGGAACCGCATCGGCTGCGGACCTGGCTGGACCGTCATCCACGTTCACCGCGCCTGCTCAACTTGTATGGCACTACCGAGACGACGGTGCATGCCTCGTTCCGCGAGATCGTCGCCGCCGATGTGGACAGCACTGTCAGCCCTGTTGGGGTGCCATTGGCACATCTCGGGTTTTTTGTGCTCGACGGCTGGTTGCGGCCAGTGCCGGCGGGTGTGGTGGGGGAGTTGTACGTGGCCGGCGACGGCGCGGGCTATGGGTATTGGCGGCGGCCGGGTTTGACGGCGACGCGGTTTGTGGCCTGCCCGGTCGGTGGGCCCGGGGCACGCATGTATCGCACCGGGGATCTGGCGTGGTGGGGTGCCGACGGGCAGCTGCGCTATGTGGGGCGCGCCGACCAGCAGGTGAAGATCCGCGGGTATCGCATCGAGCTCGGTGAGGTGCAGGCGGCCTTGGCCGGGCTGGACGGGGTCAAGCAGGCAGTGGTGATCGCCCGCGAGGACAGGCCCGGGGATAAGCGCTTGGTGGGTTATGTGACCGGGACCGCGGACGTGGCCGGGGTGCGTGCCGCACTGGCGGAGCGGCTGCCGGCGTACATGGTGCCGGCCGCTGTCGTCGTGATCGACGTGCTGCCGTTGACGGTCAACGGGAAACTCGACACCCGGGCCCTGCCTGCACCGGAGTATCAGGATGGCGATCAATATCGCGCCCCCGCCGACGCGGTGGAGGAGATCCTGACCGATATCTACGCCCAGGTGCTCGGGCTGGAGCGGGTCGGGGTGGACGACTCGTTTTTCGAGCTGGGCGGGGACAGCATCTTGTCGATGCAGGTGGTGGCGCGGGCGCGTGCCGTCGGCGTGCTGTGTCGGCCGCGCGATATTTTCAGTGAGCAGACCGTGGCGCGGCTGGCTCGGGTGGCCCGGGTCATCGATGGTGACGCCGATCTGACCGACGACGGTGTCGGGCCGGTGATCGCAACGCCGATCATGCGCTGGCTGCAGAGCCTGCACAGCGCGGGCGCCCCGGCGGATCAGTTCAACCAGACGGTGGTGGCGCAGGCTCCGGAAGGGGCGACCGAGGCCGATGTGGTGGAGGTGTTGCAGGCCGTGCTGGACCGGCATGCGATGCTGCGGCTTCGGGTCGACCATGACGGTATCGGGGGCTGGTCGCTGACCGTGCCCGAGGCCGGGTCGGTGGCTGCCCGCGACTGCCTGCAGACGGTGCAGGCATTGTCCGAGGAGGCCTTGGTGGAGGCGCGGGCGCGGTTGAACCCGGCGGCCGGGGTGATGCTGAGCGCGTTGTGGGTTGCCTCTACGAGTCGGCTGGTGGCGATCGTTCACCATTTGGCTGTTGATGGGGTGTCGTGGCGCATTTTGCTGGAAGACCTCAATATCGCCTGGGCTCAGCATCGGGGCGGGCAGCAGGTGGTGTTGCCGGCGCCGGGAACGTCGTTTGCCCGGTGGGCGTCGCTGCTGGTTGAGCACGCCCGCAACCCGGAAGTCGTGGAGCTGGCACACGCCTGGCGGCAGGTGGCCGCGGTGCCCGTGACGCTGCCGGCGGTACGGCCCGAGACGGATACCGCTGCGAGCGCCGGGAACTTGGCGGTGCAGTTGGATGTTGAGACGACACGGATGCTGCTCGGCGAGGTGCCGGCGGCGTTTCATGCCGGGATACACGAGATCCTGTTGATCGCGTTCGCCTTGGCGTCCGCGGAATTCTTGGGTACTGGTGGCGCGCCGGTTGTGATCGATGTGGAGGGTCACGGGCGCCAGGAGGAGTTGGCCGCCCCGGACGAGCACGTTGACCTGTCGCGCACGGTGGGCTGGTTTACCACCAAGTATCCGGTGGCTTTGCACATTGGGGGGCTGTCCTGGGCTCAGGTGCTGGCCGGTGATGCGGGGCTGGGAGCGGTGATCAAAGACGCCAAAGAACAGCTTCGGGCGCTACCGGACGGGTTGACCTACGGCGCATTGCGCTACTTGAACAATGACGTTGACCTCGAGGGGTCTGATCCACCGATCGGGTTCAACTACCTGGGCCGGGGCGCCGGGGCGGCCGAGGTGTCCGGTGACGTGTGGCGGATCTGCGAGGACGGCTTGGCGCTTATCGACCCCAGCGCGAGATTAGCCATGCCGTTGGCACACACCGTGGAGCTCAACGCTGGCACGGTCGACACCGACACCGGCCCGTCCCTGCACGCCAGCTGGACGTGGGCACCCTCGGCCCTGGATCACGCGCAGGTCAGTCGGCTGAGCCGGTTGTGGTTTGACGCGCTGACCGGCATCTGCGCGAATGTCAACGGCGGTGGGGGCGGGTTGACGCCCTCCGATGTCGCTGCCGGTCTTAGCCAGCAGCAGATCGACGAGCTGCAGCGGCAATATGCGGATCTCTGACGTATTGCCGTTGACCCCCTTGCAGCGGGGGTTGTTGTTCCACGCCAGCACGGCGCAGGGCAGCGACGACGTCTACGCGGTGCAGCTCGATATCACGTTGAGCGGTCCGCTTGATCAGCAACGCCTGCGCGATGCGGTGCACGCGGTGGTCATCCGGCATCCACACCTGGTGGCCCGATTCTCCGAGAAGTTCGACCAGCCGGTGCAGATCATCCCGGCGGATCCCGTGGCGCCCTGGCAGTATCTCGACCTGAATGACGGCGACCCAGACCACCTCGATGAGCAGATCCAGCGGGTTTGTGCCGCCGAACGCGCCGCCGTGTGCGATCTGGCTGATGGGCCGGCCTTTCGGGCGGCTTTGCTCCGCACTGCAGCAGATCAACACCGGTTTGTGCTGACTAATCACCACATCGTGCTTGACGGCTGGTCGCTGCCGATCCTGCTGGGCGAGATATTCGCCAGCTACTTCGGGCAGCGGCTGCCCCCGGCCGCGCCGTATCGCAGGTACGTCACCTGGCTGACCGGTCGTGACGGTGATGCCGCCCGCGCGGCCTGGGGTGACGTGTTGGCCGGTTTTGACACCCCCACATTGCTCGGTCCGCCAGATCGGTTAGGGCACGGGCCGCGAGGCGTTGCATCATTTCGGGTGCCGGAGGACACCACGGCGGCGCTCAGCGAGCTGGCGCGCTCATGTCACACCACCGTCAGCACCGTGCTGCATGGCGCGTGGTCACAGCTGCTGACGCGGCTGACCGGCCGGCACGATGTCTCCTTCGGTACGACGGTCTCGGGCAGGCCCGCCGAGGTTGTCGGCGCGGACTCAATGGTGGGCCTGTTCATCAACACGGTGCCGGTGCGGGCGAACATCACAGCTGCCACCACTACCACCGACCTGCTCGATCAGCTGCAAACCGCGTACAGCCACACACTCGAGCACCAGCACCTGGCGCTCAACGAGATCCACCGCGTCACCGGCCTTGACCACCTGTTCGACACCTTGTTCGTGTACGAAAACTATCCGCTCGACACCGCCGCATTGTCGGGCGTCGACGGTTTGTCCGTCACCGAGTTCATTCACCGCGAATACAACCACTATCCCTTGGCGATCCAAGCCCTGCCAGGCAACGAACTGGGCCTTCGCGTCGAATTCGACACCGACGTTTTCGACATCGGCGACATCGAAACACTGGTGAAGCGATTCGAGCGCGTGCTGGCGGCGATGACCGCTGATCCGGGGCGGCGGTTGTCGTCGATGGATGTGCTGGATGAGGATGAGCGCGCTCGGTTGCAGTGCTGGGGTAATCGGGCGGGGTTGTCGGAGTCGGGTGTGGGGGTGTCGATTCCGGAGGTGTTCGCCGCGCAGGTGACCCGCACACCCGACGCGCTGGCGGTCTCCTTCGAGGGTCTGTCGGTGACGTACCGGGAGCTCGATGAGGCATCGAACCGGTTGGCGCATGTGTTGGTTGCTCGGGGTGTGGGTGCGGGGCAGCGGGTGGCGTTGTTGTTGCCGCGGTCGGCTGAGGCGATCGTGGCGATGTTGGCGGTGGTGAAAACGGGCGCGGCGTACGTGCCGATCGATCCGGGCGTGCCGGCGGCCCGGGTTGAGTTTGTGCTTGGTGATGCCGCGCCGGTGGCTGCGGTCACGACGGCTGGTTTGGCCGACCGGCTGGACGGGTGTGACCTGGCGGTGATCGATGTTCGCGATCCCGCTGTGGGGAGCCAACCCAGCACGGCTTTGCCGGTGCCGGCCGCCGACGATATCGCGTACATCATTTACACCTCGGGGACGACGGGAACCCCTAAGGGGGTGGCGATCCCGCACCGCAACGCGACGCGGTTGTTGCAGACTCTGGACGCCGATCTGGACTTGGCGGGGCAGGTGTGGTCGCAGTGTCATTCGCTGGCGTTCGATTTTTCGGTGTGGGAGATCTGGGGGGCGCTGCTTTACGGCGGGCGGCTGGTGGTGGTGCCCGATGCGGTGGTGCGCTCGCCGGAGGATTTGCACGCGATGTTGGTGGCTGAACAGGTCACTATGTTGAGCCAGACTCCGTCGGCGTTTTATGCGTTGCAGGCCGCCGATGCGTTGCAGCCGGAGCTGGGGCGTCAGTTGAAGCTCGAGGCGGTGGTGTTTGGCGGTGAGGCGCTGGAGCCGCCGCGCCTGCGGGGGTGGCTGGACAGCCATCCGGGGTCGCCGCGGCTGATCAATATGTATGGCATCACCGAGACGACGGTGCATGCGTCGTTCCGGGAGATCGTTTCCGGCGATGTGGACAACGCGTTCAGCCCGATCGGGGTGCCGTTGGCCCATCTGGGGTTCTTTGTGCTCGATGGCTGGTTGCAGCCGGTGCCGGCGGGAGTGGTCGGGGAGTTGTACGTGGCCGGCGCCGGGTTGGCGGCCGGCTACGTGGGTCGGGCGGGGCTGAGTGCGACGCGGTTTGTGGCGTGCCCGTTCGCTGGCGCGGGAGCGCCAGGAGAGAGGATGTATCGCACCGGGGATCTGGTGTGGTGGGGCGCCGATGGCCAGTTGCGGTATGTGGGGCGCGCTGACGAGCAGGTCAAGATCCGCGGCTATCGCATCGAACTCGGCGAAATCCAGGCAGCACTCAGTGGGCTGGACGGCGTCGAGCAGGCGGTGGTGATCGCCCGTGAGGACCGTCCCGGCGACAAGCGCCTGGTGGGGTATGTGACCGGGACCGCGGAACCGGCCGGGATACGCGCGGCGTTGGCCGAGCGGTTGCCGGTGTACATGGTGCCCGCGGCCATCGTGGTGCTGGCGGCGCTGCCGTTGACGGTCAACGGCAAACTCGACACCCGCGCGCTGCCGGCACCGGAATATCAGGATGGCGATCACTACCGTGCCCCAGCCGATGCGGTGGAGGAGATCCTGGCCGGCATCTACGCCCAGGTCCTGGGTGTTGAGCCGCCCCGGCTGATAGGCGTGGACGAGTCGTTCTTCGAGTTGGGTGGGGATTCGCTGTCGGCGATGCGCCTGGTCGCGGCGGTCAACGCCGGTCTGGATGCCGGCATCTCGGTGCGGGACGTGTTCGAGGCGCCCACGGTTGCTCAGTTGGCGCCCCGTATCGGTGCCGATCACGGCCAGCTGGAGCCTTTGGTGGCCTTGGAAGAAGGACGGCGGCCCGACGTTATCCCGTTGTCATATTCCCAGAACCGGTTGTGGTTCCTTCATCAGTTGCAGGGGCCCTCACCGACTTACAACATGCCGGTGGATTTCCGGCTGCGGGGGCGGCTGAATGCCGAGGCGTTGGGTGCGGCGCTGGCCGATGTGGTGGGCCGACATGAGAGCCTGCGCACGCTGTTTGCGGCGCCCGAGGGCATACCCCAGCAGGTCGTGGTCCCCTCCGAGCGGGCCGACTTTGGTTGGGCCGTCGTCGATGCCACCGGCTGGTCGGAAGCCCAGCTGGGTGAGGCCATCGCCACCGTGGCGCGTCACCCGTTTGACCTGGCGGCCGAGATCCCCATGCAGGCACGGCTTTTCCGCGTCAGCGACGACGAACACGTGCTGGTGACCGTGGCGCACCATATCGCCGCCGACGGCTTGTCGGTCGCCCCGCTGGTGCACGATCTTGGCGTGGCCTATCCGAGCCGGTGTGCGGGGCAAGCCCCGGATTGGGCCGATCTGCCGGTGCAGTACGTCGATTACACGCTGTGGCAGCGCGCGCAGTTTGGTGATCTGGACGACGGGGACAGCCTGATCGCCGCGCAGCTGGCGTACTGGCGGGATGCGCTGGCCGGGATGCCCGAGGGTGTGCAGTTGCCCACCGATCGGCCGTACCCACCGGTGGCTGACGAGCGCGGCGCCAGTCTGAGCCTCGACTGGCCCGCCGAGTTGCAACAACGGATTGCTCACGTGGCTCGCGCGCACAATGCGACCAGTTTCATGGTGGTTCAGGCCGCCCTGGCGGTGCTGCTGGCCAGGCTCAGCGCGAGTTCTGATGTGGCGGTGGGGTTCCCGATCGGAGGGCGCCGTGACCCCGCGCTTGACGACTTGGTGGGCTTTTTCGTCAACACGTTGGTGCTGCGGGTCGATGTGGCCGGCGATCCCACTGTCGCCGAACTGCTGGCCCAGGTGCGAACGCGCAGCCTGGCCGCTTACGAGCACCAAGATGTTCCCTTCGAAGTGGTCGTCGACCGGCTCAACCCCACTCGATCGCTGGCCCATCACCCGCTAGTCCAGGTGATGTTGGCCTGGCGGAGCCTGCATCTGAAGATCGGCGACGCCGCTGCCGCGTCAGCCTTGGGTGACCTGCAGGTCACTCCGATGCCGCTCGACACGGGCACCGCCCGGATGGACCTGTCGCTTTCGTTGTCCGAATGGTGGGGTGAGGCGGGTGCGGCCGCCGGAATCGCCGGGGTGGTGGAATTCCGCACCGACGTGTTCGACGCGGCCAGCATCGAAACCCTGATGGAGCGGTTGCGGCGGGTGTTGGTGGCGATGACCGCTGACCCGGCCCGGCGGCTGTCGTCGGTGGATGTGCTCGATGAGGACGAGCACGCCCGGCTCAATGAGGTAGGCAACCGCGCGGTGTTGACCCGGCCCGCGCCGGTTGCGGTGTCGGTTCCGGAGTTGTTTGCCGCACAGGTGACCCGCGCCCCGGAGGCGGTGGCGGTGACCTCCGGCGATCTGTCGATGACCTATCGAGAACTCGACGAGGCTGCTAACCGGTTGGCGCACTTGCTGTCTGACCATGGTGTCGGCCCGGGTTCGCGGGTGGCGTTGCTGTTGGAGCGCTCAGCCCAGGCCGTGGTGGCCATGCTGGCGGCACTGAAAACCGGGGCGGCGTACCTGGCGATCGACCCTTCACTGCCCGCGGCCCGGATGCAGTTCATGCTCGATGACGCCGCGCCCGTCGCCACCCTCACCACGGCGGCCCTGCGGTGGCGGCTGGACGGGTGCGATCTGGCGGTCATCGACATCAATGATGTTGGAGGCCTGGCCGTCCGGACTCAACCCGGCACCGCACTATCGGCGGCGGCCCCGGACGACATCGCTTACCTCATCTACACGTCGGGCACCACCGGTACTCCTAAAGGGGTGGCGGTTACCCAACGCAACCTGGCCCATTTGGCGGCGTCGTCGCCCACAGACCTGCCGGCGGCGCAGGTGTGGACTCAGTGCCACTCGTATGCATTCGACTTCTCGGTGTGGGAGATCTGGGCTGCGCTGCTGGGTGGGGGGCGCCTGGTGGTGGTGCCCGACTCGGTTGTCGTCTCACCAGACGACTTCCACGACCTGTTGATCCGTGAACGGGTCAACGTGCTCACCCAAACCCCGTCGGCGGTCACAGCACTGAGCCCGCAAGGGCTGGAATCGGTGGCGTTGTTGCTCGGCGGCGAGGCTTGCTCGGCCGAGGTGGTGGATCAGTGGGCGCCCGGGCGGGTGGTGATCAACGCCTACGGCCCCACCGAGGCCACGGTGTATGCGTCGATGAGTGCCCCGCTGGCCGTCGGCTCGGGTGCGGCACCCATCGGTGCGCCGCCGTCGACCGTGGCGCTGTTCGTCCTCGACGGGTGGTTGCGGCCGGTGCCGACGGGCGTGGTCGGTGAGTTGTATGTGGCCGGCCGCGGCGTGGCCGTCGGATATATCGGCCGGACCGGTTTGACCGCATCACGATTTGTGGCCTGTCCGTTTGGCGTTGCGGGAGAACGCATGTACCGCACCGGGGACTTGGTGCAGTGGCGCGCCGATGGGCAGCTGCAATATCTCGGCCGCGCCGATGAACAGGTCAAGATCCGCGGGTACCGTATCGAGCTCGGTGAAGTCCAGGCGGCGTTGGCCGGGCTGGACGGGGTGGACCAGGCGGTGGTGATCGCCCGCGAAGACCAACCCGGCGACAAGCGCCTCGTGGGGTATGTGACCGGGACCGCCGAGCCGGCCGAGATACGTGCCGCGTTGGCCGACCGGTTGCCGGCGTACATGGTGCCGGCGGCTGTGGTGGTGATCGATGCGCTGCCATTGACGGTGAACGGCAAACTCGACACTCGGGCGCTGCCGGCACCGGAGTACCAGGACACCGGCCGGTACCGCGCCCCGGCCACGCTCACCGAGGAGATCCTGGCCGGCATTTATGCCCGGTTGCTGGGTGTGGAGCGGGTGGGCGCGGATGACTCGTTCTTCGACTTGGGTGGGGATTCGCTGTCCGCGATGCGCCTGATCTCCGCGGTCAACACCGCCATGGATGCCGGCCTTTCGGTGCGCGTCGTGTTCGAGGCGCCCACGGTTGCCCAGTTGGCACTCCACATCGGTGAGCATGAGAGCCGGCGGGTGCCGTTGGTGGCCTTGGAAGAAGGACGGCGGCCCGACGTTATCCCGTTGTCGTTTGCCCAGAGCCGGTTGTGGTTCATCGACCAGTTCCAGGGCCCGTCGCCGACCTACAACCTGGCGGTGGCGTTGCGGCTGTCCGGGCACCTCGATGCCGACGCATTGGGCGCGGCGCTGGCCGATGTGGTGGAGCGCCAGGAGAGCCTGCGCACGCTGTTCCCGGCGGTTGAGGGGGTACCGCGGCAGGTGGTGGTGCCCGCCGAGCACGCGGATTTCGGTTGGGCTTTCGTTGATGGCACCGGATGGTCGAACAGCCGGCTGGGTGAGGCCATCGACACCGAGGTCAGTCGCCCATTCGACTTGTCGGCCGAGATCCCCATGCGGGCGCGGCTTTTCCGCATCGCCGACGATGAACACGTGCTGGTGACCGTGGCGCACCACATCGCTTCGGACGGCTGGTCGGTGACCCCGCTGGTGGCCGATCTGGGGGTTGCTTATGCCAGCCGGTGCGCGGGGCGGGCCCCCGACTGGGCCGATCTGGCGGTGCAGTACGTCGACTACACGCTGTGGCAGCGCGCGCAGCTCGGGGACCTGGCGGACAGCGGCAGCAGCATCGCCGGGCAGCTCGGCTACTGGGAGGATGCCCTGGCCGGCATGCCCGAGCACCTGCAACTGCCCACCGATCGGCCCTACCCGCCGGTCGCCGATCAGCGCGGCGCCACCGTGGCGATTCAGTGGTGCCCCGAATTGCAGCAACGGGTTGCCCAGGTGGCCCGTGAGCACAACGCGACCAACTTCATGCTGATGCAGACCGCCATGGCGGTGCTGCTGGCCAAGCTCAGCGCCAGCAGCGACGTCGCCGTGGGATTCCCGATCGCCGGACGCCGCGACGCCGCGCTGGACGAGCTGGTGGGCTTTTTCGTCAACACCTTGGTGCTGCGGGTAGACCTTGCCGGTGACCCCACCTTTGCCGAGCTGCTGGCCCAGGTGCGCCGACGCAGCCTCGCCGCCTACGAGCACCAGGATGTGCCTTTCGAGGTGCTGGTGGAAAGGCTCAAGCCGACCCGAAGCCTCACTCATCACCCGCTGGTGCAGGTGTTGCTGGGCTGGCAGAACTTCGACTGGCAGGACAGTGAGGTCGGCGGTTTGACCCTGGGCGATCTTCAGGTCACGCCGCTGCCGGTGGACACCCACAGCGCCCGCACGGATCTGACGTTCACCCTGGCCGAACGCTGGACCGAGACGGGCGAGTCCGCCGGAATCGCCGGGGTGGTGGAGTTTCGCACCGACGTGTTCGACGCGGACACCGTCCGCACCATGATCGAGCGGTTCGAGCGGGTGATATTGGCGATAACCGCCGATCCAAGCCAGCGGCTCTCGTCGATGGACGTGCTTGTTGAGGCTGAGTACGCGCGGCTGGATCGGTGGGGTAATCGGGCGGTGCTAACCCAGCCGGCGAGTACGCCAGTGTCGATTCCGGCCGCGTTCGCCGCGCAGGTGGCACGGGTTCCGGAGGCGGTGGCGATCAGCTGCGGGCAGCGTTCGTGGACCTACCGCGAAGTCGATGCGGCCTCCGATCGGTTGGCGCACGTGCTGGCCGGCCATGGTGTGGGCCCGGGACATCGGGTGGCGTTGTTGTTGTCCCGGACGGCCGAGGCGATCGTGGCGATTTTGGGGGTGCTGAAGACCGGGGCGGCGTACGTGCCGGTCGACCCGTTGGTGCCGGCGGCGCGGACGCAGTTCGTGGTTGCCGATGCCGCGCCCGTCGCCGCGATCACCACCGCCGAGTGGCGTTCGCGGCTGGATGGTGATGCGCTGCTGGTGATCGATCTCGGGGATCTTGGCGTCCCCGCTGCTGATATCCAACCAGGCACCGCACTGCCGGGGCCTGCCCCGGACGATGTCGCGTACATCATCTACACCTCGGGCACTACCGGAACGCCCAAGGGGGTTCCGGTCGCCCACCGCAACGTGACCACGCTGCTGGACTCACTGGATGCCGACCTCGACTTCTCGGGCCAGGTGTGGACGCAGTGCCATTCCTTGGCCTTTGACTACTCGGTGTGGGAGATCTGGGGTCCGCTGCTCTACGGCGGGCGGGTGGTGGTGGTGCCCGACTCGGTGGCGCGTTCGCCCGAAGATTTCTACGCCATGCTGGTGACCGAACAGGTCAATGTGTTGAGCCAGACCCCCTCGGCCTTTTATGCGCTGCAGGCCGCCGAAGCTTTACAGGCCGAGCTCGGACGCCAGCTGAAGCTGGAGACCGTGGTGTTCGGCGGTGAAGCGCTGGAACCGCAGCGTCTCCGGCCGTGGCTGGACAATCACCCGGAATCACCGCGGCTGATCAATATGTATGGCATCACCGAGACGACGGTGCACGCCTCGTTCCGGGAGATCCTGCACGGCGATGTCGAGAGCAACTCCAGCCCCATCGGGGTGCCGTTGGCGCATCTCGGCTTCTTTGTGCTGGATGGCTGTCTGCGGCGGGTGCCGGCGGGTGTGGTCGGCGAGTTGTATGTGGCCGGCGCCGGATTGGCCTATGGGTATGTCGGCCGCTCGGGTTTGACAGGGACGCGGTTTGTGGCCTGTCCGTTCGGCGGTGCGGGTAGTGCTGGAGAACCCGGACAACGGATGTACCGCACCGGGGATCTGGTGTCGTGGGGTGCCGACGGGGAGCTGCGATATCTGGGGCGGGCCGACGAACAGGTCAAGATCCGCGGGTACCGCATCGAGCTCGGCGACGTCCGCACAGCACTGGCCGGGCTTGACGGGGTGCAGCAGGCGGTGGTGATCGCCCGCGAGGACCGCCCGGGCGACAAGCGTCTGGTGGGCTATGTCACCGGGACGGCGGACCCGGTCAAGGCGCGCATGGCGCTGGCCGAGCGGCTGCCGGGGTACATGGTTCCGGCCGCGGTGGTGCTGGTGGACACGCTGCCGCTGACACCCAACGGCAAACTCGACACCCGAGCCCTGCCGGCGCCCGAATATCAGGAGGCCGATCTCTACCGCGCTCCGGGCGATGCGGTTGAGGAGATCCTGGCCGGCATCTACGCCCAAGTGCTGGGACTGGATCGGGTCGGGGTCGACGAGTCATTTTTCGAGTTGGGTGGGGACAGCATTCTGTCGATGCAGGTGGTGGCACGTTCTCGTGCCGCCGGCCTAGTCTGTCGGCCGCGCGACATTTTCGTCGAGCAGACCGTGGCCCGGTTGGCCCGGGTGGCCGGCCTGGTCGACGGCGAGGCGGGCGTCGTAGATGAGGGTGTTGGGCCGCTGGTGGCCACCCCGATCATGCACTGGCTGCAAGGCGTGCAGGGCCCGATCCAGGAGTTCAACCAGACGGTGCTAATGCAGGCACCCGCAGGGGTGACCGAGGCCGACGTCGTGGTGGTGTTGCAGGCGTTACTGGATCGGCATGCCATGTTGCGGCTGCGGGTGGAATCGGACGCGGACGGCAACTGGTCACTAGAGGTGCCCGAGCCGGGATTAGTTGACGCGGGAAGCTGCCTGCAGTCGGTAACCGCGTTCTCCGATGAGGCGGTGGTGGAGGCGCGGTCGCGGTTGAACCCGGCCACGGGGACAATGCTGAGCGCGCTGTGGGCGGCCGAGGCCGGGCAGTTGCTGTTGATCGTTCATCATTTGGCCGTCGACGGGGTGTCGTGGCGAATTATGTTGGAGGACATCAATATCGCCTGGGCCCAGCGGCACAGGGGACACCCGGTGGCGTTGCCGGCGCCGGGGACATCGTTTGCCCGGTGGGCGGCGCTACTGGTCGAGCATGCGCACCACCCCGACGTTGTGGAGCAGGCGGAGGCCTGGAGGCAGATCGCGGCCACGCCTAGCCGATTGCCGGCGGTTCAACCCGCGGTGGATACCTATGCGAGCGCCGGGAACTTGTCGGAGTTGCTGGATACCGACACCACCCGGATGCTGCTCGGCGAGGTGCCGGCCGCGTTTCATGCCGGGGTGCACGAGATTTTGTTGATCGCCTTCGCCTTGGCGTGGGCTGAATTCTTGCAGGTTCCAGGCACTTCGAACGCGCCGATCGGTATCGACGTCGAGGGTCACGGGCGCCACGAGGAACTGGCCTCCGACATCGACCTCTCCCGCACGGTAGGGTGGTTCACCACCAAATACCCGGTCTCGTTATCGGTGGGCGAACTGGACTGGGCGCAGGTAGTGGCCGGCGATGCGGCGCTGGGGACGGTGGTCAGGGACGCGAAAGAACAGCTGAGGGCCCTGCCGGATCCGCTGAGCTACGGTCTGCTGCGCTATCTGAACGGCGACGTCGATTTGGCCGGGTCCGATCCGCGGATCGGGTTCAACTATCTGGGGCGTCTAGGTGGAGGCGCCGATTCGTCTGATGATGTGTGGCGGATCAGTCAGGATGGCGCCGCGGTTACCGGCGTCGCCGCGGCCATGCCGATGCCGTTGATGCACACCGTTGGGCTCAACGCGGGCGCCGTGGACACCGACGCAGGCCCGCAACTGCTTGCCGGTTGGACGTGGGCGCCCTCAACAATCGATCAGGCGCAGGTCAGCCGGCTGAGCGCGTTGTGGTTCGATGCCCTGGCCGGCATCTGCGCGCACGTCCGAGGCGGGGGCGGCGGGTTAACGCCCTCCGATATCGCGCCCGCCCGCCTGAGTCAGCCGGAGATCGACGAGCTCTGCCGGCAATACCGCATCGCTGACATCTTGCCGTTGACCCCCCTGCAACAGGGGCTGCTGTTTCACGCCAGCACCGCGCAGCTGAACCACGACCATGTGTATGCGGTGCAGCTGGACATCACGCTAAGCGGCGAGCTCGATCAGCAACGTCTGCGCGACGCCGTGCACACCGTAGTGACCCGGCATCCGAACCTGGCGGCGCGATTCTGCCGACAGTTCGAAGAGCTGGTGCAGATCATCCCGGCCGATCCCGTGACGCCCTGGCGGTATGTCGACCTAAGCGGCGACGTGGATCTCGATGAACAGATCCGGCGGGTGTGTGCTGACGAACGCGCCGCGGTGTGCGAACTTGGTGACCAGCCGGCGTTTCGGGCGGCATTGATCCGCACCGCAGCGGGTCAGCACCGGTTCGTGCTGACCAATCACCACATCCTGTTCGATGGCTGGTCACTGCCGATCCTGCTGGGAGAAATGTTTGCCGGCTACTACGGGCAGCGGCTGCCCGCAGCCGCGCCCTATCGCCGGTTTGTCACCTGGCTGGCCGGCCAGGATCACGATGCCGCCCGCGCGGTCTGGCGTGAGGTGTTCGACGGCTTTGACACCCCCACCTTGATCGGTCCGCCGGATCGGTTCGGGCTGGGGCGCCGGGACGTTGCATCGTTCCGGGTGCCTGAGGACACCACGCGGGCCCTCGGCGAGCTGGCGCGGTCAAGTCACAGCACCGTCAACGTCGTGCTGCAGGGCGCTTGGGCGGTGTTGCTGGCGTCGCTGACCGGTCAGCATGATGTGGCCTTCGGCACCGTGGTCTCGGGACGGCCGGCCGAGCTGGCCGGCGCGGAATCGATGGTGGGCCTGTTGATCAACACGGTGCCGGTGCGGGCCCGCATCACGGCTTCGACGACGACCGCCGATCTGCTCGACCAGCTGCAACGCGCCCACAACGACACACTCGAGCATGAGCACTTGGGGCTCAATGAGATTCACCGCGTCACCGGTCAGGAAAGATTGTTCGACACAGTTTTCGTGTACGAGAACTACCCAACCGACACCGCCGCGTTGTCGGGCGACCACGAGTTGGCCATCACCGAGTTCAGCGGCCGCGACTACTACCACTACCCGCTTGCTGTCCAGGCCGGCCCCGGTAACGAACTCGACCTGCGCGTCCAATATCGTTCCGACGTTTTCGACCTGGCCGACATCGAAGCGCTGATCGAGCGATTCACGCGGGTGTTGGAAGCGATGACGTCCGATCCGGCACGGCGGCTGTCGTCAATCGATGGCTGGAGCAACCCTATGGTGCTATCCCACGGTGTACCCCCGGCGGAGTCGGCACCCGAATACGACGGCAACGGCAGTGGCCAGCACGCCCCGACTGCTGGGGTCGAGCAGTTGCTGACCAGCCTCTACGCCCAGGTGCTGGGCGTAGACCGCGTCGGCGTCGAGGAGTCGTTTTTCGACCTGGGCGGGGATTCGCTGTCGGCGTTGCGGTTGATTGCCGCGATCAATAGAGCCCTTGATGTCGACCTTGCGGTGCCGACGTTATTCGACGCGCCGTCCGTTAGAAGCCTGAGCCGTCAGTTAGGCAGACATGCCAATTCGGTGGAAGAAGTTCGCGCCGTGAGCCCGGCCATCGATCTTTAAGGCTGCTTCAGTCGTAGGCCGTCTACCACGCACCTGGCACCAGGCGATAGCGAACCTTCTGCGAGTATTCGCGATATCCGTCCAAATCTTGTTGCAGCAGCTTCTCCTCGTCACGGATGCGCGTGGCGAGCACGATCAGCCCGGGAACGACGAAGACGAGTCCCCAGTACGAACCAAGTGCAAGGGGGATGCCGACCATCATGATGACGTTGCCGGTGTACATCGGGTGCCGCACCAGCCCATACAGACCCGTGGACACGACCGTCTGGCCTGCCTCCACCTGGACGGTCGCGGCTGCATAGCTGTTCTGAACGATCACCATCGCCACCACACCCAGTCCAACGGCCACCAGAACATCACCAACCAGGCAGACTGCCGTTGGTACCGGGGACCAGCCAAAGCGATGGTCAAGGGCGCTCACCACGACCATCGCTGCCAGCGACAAGTACAAGCCGGCAATGACGACCTTCTGCGCCATTCGGGCCTCAGCTGTCGGCCCTCCCCGCATCCGCCTCTGCAGCGCAACCGGGTTCGTGCGCAGCAAGTAGATGCTCGGGGCCGATGCCGAAACGCCAACCACCACCAGAAAAACCCATGCTTGCCAGTAATTGAATGTGCCGGCCGGGAAAAACAGCACCAAGCCAAACAAGACAAGCTCAACAAGAGTGAATACCAACAACTTAGGAACGGTTTTCACTGATCCTCCTTCGTCCGTCCGGTGCCGCACGCCAACAGCGCACACCGCGAGCGGCGCACGATGAAACTACCGCCGCCTGCCCCCCGCGACGCGTGTGGGGGAGGCCATCGACCAATATCGGCGAAATACAGTTATACAAGTGTGTAACGAGATAGGTTTTTACTCGCTAGTAATGGTGACCGTGGTGCGGGGGCGTACCACTCCGCGACGGTCTTCGGAGGTCGGCAGTGTCGTACGTGAACGTGGTGCCGGACACGTTGGCGGCGGCGGCGGCGGATGTGGCGGCAATCGGCTCGGGAATCAGTGCTGCCCAAGCGTCGGCGGCCGCCGCGACTACCGTGGTGAGTCCTGCCGCTCTTGATGAGGTCTCGATTGCGGTCTCGACG
>Ga0182014_10001932_pt1 | contig 26937 bp, 20 predicted proteins | sample 612S2DmetaG_FD_120489 | JGI IMG/M metagenome (GOLD analysis project Ga0182014, IMG submission 120489) | Permafrost microbial communities from Stordalen Mire, Sweden - 612S2D metaG | ecosystem: Environmental > Terrestrial > Soil > Wetlands > Permafrost | place: Sweden: Stordalen | collected... | reverse complement strand
AGCTGCCGAACGGGAGGCACGTCGCCGCGAAACAGCCCGACGCGAAGACGACGCGCGCCACCGTGAGCAAGGCCGCGGCCCCCACATGTAATCGGCGGCCGCAACCTGCGGGCCATAAGAGATATCCCCTAAATCTACTGCTGGTGGGAGACGATGTCGGAAACGTCCCGGGCCGCGGCGAAGAGTGTGCCGATTTGGTCAGCGGCGATGCCGAGCTGGTCGGCGGCGCGAGCAAGATTCGTTGTCACCGCTTCGGCGCGGGGGTCGTCCATGCTGCGTACGGTGCATACCTCCAGCAGCAGTGTCAGAGCCGCCGCGGCCCCGACAGCTGCGGCCATCACGCCAAGGTCTACCGGGAGCCGGTCTTTGATGGCTCGGAGATCTGCGGATAGCCGCAGCGCGGTGTAATGCAACAGGATTCCCGCGCCCTCACCATCTGCGCCGGCCGCCCGCCACGCTTCAGTTCGGTATCCGGGGTCTACGCCGGCTGCAGACGCTGCGACCTCGGCAGTCATCACGTGGGCGAGAGCCGAGCCATATAGCGCGTTGGACAGCCGGGCCACTAACGCCTCCCGGCCCTCGGCCAGCTCGGCCTCTGCTAGCTGCGAAGCCGTGGGCGCCTGGTCGAAGGCACCCAGCGCGGACAGGGCATCGCAGAGTGCGGTGGGAGAGATTGCGGGACTGTCTGCTGGAACCTTGGTCACTTACGCACCGTAGGCGAGCCGCGATTAGGGGCACTGGTGGGGGTTCGGTGCTCCCCACACGGCGCCCACCTGGGTACGGACTCGAGCGATCCCAGGGCTCGACCCGCCACACAGGGGGACGACGACCAGGCGCAGACCCCGAGACTGAGAGTCGGGTCGTCCACATAGGGAGCGGATTGATGCATCTTCTCCACAGCGACGGTGCTGAGAAGGGGCGGTATTACCTTCGCAAAGTAGCCTTCGCGGGTGACGACCACAGAACAGCTTTTGGATCAAGCGCTTGGCCATGTCGCCGCCGCTACTCAAGCCATGCTTGAGGTGGCGAAAAACGATGCACCAGCCCGGCTCATGTTTACGGCACGTCAGTGCCTTGACGTCCAGACCCTCCTAGAGGACGCGGGCGCCGTCATCGATATTGACGTGGTCGACCAGGACGGTACCCGTACACCCCACGAGCTGCTCCAGCTAGCAGCTGCCGCTTTGGACGCGATTCCAGCGGATGAGCGGCCGGTGCTGCTCGCCCCGGCCCGCGCGGAGCTCCAGTCCACGATCGCAGCATCGAGTCCTGTGTGAGTCCTGCTACGGCGGGACAGCTGCTCGACGACCTCCAACGGCAGGCATGGGACCTGGCCGCAGCACTACCGCAACACCGCCATGAGCGGCACAAGATGGCAACCCAGCACGCGGCTGGACACTTGGCCGGATGGCCGCGCCTGGCACAGATGGGGCTCCACGCGCTGCGCGCGGTACCGCTGAGCCCTGGAGCGCACCACCACGTCGTGTTACTGATCCCGGCGCTTGAACGAGTCGCAGCCCACCCTGTCAAAGGCACTGCCGATCCTCGGGTTGCCCGCATGGCCGACCTGCTCGGAGCGGTCGGGGATCTCCTGGACGACGAGCCGACAGCATTCGGCCCCGATGAACGGGACGCTTTGGCGGTACGGGCGAAGATCCTCGCGGGGATTGAGACCGCAGGCCGATCCACGCTCGGATTCCTCGACCATGCCGCGAGGTTGAGCAATACCAGCTGGCCCGGCGAGTTGGGCAAGGTCGTCGATGAGGTTCACCGATCTTTGAGGGTCCCAGCTGGCGAACGTCAAGGGCGGTACGACGACGTCGCCGCCGTCACGTTGGGTGACCCGACTTTGGCCGGTGTCATCGCCCGATGGAAGACCGCCACGGCGGCAGCTCTGACCCCTCAGGGTGGCGCGGCTAGTAGCCGTGGGGTGCAGATGGCTGCTGTGGATTTAGGGCTGCTTGCGATGTCCAGCGCAGTGTTGGTTCGTGGAGCCGGACATCTGGGAGTGATCGACCGGGGCGTAGGCACCGCAGCCGTGGTCGCGTTCGAGGCTGCGAGCGATGGGTGGGGCAATGCTGCGGTCGCATGGCCATCTCACGTTCGGTCTGGGGGCCGCGCGAGCGAAGATCAGGTGATGGCCTCCATGGGTCTTAGGGAGTCGCTTAATGCGCTCCTGCTCGATGGTGACAATTGGGCGACGCCGGAGGACATCGCGGGCAGGGTGGACCCCTTAGTGGCTCTGGCCGATGTGCGCCGCGGCGCGACAGCGGCAGAGCGGCTCGGCTACACGTACCAGGAGTGTGTCTCCTCTCTCGTGCACAGCGAGGCGTTGACGATCCCGGCCCGCGCTGTTCAGCGGACCAGGGGAGTACAACCCACGGAGCTGCTGAATGCAGTGCAGCGCGGCCGCTGGGTTCCCTTGTCAGCTGACCAGCCCGCGGCGACGAACCTCACCGCTACGGCCGCGGCAACTGTTGGACTTAGTCGGGATGCCCGACTGGCGGTCGACGTAACGAGCCGGGGCCGGCGCCAACTCGCTTTTGATAAACCCGCACCGAGTATCCAGAGCGCGCGACTCACCGCCATGGAAGAGCGCGAGTTCACCGCACGGTGGGCCGCGCTCTCCGGCCGCGGCGGGCCATCAGCCGGTGCCAGCCAGATCCATGCTCCAGTCACGGAAACAGTTGCACGCCTGGCCAAAGAAGGCAGCGAGCAAGAGACTCGTCGCCGCGCAACGACCCGCCCCGCGGACGACGCGCGCCACCGCGGACCACGCATGTAATCGGCGGCCGTATAGGAACTCATCGAACTTGTCGGATTCTTCGGAGCCCCCTTCAGGTTGCCAACGAGGGCAACTGCACCGACATGGGCGGCTCCATCCGAGAGGTTCACCGTTTGGGGATCGCCTATAGAGACACCCACTCTCAAGCTTGATGGGGGTGTCTTCATCCGAGCGAGCTGGTCCGGGACCGCTGATGTGTGTTGGCGTAGCGAGACGGGCAGGGTCGGCCCCTCACGGGAGTGGATCGGCGCGCAGTCATAGCATTCTGTGATGGAGCGGATCACGGTCGACCTGTCGGACGTACCGGAGACGCTGTTGTGGAGCCTCGGTCGACGGGCGTCGGCCGCCCGGATGCGCGGGTCGGTGCTCGATGATCCGCGCGCTATCGAGGTCGCGGACAGGCTTGACTACGATTTCACCGACACGTCGCGCGGCGCCGGGTGGCATGCCGTGCGGGTGGCGACCTTCGATGCTGCTGTGCGGCGCTTTCTAACCCAGCATCCGGCCGGCACTGTGGTGGCGCTCGGCGAAGGCCTGGAAACCCAGTTCTGGCGTGTGGACAACGGCCGTATGCAGTGGGTCACCGTTGATCTTCCTGAGACGCTGAGACTGCGGCAACAGGTGCTGCCCGATGGTCCCAGGCAACGCAGCCACGCCGGATCTGCGCTCGACGACGTCTGGCTGGACAGGCTGGACCCCGGCCAGCCGGTGCTGGTCACCGCGCAAGGACTGTTCCCGTACTTGCAACGCGAGCAGGTACATGAGCTGATCGCGGCGATCGCCAGTCGGCTGCCTAGGGGTTCATTGGTCTTCGACGTCGTGCCGGAGAGAATGCTCCAGATGGCGCAACAGCGGCCCGCCCGGGAAAGTGTCCAGGCGATCAGGCTGTGGTCGTGGGTGTTCAACACCGAAGACCGCGCGGCGATCAGCGCGATCCCTGGCGTCGCCAGTGTCCATGACCTGACACCGCCCCTGGCCCTTGGCGTGGCCCCCCTCGTCCTCGGCGGGGTTCGCCGACTGCCGCGCCGGATTCGCTACTCCCTTCCCGTCCTCCCGGTCCTCGAGGTCACCTTCCGCTGAACCAGACCGAGCGGCCCGGCCTCGGTGTCCGCAGAACGATCGCTGACCGGGCGCCCGGTGGCCGATCGCTATTGACGAGGCGCTACCTGGCTAGAACTGGGACCGGGCCTGCTCGGCGAAGTTCTCAGGGCTCACGCCGGTCACCGTCATCCCATGCAACCACTCCAGGGAAGTGACGTCGCTGCGGTAGTACTCGCTGACGCCCGAGCGGCACACCAGCTGAACGCTCAAGAGTCCGCCGGCCGTGCCTTCGGGCAGGCCGTAGATCGCCAGGTTGAAGGACGTCACGCCCATCCCGGCGTACGTCTGGAAGATCCCGGCGAGCCCGTGGGCTAGTTCGTCGCAGAGGTCGCCGTCGAGTTGCGCCGGGCTGCGCAAAGACGGGATGTAGCCGCGCACGTCGCCCGGGCCGACCGGGGCGAAGGCAGAAACCCAGCAGATGCGCCCGGTGTCGGCCAGCCAGCGGGACCCCGAGGCCCGCTCGGTGTCGAGCAGATCGACGGTGTCTGCTGCGGGGATCGCGTCACATTCGCGCTGCGCTGGTGAGGGGTCTGGGTGGCAGATGCCCTGTGTGTGCGGGTGGAATATTGAGCTGCCCGACGGGGCGAGGTGGTTGGCGTTGATCGACATCCAGGGCGCGTCGGGATCGCTAGCGCGCACAGCCTTGAAGAGGGCTACCTGTGCGCGCAGATTGTCGGCGATCAGTTTTTCGCTGAGCTCTCCGACCCGCAACAGGTGCCGGTTTGGGGAGTACACCGTGACGACGGCGTGCCGCGCGTACGGCACGAGGTTGGCGAAGAGGACTGCGTCGCCGACGCGGATGCGGCCACCGGGCCAGATCTCGGGCGGCAGTGTCGCGGTTACTGTGTCGATCCGCTCCGGGCAGAACGGGCAGGTGTCGCGGCTGGCCGCGGCAAGCTCGTCGAGGTTGGCAGCGCTGTCGGGCAGCATCGAGGGGCCGGAGATCAGGTGGGCGACGTGGCCCGTAAACGGATCGATGCGGACCTCTACCCTGCGACTCCTACGCGTGGCGTCAGGCAGCACGATCTCGTTGTCGTAGAACGAGGATCTCAGTTCAATCATGGGGCGACCTGGGTTCCGCGGCGCCTGGAGGCTAGCGCAGCGTTGAGGTCAGGATCGCCGGCAGACACAGCCTGGCCCCTCATGGTGTGGCTTCGCTCAGCCGTGCAAGGACTCCGCTCAGAGCGGTGGTGCGGACTGTGAGGTCGGCCTTGCGCCGTTGTTGCTCCTCGGCGGCGGCTTCGCTGATCGCGGCGGCGTCGTCGAGCGCAGCACAGACCCGCCCAACGGTGTCGTCGTGCTGGCGACGCAGCTGCGCTACAGCCGTTCGCACACTGTCTTGCAGGCGCTGCTGCAGATCCGCTCGCGCCCTGCCGACCTGCCTGTCTGCCAGCTGGGGGATCTCGTCAAGCAGCCGTGTGCGAGCCCGTTTTGCCTTGCCGGGCAGGGCTTTGCGGGCGACCTCTGGCACCGGCAGAGCAAACCCGACACGCGGATCGAAGTCGTACCAGAAGTCGCGGCCGGGACGCAGCGGCACATCGCCGGGATGGACCGCAAGCTCGACCTCGAGCAGATCCCGAGCAGCGGCGCGCAGGTCCGTCAGCTGGGCCGCCAGATCCGCTGCCGCCACATCGAGTAACGATGCCAGACCAGCCTGGAGGTGGTGGGCGCGGTCGTCCCGCCAGCGGTCGACGTGCTCGCTGATCACCTGCACAACGAGAGCCCGGCCCTGCTGGCCAATTTCGGCGGGTTCCGCGTTGCGCAGCCGGCCGTCGAGAGCTGCGAGCAGCCCGCGCCGGCACTCATCGCTGGCCTTGGCCGACATCCGCGCGGCGGATGCGTCCAACTCTCGGCGCATGCGCCGTTCCGCGGCCCAGCAACGATCGTCGATGTCGCGCTGACGTGCGGTGATCGCCTGGAGGCGGTCGCTGAACAGCGTGACGCGCTCGGCTGACGAGCTCGCATATAGCTGCAGGCTCCGCTCGGTGAGCATGGCCGCGTCGAGCATCGCCTCGGCCAAGCGGGCCGCGTGCCCACGAAGCGCTATCACGACGTCGGCTTCGGCCTGCTGGGCCAGGTAGCGCTCCATCGCGCCCGCGAACCGGCGATAGCCGGCGTCGGTTCGCCCCTGCCGGGCCGAGCAGGTGAACAGGTCGGCGCTGGCACCGGCGGCCTCGGTAACGACCTGCGCCGTGAACGCCTCAGCTTCAAGCAGGGTGTCTTCGTCGAGCTGATCGGCCTTGTTCAGCACGACAAACGTGCGCACCGACAGCGCGCTCGTCTTAGCTAACAGGTCACGCTCGGCCGCCGCGATCGGCGGGTCCGCGGTGACGACGAAGATCGCGGCATCCAGCGACCCGAGCGACTCCTCGGCGGCCACGGTGTTGTGCTCGAAGACCGACCCGGTGCCTGGGGTGTCCACGAGCTCGACGTCGAAACGGTCCAGCAGGTCCGAGCGAACCAACACCTCGACTGTCCGCACGCCGCGCTCATTGAGGGGGTTGCCGCGCTCACTGACGAAGTCCGCCAGCTTGGCCAGGCCATGACGGTCGACGCGGCCGTCCAGGAAGGTGACCTCGATGTGCTCGCCGGCCTCGGCTCGTCGGACGGTCGTGACGACAGCGGTGACCGGCGTGACACCGGTGGGCAGCACGTCGGCGCCGATCATCTGGTTGACCAACGTGCTCTTGCCGCGTTTGGCCGCGCCGGCCACCAAGACTCGCAGGCGGCGGGCATCGACCCGTGCTCTGAGCTCGGTCAGGCGATCGCGGTCGTCTTGGGTGCCTAGGTCGTCCAGGGCATCTAACACTTCGTCCAGGAGATCGATGCCCGTCTTTGGCATGCTGGCTCCCTACCGTATTCGGTAGGGACCGTTGGCGGGATTTCCGCGTTGGTCGGCGGGCCCCTCCGCCATTTCCCAGCCTACGGCGCAGCGATCAATGTTGTCATGCGGCACGCCATCAAGCCGCGACTCTCGCCGGCAATAATCGTAGTGATACCTCACTCTCATAGAGCATCGATCAGTGCCGAAAGATACGCACGTACAGGTCCTGGCCAAAGCTGGTCGATAGAGGTTCACCCTCGGTGAGCCGGTAGCTGCGGTGGCCTCCGCTATCTCGTTGCGCGCGCAGGAACAGCGCGGCCCCTGGGGGCCGCTCGTAGAGGCTGTGTCCCAGGTCGAACAGGTGGGTGACGAACAGGACGATGATGGCGCCGTCCATCATGGCGCGCACCACTTCCCTGGCGATCTGCGATCCCTCACGCTCGTTGGTGGCGGCGAATGACTCGTTGCACAGCAGGAGACAGTCGGGGCTGATCTGGTCGGCGATGTCGCTCATCCGGCGCAGTTCCTCGTCCAGCTTGCCGCTGGCCATGGTGGCGTCCTCTTCACGTTTGAAGTGGGTGAACATCCCGCGGACGACCGATGCTGAGAAGCTTTCGGCGGCTACGAACATGCCGGCCTGCATCATCAGCTGTGCGACTCCGACGCTGCGTAGGAAGGTCGTCTTTCCGCCCTGGTTGGCGCCGGTGATCATGATGAGGAACTTGCCGTCGGCGCCCAGATCGTTGCCGGTCGTTCGTCCGTCCAGCCGCAGAGACAGGCAGGGCTCATACAGGCCCCTAGCTGAAAGGACTCGCTCGGCAGCCTCTGTTGGCATGGGGAAGCACTCGGGCCCGCCTTTGCCGGCGAGCTGTTCGTGGAGGTTCAGGCACGCGACGTAGAAGGCGAGCTCGTCTCGCAGTGCGGTGAAGAAGCTGAGCACGTGGTCGACGGACTGGGCTGCGGCGTCTGCCACGACGTTGAGCTCACGGTCGCGAAGGTCCGCCAGTGCCCTGAAGCCGGCATCATCGCGGTCGGGGATGGTGATGCTGAAGGCGGGTTTCTTCACTGGCGCTCGTGTGAAGAACCCGCGGTTCTGCTCGTGAGGCTCACGCAGGACGTAGTCGATGCCCTGGTTGGCTTCGCCCAACCGCACACTGCTGAGCTGACCGTCGTGGAAGCGGAGGTGCTTGAGGTGACGGGCGATGACACCGAAGTAGTCGTCGTCCAGTTCGGTGCTTAGCATGAGATAGAACCGTGTGAACGCCTCCGAGCTGAACTCATCGGCGTGGTCGTCGGCGACCTGTCTCAGCCTCTTGAGTATGCCGACGAACATCTCCAGGACGCTGACTGACCGGTCGAGCAAGGGCCCGGGATGGTCGGCGAAAAAGCTCCGGAAGATGGCCTTCTCCCCGGCGATAGCCTCCACGGCCAGGTCGTACAGGCCTCGCACGACCAGCGGCTGGTGTAGGCAGTCGCTGAGGGTGTTCTGGCGGTAGAAGATCTCGCCGGGGGTGGCCATGCCGTTCAAAACACCTGTCCGCGCGACCTTCCGAAGCGAGGGGTCGCCGCCGGACATGGCGTCGAACAACGTGTCGAGCTCGAGGTCCTGGGTCAGCTCTCGCGCATTCGCGGGCGCGGCTTGGTCCGGGTCGAAGTCCCGGTCTGGGTACATCAGGAAGGCCTTCATGACCTGATGCGTCCTTTGAGCAAGTCGTAGGTCAAGGCGTACTTCGCGGCGATGGCCTGGGCGTAGGCGCGGCCGTCGGCAGGCCTGCGGATGAGCTTGTAGGTCCGAACCGCCGGGTCGTCGGGTGCGATGGTGCTGACCATGCTGACGGTCTTCTCGTTGAGGGTCGACAGCTCGTCGATGAAGGTGACGCACAGGCACAGCGCGTCGAGCTCCGATATCTGCCCGAGTATCTCCTGGCTCATGAACAGGGCGTCGCGAAGCGTGGTGGAGGTGAAGATCTCGTTCAAGATGATCACGCTGTGGCGCGTGGCCCGCTCCAAGATCGCGTGGATCCTGAGCAGCTCATCCTCCAGCTTGCCGGCGAGGGTGGAGAGGTTCTCTTCCCGCTCGAAGTGTGTGAAGATCCGGTCCGGAAGGAACACGCGAGCCTCGCGGCCCGGCACCGGACACCCCAGACTGGCCAGGTAGTGCATTTGGCCGAACGTTCGGGCCAGGGTGGTTTTGCCGCCCTGGTTCGGCCCGGAGACGACCAGGATCCGCTCCGCGTCGCTCAGGTAGAAGTCGTTGCACACGACCGGGGACTTTTCGCCGACAAGCTTCGCCGCGAGGGCGAGGTCGAATGTCTGCCTCGCTTGAATCGCCTTGGCCTGCCCGGAGATCTGCGGGTAGCAAAAGCTCAGGCCTGCGCCTCGTAGCCAGGCGAGATGGTCCAGGTAGGACAGGTAGAACTGCAGCTCGCGGTCGAACCGGCTGATACCCGGGTCAAGGTAGGCGCGATGCTCTCCGCCGAAAGCGGCCAGGGCGCCGAAGAGGTCCGGATACAGCTTGGCGACGAGGTCCAGGATGCCGGCTTCGACGTGATCCATACCCGCCCGCACCGGCAGCTTGGTCCGGTAGTCCTTCACCACACCCTGCCGGAATCGTTCGAACGTTGTGACGACCTGCTGGCTGTAGTCGGCTTCCTGGTCGTAGTGGCCGACCGTGATTCGGGTGCCTTTGGTCAGGACGCAGTACCTCACTGCGGCAAGACCATCCAGCAGGCGGCGAACCTCGCCGGCCAGGGCGGTGAACCTGTCGGAGTTCGCGTAGCGGGCCAGGTCCTCGCGCAGGGCCAGGAACCCCCGGGACCTGATTTCGGCGTGGGCCAGGTCCGAGACCAAAGCGGTGACCCCATGGCAGTAGACCGCTACGGCGTCCAGGAACCAGCGCTCGTTCTCGTACCGGTAGTGCGCCTTGGCGGAGGCTCGCAGGAGCGAACGCATCCGCTCCATCGTGCCGGCGAACTTTACGACGATCTCGTGCAGCTGCTCCTTCTCGAGGTCTTGGAAGATCTCCTGGCGGTAGAGGACGGCGTCAACGTCGGTGAGCGGGGTGGCGAAGAACGGCGCAAGCCTGTACGGGTCCCGGCCTTTGATGACGGCCCCGACAATCTGGTCGATGTTCAGATCCGGAAAGAAATCGGGTGCTGAACCCTCGTCGGCTCCCGTGTTTGCGTCGGGGTCGGCGAACAGGATGCTGCGCAGCAGCAAGGAACGTTCACCTCCTATGGCCGGTAGGAATCCGGCGGGTCAGGACGCTTCTGCTGGTGATCGGCGGCCGGCGGGCCGTCAGCGTTGGACATCGTCTACTTCCCTTTCACCTGATGGCGATCGCGATGACGGCGACGAGGGCGATGAGCATGTAGAAGAGGTAGGCGTCCAGGCGCCCTGACTGGAGGCGCAGGAAGACGGCGACCAGCGCACGCAGGGGTTTGACGATCGGCCGGTACAGGTAGGTCTCGGTGACCTCGACGACGTCGGTTGTGTATCCGAGGTGTGCCCCTGCGGGGCCGGCGCGCTCGTCTCCGACCCGGCCGCCGCTCTGGCGTTCGAGGGTGCGCAGCTCCGTGGTGGTCATCAGGACGTTCGCCAGGACCTTGCGGGTCGGGTTGGCGTACCCGAAGGCGGTGTACTCGTCGGCGCCGTCGACGCCTCCGGTGGCTGAGCGCCACACCTCGACGCGGCGTACGTGTAGGAGCCTGCCGCGGGACAACAGCATCGCCAGGGCGAAGGTGAGCAGCAGCATCAGGGGCAGCTCGATGGCCAACCAGGTCGGGGACAGGGCGGAGAAGCCCCGGTAGACCGGCCCGAGTACCCATGGTGAGGCAACGGCGGCGTCCGTGATGTGTTGTGGCACCAGCCCGGATAGCCCTGAGCCGATGAGCCGGACCTCCAGCGGCGTCAGGATCGCGAGGCCGGGACAGGCAGCCATGAGGGCGACCAGCCCGACCTTGCCGGCAAGGCCCACGTCCGAGACGTGGGGCAGTCGTTCGGAGGTGCGTCCCAGGGCGGTGAAGGCGGTGAGCCGGGCGAACGCCACTCCGGCAAAGCCGACCGTCAGTGCGACCAGCGCACCGGCCGCGGCCATGGGCAGGGCGTAGGCCAGCTGACCGAGCCGGAACTGCTGCATCAAAGTCTCGAGGATGAACCACTCGGAGACGAACAGCGCCAGCGGGGGCAGGCCCGCCATCATCAGCGCCCCTACCGCCAGGCCGGTGCCGCTCCAGGGCAGCCGGCGGGTCACGCCGCGGAGCTGCTCGATGTCGTCGGTGCCGAGCCGGGACTCGATGAAGCCCGCGCTGGCGAACAGCAGTGTCTTGCCCACTGCGTGGGCGATGACCTGAAGGGTGGCTGCTAGCAGGCCTGCGGCCATCAGCTGCGGCCTGCCGGTGATCGCGCCGATCAGCGCGACCCCGTAGGCCACCATGATCAGGCCGGCGTTCTCCACCGAGGAGTAGGCAACGACGCCGGTGAGCCTGGTCTGTACCGTTGCGTGCGCGATCCCGAGCAGCGCGGTCAGCCCGCCCAGCAGCAGGACAGTGATGGCCAGCCATCCCGGCGGCGCCCCCAGGATCTGTAAGGTGCGCCAGAGCCCGTAGAAACCGATGTTGACCGCGGCGCCGGCCATCAGTGCCCGTGTTGGGCCGTTTCCGGCGGCGTAACCGCGCGGCATCCACACCTGCAGCGGCGCCAACCCCACCTTCACGGCGAAGGCGACGACCAGGAGGGTGTATCCGGCCACGCGGGCAGCCCCGTGGGTGCCGGACCCAAGAAGGTCCAGGCTGGTTGACCCGCTGTTGGCAGCCAGCAGCAAGGCTCCGAGCAGGAGCGCGGCCCCGCTGACCTTGCCGAACCCCACCGTGGCCAGCGCCGGGGTCACGTCGCCGTCGCTGTCGCGGCGGTGCCGGCCGGGGACGGTAAGCCAGTAGAAGGCTCCGGTGACCAGCTCCCAGGACAGGACCAGGACGAACACGTCGCGGGCCAGCAGCACCGCGGCGCATGAGCCCAGAAGCAGGCACAGCGCGGCCGGCAGGGTTCGCATCGTCTCCTGGGCCCACGACCAGGCCGCGACCACGAGCAGGGCGGGCACGGCAACGGCGAAGACAAGAAGCAGGAACATCCCGGCGAGGCGGTCCAGGACCAGTCCGGTGTCACCGACGCCGGCGACCGGCCCGAACAGCCATCGCAGCGAGGCGGTACTCGGGCCGTCGAATGTCGCCCGCGCACCGGCCAAGGCCATTAGCACGCTGGCGCACAGGGCCACCACCAGTGGAACCACCCGCCACAGGGGCGTCCGGCCGCGGGCGACCAGGTCCAGAACCAGGCCGGCGCCCAGCAGTGCGAAGGCGATCGCGACGAAGGTCATTGGCCGGCCTCCTTGGCCGTTTGGGTAAGGCGGCCCAGTGCGAGCAGCAGCCCGTGCAGAATCGCGAACGGTGATGGTGGCGAGCCGGGGACCCAGACGTCGACGCCGACCAGGTCACCGATCCCACCAGAACCGGCGTACGAGCTCGAAAAGAGACCACCAGAACAAGCGTCAGTGCCGACCGCGACGACCACGGTCGGGTTGGGCATCGCGTCAACTGTCCGCCCCAAGGGGGCCAGCATCCCGGTCGCACCGATTCCGGTGACCAGTAGCACGTCGGCGTGCCTGGGGCTGGCGGTGAAGAATAGGCCGAGGCGGTGGATGTCATAGACCGGGTTCAGCAGCGCGGCGATCTCCCACTCTTCGGAGCCGTCCGAGCCCGCGTCGACATGGCGGATATGCACCGACCTGCCGAAGGCTCGGACTCGCTGGGTCAGCGACTCCTGCAGGTAACTCAGGTCCTGGTCCGTGTTGCCGGTTTCCGGCACCACAAGCCCGCCACGGGCGAACCTGGCAACGCTCGAACCCTCTTTCCACGCCAACAGATCCGGGTGGGCGACCACGCAGAGACCGCAGCCAATGCACGCAGCCTGATCCACCCTGAGGCGACTGCCCTCATGACTGATCGCCCCGGTCGGGCAGCCTGCGTAGACCGCACCGGCGACAGCCTCCGTGGCAGCAACACGGTTCTCCTGTGGGGTGGCGACGCCGGACCAGGAGTCGAAGTAGGCGTCGGGCTTCTGGGGCCAGTCGGTGGTCAGGACCCCGTTGCGCAGGCCCCGGAAGATCCACGGCATGACTACAGCACCGCCCCTGCGATGGAGAGGCCGAAGCTGGCCTCGATGAACGGGAAGTCGGTGAGGATGTCGCCGGCGAACACGTCGTGGAACAGGCTGAGGTTGTGGAACGAGGCCGACCGGGGCCAGCATCGCACCACGAACCCCTCGACCAGGTCGACGACGTAGATGACCTCTCCCTGTGCGGCCTCGGCCCAGCCCACACCGCGGCCGGTGATGGTCGGCATCGGAACTGCCCACTGGCCCTGCTCCCGTTGGGCCGGGAGGCGCGCCAGCACCTGTTGGATCAGGTGGAAGGACGCGCTCACCTCGTTCCATCTGACCCGTGCGCGGGCCTGCGCGTCCCCGGTGTCGTCCCTGGATGCGGGGAGCATCTCCAGGCCCGCGTAGGCGTCGTAGGGCCGGACCACTCGCCCGTCATCGAAGTAGCCACTCGCGCGTGCGACTGGGCCCAGGGCGCCGTGGCTGCGGGCGGTGGTCGAGGTCAGTGGACCAGTACCCCTGATCCGGTCCAGGAAGGACGACGTGGACATGAGGGCCGCGGCGTCGGAGCGGATAGATCGTTCCAGAGCCGCCACCTCGGCCAACAGGTACGGATCACGCAAGGGCTCACGAGGCGGGTGCACACCGCCGGGGATGACCACCCCGCGCCCGAACCGGTTGCCGCACAGCCGGTCTCGCAGGCGCATGATCGTCTCCTTGTGCCAGGAGAGCCGGGAGACCGCGACCGCAAGGCCGGCTGCGTCGGCGAGCTTGAGCGCGGAGTCGAGGTGGTTGGCGATCCGTTCGAGCTCAGCGTGCAGGACCCGGACCAGGGCGGCCGCCTCGGGAACGGTCACGTCGGCTGCGCTTTCCAGCGCGTGAGAGTAGGCCAGGGCGTGGGCCACCGACGAGATGCCCTCGACCCGTTCGGCCAGCAGGACCGCGGTGCCGGCTGGTCGCCCCTGGAAAGCCCGTTCCACGCCGCGGTGCTTGGCGAAGATCCGGACCCGCAGGTGAGGGATGTCTTCCCCGGGCGTCTCGACCAGGTACTCCACCGACTCCATGACACCCGAGCGGACCGGTCCGTGCGGGATGGTGAACAGGCCAGGCCCGTGAACGTGCCTGGGCACAGCCTGTTCGTCTGGGACCAGCCGTGCGGGTGCGGTCAGGGACCCGGGCCTGGGCAGCGGGTCGGGCCGCCCGGAGGTGCCCTGCTCCGGATGGGGCATCGGGAGCACCAAGGGGGCCAGCCGCGGGTGCCCTCGGGGAACGACCCCGAACAGGTCGTGGACGACACGCTCGTACCAGTACGCGGCAGGTACCCCGGTCGTCAAGGATGGGTATGACCCGGTCACCTGAGCCTCGTCCAGCTCCATGCCCGTGGTACTGGTGGTGACCACGGTCAAGGTGACCGGTGCATCTGGCGGGTCGGGCACCTCGCTGCTGGGCAGGTGTGGCAGGGCAGTGGCGAACAGTCCGGCGAACCGGTCGCCGGCCTCCAGCCGGCCCAGAACCTGCGCGCGCAGGGCGGTCATGTCACCGGTGACGTTTCCGGTTCGGGCCCGGGTCATGCCGCCCCTCCTGACATCTGGGCTGCCGCGCGGGTGAGCAGGTCGCTGAGGGCTGCCGGTGGGTGCACTCCCAGGAGGATGAGCGCTGCCAGGCACAGCAGTACCGGCGCGATCAGCCACCGGCTGGGTTCCCCTGCTGGGATATCGTCGGCCCCTGGTGCGCAGATCATTCGTGTTGTGCTTACGGCAAGACCGATGAACGCCACGGTGACCAGAACGATCAGCAGAACCGCGCCGGTGTGATGGCCGTTGGCCAGGCCGCCGGCCACGATCTGGAACTCGCTGCGGAAGATCCCCGATGGGGGGAAGCCTGACAGGCCAAAGATCAGCAGGAGAAACAGTGGCGCCGACCAGGGCAGCACCCGTAGCCCGTCACGGATCCGGGTCAGGTCTTTGGTCCGGTAGGCCCGTACCATCACCCCGGCACCCATGAACGCCCCTCCCTTGCCTGCTGCGTGGGCCAGGACGTGCAGAAGCACCCCTGCCGCCGCCACGGGGGCACCGAAGCTGACGCCGATGGTCAGGATGCCCATGTGCTCGACGCTGGAGTAGGCCAGCAGCCGCTTCACGTCTTGCTGGCCCAGCAGGTACAGCGACGCGAGCAGCAGCGAGGCGACGCCGAAGACCAGCAGAACCCCTTGGGGAAACTGGCCCCCGAGGGCGCCGACCGCGATCTCGTAGTACCGGATAACAGCGTAGAAGCTGACGGCCAGCAACGACCCCGACAGCATCGCCGAAACCGGGGTGGGTGCCTCAGCGTGCGCATCGGGCAGCCAGGTGTGCACGGGCACCAGCCCGACCTTGGTGCCATAGCCCAGGACAGCCAGGACAAAAGCGAGCCTGACCGGTGCGACAGGTAGCGTGCGGGCCGCGGCCAGCAGCGGCTCGAAAGACAGGTCATAGCTGGACCCGAGGCGCTGCGCGCCGGCGTAGTACATGAAAATTGTTGCCAGCAAGGCAATTCCGAGCCCGCTGGAGGCGATCAGCACGTACTTCCATGCGGCCTCCGTCGCGCCGTCGGTGTCCTCGATGGCAACCAGCAGGGCGGAGATGACAGTGGTCACCTCGATGGCGACCCACAGCAACGCCAGACCGTCCATCAGCGGAGCGCAGAGCATGGACCAGGCGAATAGGTTGATGCCGACATGGAACCTGCGTGCGTACGTGTGAAAGTGCGGCGATCCGGCTTCACCCTTCAGGTACCCGACGCTGTACAGGGCCGTGGTGAAGTACAGGAAGCCGGTCGCGAGCAGGAACACCACAGACAGGGCGTCGGCTCGCAGGATGCCCAGGTGGATGGGGCCGCGGCTGGCGGGCCCTACCAGCGCGATCGCCAGAGCGAGGCTGATCGCTGACGAGGCGATCGTCAGCGCGCCCGCGACCCGGGCCGTGACCACAACGCACAGGGCTGCGGTGACCAAGGGAACCAGCGCGAGAAGGAGCATGGGGTAGGTCATCGGGCTCAGCCCTTCAGCTTCGTCAGGCCGGCGGTGGAGAGGGTGTCGGTGCGGCCATGGTGGACCCGCATCAGGACCCCGAAGACCACCACTGCCACCAGCAGGTCGAACAGGAACGCCACCTCCAGGATCAACGGCAGCCCGGAGGCGACCACCAGGCTGGCCAGCGAGACGCCGTTCTCCAGGGAGAAGAAACCGATGGCCTGGGACACCACGTCGCTGCGCGCGATCATCAGCACGAACGAGACCAGGACCACGGCCACCGACACGGACAGGGCGGCAGTGGGCAGGACGGAGCTGGACAGGTGCAGGTGGCCGATGGCGAAGAAGCCGAAGCCGGCGACCACGATGGCCAGCAGGACCTCGCTGGCCACCCCGATCACGCCACTGCCGGCGATCTCGACGTCCGCATCACGCAACAGGCGCAGCACCACGACGGGAACGACGATTACCTTGAGCAGCAACGACAGTCCCGCCAACACGTAGAGCTCGGGCAGATCGTGGGTGGCAGCTACGACCACAGCCAGCACGCAGACGATCAGCGACTGCACGGCGTACAGGCGGACCTGGGCACGAAACAGTGAAGCGCGCAGCATCAGAAACTCCACCAGGAGCACGCCGACGGCGATCGTGTTGGCGGTGGCTGCGTACAGCCCGGGGCTGGTCGGCATCAGCCGCCTCCGAGGTAGACGGTGAAGACCCCAAGCACGGCGAGCAGGAAGGCCCCCGCGACGAATTCGGCGATCTTGAACAGCTTCAGCTTCGCGAAGGAGTCGTCGATGACCGCCACGACGACTCCCAGGGCTGCCGCTTTGGTCAGCAACGAAACCATGGCCAGCAGGACGGACCCGAGCTGCTGGCTGGCAGCCAGGCCCCACGGAGCGAGGAAGACGTTGATCAAGATGACGTACAGGACAAGCTGCTTCATGGCCGAACCCCACGACAACAGCGCGTAAAACGGCCCGGAGTGCTCGAACGCCCGGGCCGTCTCGATCATGCCGAACTCGTTGGTGCCGGTATGAGTCTCGACCGGGATCCGCCCGGTCTCGTACAGAATCACCATGAACAGGGCCCCGCTGGCCAGCAGGTGAGCCGGGCGCACGATCTGGCTCGTGGAGGAGTGCACCGTTGCGGCCAGGGCGTACGGCAGGTCGGTGGCCGTGATCAGGGCGACGGCAAAGACGACGAACAGGACGACCGGTTCGGTGATGGCCGCGAAGGTCTTGGCACGGCTGGAGCCCAGCTGTGCGTAGGGAGAACCGGTCTCGGCCGCGGCCACCGCGACAACAAAGCTGCCCAGGGCCAGGATGAACCCGCCGCCCAGGATGTCGCCCATGTACCCCAGGGGAAGGGGAAAGGTCGTCAGAACGGGAATGAGCAGCGGGACGGTCAGGTAGCAGGTAAACGCGAACAGCGGGGCTGCCAGGAAGAACCAGGTGGCCCCTTGCGGGGCCAGCGCCTCCTTGCGGAACAACTTGGCCAGGTCGTAGTACGGCTGAAGGATCCTCGGGCCGCGCCGGCCCTGCAGCCGTGCCTCGACCTTGGCGATGAAACCGCTGACCCCCGGGGCAGCCACCAAGACGGTGAGGACCTGGAGCATCTGAATGACGATGACCGGAACGGTGCGCGTCACCTTAAACCTCCTCTACCTGAACGTCGGCGCAATGCGGCTGGTGTTACAGGTAGAGGCCATTAGCGGGAGTGTCCGCGGTTATGGCGAGCCTCATCGCCGATCTCAGTTTGGCCCGAACACCGCATCCGCGCAACCAGGGAGTGACCGTCGTGCGCTGGGACGCCCGGCGGGGTCTGGACGACATTCTCACCCCGCCCTTCACTTGTCGCGCCCGGGCCACGCGCATGAGGTGGCGCCTGGTGCCGACCGGCGCGACGCCACTGGTGATATGGGGTTCGGCCTTCGCGACCGCTGGTGGCCGCTCGGGTCGCCTCGATGGTCGAGCTCGGTGCCGGTGGTACCGGGAACCAGTTGAGGCCATCGTTCTCCGTCTTTGGCCGGTGGCAGGCAACCGGCACCGTTGTTCTGCCGGTGCCTGATCGCGATGGTCGCGGCCCGGACCCATGCTTTGGATGCTCACTGCCGCACAGACGGCATTGTCGATGGGTCTGTACCTGCGTGTCCGCGATGCTCTCGAGTCGGGATCAGCGGGGTACGGATCGGCTGAGCGGCAGCTCAGGGGGTGCCGGCCTTGAGCCTGCTCGGCGAGATCGTCGTGGTCATCTCCGCCGAGGCTATGCCGCTGGCCGACCTCGACCGTCCTGCTGAAAGCCGCGGCGGCCGCGACCGCCACGCGGCTCTGGTGGGCTGGCGGGGACGAACGCTGATGGGCCTGCGACGACTACCCGGCCCGAGGCGCTGCGCCAGCCAGTTCGCTCACCCAGATCTCGGCACGTTCATTGGCCACGAAGACCCCCGCGTTGGAGGGCACCCGTGTGTTAACTTCGGCAGGTAGCATCGGCGGTGGGGCTCGCCGTACCAAACCGTCACTTCGACAGGAGTGGCCAACAGTCCCTACCTGAAGTCCTCGCGGTGCTGTGCCCTGCGAGCCCGTCCAGGTAGGGAGGTCGCGCCGAATGAGACTCACCGGCACCGCGCAACGGCTCACGATCATCGTCAGTGACTCCGCCCACTGGCACCACAAGCCGCTGTTCACCGAGATCGTCCACCGTGCCCACGAAGCCGGCCTGGCCGGAGCCACTGTCCTGCACGGCGTCGAAGGATTCGGCGCCAGCAGCCGAATCCACACCACGCGAATCCTCAGCCTGTCCGAAGAACTCCCCGTGGTCATCCTCATCGTCGACAGCCACGACCGCATCAGCGACTTCCTGCCCCAACTCGAAGAACTCGTCACCGAAGGACTGGTCATCTTGGACGACTGCGAGGTGATCCGCTACGTCGGCACCCGCCCCGACGGGGTCGGCGGCGGCCACGCCCCCCTCGACACCCCCCGGCACGACCGGTGAGCCAGTCCCTGGCCACCCCCAGGGCAACCTCCACGGGTATGGCCGTCAGCCAGGCGATCAGGCCTTGACTGACATCCCAACAGATCCTGGTCCAGGCAGGAGCAAAGGCACGGGCGAAGAAGAGTGGCTCAGCCCGGGAGTTGTCAGCGTGGGCGCGGCCTCCCTGTTCAGCGATGCAGGCCACGAGATGGCCACCAGCGTCCTGCCCACGTTCCTGACCTCGACCCTGCACGGCGGGCCGGCGGCCCTGGGCGTGATCGAAGGCGTCTCCGACGCCCTGACCGGGCTGAGCAAGCTGGCCGGCGGTCCCCTGGCCAACGACCCGGCCCGGCGGGGCCGACTCGCGTCCGGCGGATACCTCGGCACAGCCATCGCCACCTCGGCGATCGGCCTGACCACCGGCGTCTGGCAGGTCGCCATCCTGCGCGCCACCGCCTGGATATCGCGGGGCATCCGCTCCCCGGCCAGGGACATGATGCTCACGTCCCTGGCACCAAGGTCGGCCTATGGCCGAGCAATCGGCCTGGAACGCGCCGGAGACAACGCCGGAGCCATCATCGGCCCGCTGATGGCCGCCGTCCTGGTGTCCGTCATCGGGATCCGAGAGACGATCCTGCTTGCGATCGTCCCCGGCACCTTGGCCGCGATCGCTATCACCATCGCCGCCCGCCAGGCCCGCCGTACCCTGACCGCAGTTGAGGGCCGGCGCACGTTGAGCCTGAACCTCAGCGATCTGCGGCAGGCGGGGCTGGCGCGCGCCCTGACACCGGCGGCCCTGTTCGAGCTGGGCAACCTGGCCACGACATTGCTGATCCTGCGCGCGACCAACCTGTTGACCGTCGGCGGGCGAAGCCTCACCGCCGCCACCAGCATCGCCATCCTGCTGTACGCCGCACACAACGGCGCCGCGACCTTCGCGTCGCTGGGGGGTGGGCATCTGGCCGACCGCTTCAGCCCGCGCGGTGTCTTTGCGGCCGGCGCCGCCGTGTACGTCCTGGGCTACGTGGTGTTCGCCTGGGAGCAGCACCGGTGGCCCATCCTGCTGGTCGGGTTCGTGCTCTGCGGTCTGGGCATCGGCTTCGCCGAGACCGCCGAGTCCACCGTCGTGGCCCACCTACTCCCCGAACACCTGCGCAGCAACGGGTTCGGGGTCCTGGGCCTCGTGCAGTCGTTCGGGGATCTGGGGGCCACGATGGTCACCGGGATCCTCTGGTCGGTGTTCTCCGCGACCGTCGCCTTTCTGTACGCCGCGACCTGGATGATCCTGTCAGTTGCAGCCTCGGGATGGCTGCGACCCCGCAGCAAATAACCACCACACGCCATCTGGTGACCCACGACTGGGCGTAGCCATCAACACCACCGGGAACCAACAAGCAGGGCAGGCCGCCAAGGCATAGCGTCGATGACACACCCAAGAAAGGCTGACTCAGATGAACTTCGAAATCACCGGTGTCTCCGCCCTGGAAATCCTGGACTCCCGCGGACGCCCGACGTTGCAGACAACGCTCACCCTCTCCGACGGGACCAGCGCCGTTGCTGGGGTCCCCTCCGGGGCCTCGACCGGCACCCGTGAGGCGGTCGAGCTTCGCGACGGGGACACCACCCGCTTCGGCGGGTCAGGGGTGTTGACCGCTGTCGGCAACGTCAACGGCGAGATCGCGGACCTGATCAGGGGTCAGAAGTGGGAGTCCCTGTCAGCGGTAGATGAGGCGATGGTCGCCGCGGATGGCACGCCCAACAAGGCGCGCCTGGGCGCGAACGCAACCGTCGGGGTCTCGATGGCTCTGGCCCGGGCGCTGGCGGCCTCCAGCGGCCAGTCCCTGCACGCGTGGCTACCCGGCTTCGGGCAGCCACCGCGGATGCCGGTGCCGTGTTTCAACGTCCTGAACGGTGGTGCCCACGCGCCCAACGCCCTGGATTTCCAGGAGTTCATGATCTCCCCGCTCGGTGCAGCCAACGTCACCGAAGCAGTGCGCGCCGGGGCCGAGGTGTATGCCGCGCTACGCAACCGACTGTCGGCCGCCGGGCACGCCACCGGGCTCGGCGACGAGGGCGGCTTCGCCCCTGAGCTCGCCGAACCAGAAGAGGTACTCGAGGTGATCGTCGCCGCCATCACCGACGCCGGCTACACCCCGGGCCGCACCGGTATCGCGATCGCCCTGGACCCTGCAGCCTCCGAGTTCCACAGGGACGGCAGCTACCACGTCAACGGCAAGCAGCTGAGCAGCCACGAAATGGTCGAGCGCTACGCTGCGATGATCGAGCGCTACCCGATCTGGATGATCGAGGACGGGCTCGGTGAGTCAGACCATGACGGCGGGCAGGAGCTAACCGCCCAGCTCGGCGGGCGCGTGGAGCTCGTTGGCGACGACAACTTCTGCACCAACCCCGCCATCATCACCACAGCCATCGCTGACGGCATCGCCAACGCCGCCCTGATCAAGCTGAACCAGATCGGCACGGTCACCGAGACCCTTGAGGCCATGGCCGTCTGCCACCGGGCGGGGTACGCCCAGATGGTCTCGCACCGCTCGGGCGAGACCCCCGACTCGTTCATCGCCGACCTCGCGGTCGGCACCGGGTGCGGTCAGATGAAGACCGGAGCCCCCGCCCGTGGTGAACGGGTCGCCAAGTACAACCGGCTCATGGAGATCAGCGCCCACCACCCCGAGTTGCCCTACGGTCTGGGCTGACCAGAACAGGCGCACTAGCCAGCAGCGGTCTTGCTGCTGGGGCGCCCAGGGCCTGTCGTGGCTGAGGCTGGTGTTTCTCGCCAGCTCCAAGCCACGACAGGTGAATACCGGCGTCGGCGGGTGGTCGCTGAGTCTTTGTTGCGGCACCCTCCACCACCTCTACGATGCGCCTGAGCGAGCTCACTGAAGGCCGAGGCTCGCAGATGGGAGGGGAACCAGACGTGACTCTGATACTGGCCGACTCAGACAACGAGCGAAGATTCACCCGCCAACGTCTTACCGGGGGGTGGCTGCGGATCAGCGTGCACGGCCTCGCCGCCGTCCCGTCCTCTGGGCACAGCAACTTGCGGGTCCTGCTCGTTGCCGACGTCCTGCGCCGGGTAGTGGAAGATCTTCACGCCGGGCACGTTCAGCTGGCAATAGTTCGACCCCAAACGGCCACTGAGCCTGACGACCGGCTTCGGCTGGCGATACCGTTCGCGCCCGAGATGTTCGGTATCCGTCCGCCCCGGGGACTGGGCGAGTCACTCAGCCCGGCTGATGACTTGCTCGGCCGAGGGTGCGACGTGATCGTGGAACCCTTCACAGACGCGCCGACAAGCTCGCCCCACTCCGGTCAGTCGAACGCGCCGCTCTCCCTGCACGTGAGCGAAGTGACCGAGCCCCTCCCCGCCCGGGGACGAGAACCGCTTGCGACAAGATTTGCGTTGCTTGGCCATCTCCGCGGCGAGCCGGTGTCACTCACGCCGAACACCCTTGACCAAGCCCAAGAGACACTTCGCGAATGGCGACGCAACGTCGCAGTGTGGGCTGAGTACCCATCAGCGCCCATGCATCGGGCAACCGTCGATTCAGCGCGAGCCGCGCTGGACGAGAACCTCGACGTCGCCGCCGTACTCGGTCTGCTACATCAGCTCATCGAGAACCCAGCGGTTCCACCGGGCGCCAAGTTCGAGACATTCATGTTCCTAGATCAGGTACTCGCGCTCGACCTCGCCCGGAGCCTCGGGCAGCCACCGTCCGAGCAATGACCTCACGCTTGCCCCCGTGGCAGGCGCAGAAAACAAACCAGAACCAGACAGGGTGGTCACTGGCAGAACATCAACGAAAATGACCTGGGCTTCGGAATAGACCGGGCCGGACCGCCTGCGCAGTCATCGGAGGCGAGAACAAACGATACCGACCGCTAATAGAGCTAGCTGAAGGTCACCCCTGCACTTGGTGCTGCGAGGAAAATCACCGACAGGGGCCGGCCAAGGGCTTGTGAACCTCACAGGTCGTAGTACATCTCAAACTCGTGAGGGTGCGGCCGGAACCGGATCGGGTCGACCTCATTGACTGTCTTCCACTCAATCCAGGTCTCGATGAGGTCCTGGGTGAACACGTCACCCTCAAGGAGGTAGTCATGGTCAACCGCCAGCGCCGCCAACACCTCGGGCAGCGAACCGGGAACCTGTTCGATCTGCTCGTGCTCCTCCGGCGGCAGCTCGTAGAGGTCCTTGTCAACCGGTGCCGGGGGCTCGATACGGTTCTTGATTCCGTCAAGACCAGCCATCATCTCAGCGGCGAAGGCAAGATAGGGGTTGGCCGACGGATCCGGGATCCGGAACTCGATGCGCTTGGCCTTAGGGGAACTGCCGGTAATCGGGATGCGGACGCACGCCGAGCGGTTGCGCGCTGAGTAGACCAGGTTGACCGGAGCCTCATAGCCCGGGACCAGACGGTGGTAGGAGTTGACCGTCGGGTTGGTGAAAGCCAGCACCGACGAGGCATGCTTCAGCAAACCCCCGATGTACCAGCGCGCGATGTCCGAGAGGCCGCCGTAGCCGCGCTCATCATAGAAAAGCGGCTCGCCGTTCTTCCAGAGGCTCTGGTGGTTGTGCATCCCCGAGCCGTTCTCACCGAAGAGCGGCTTGGGCATAAACGTGGCGGTCTTGCCACCATGCCAGGCGACTTCCTTGACGACATACTTGAACTTCATCAGGTCGTCACCAGCCTGCAGCAGGGAGCCAAAGCGGTAGCTGATCTCCTGCTGCCCGGCAGTGCCCACCTCGTGATGGTGGCGCTCGACGCTGATGCCGACATCTGCCAGCTTCAAGCACATCTCGTCGCGCATGTCGGCGAAGTGATCCGAAGGCGGGACCGGGAAGTAGCCACCCTTGTACCGGGTCTTGTAACCCTGGTTGCCGCCCTCTTCTTCGCGGCCGGTGTTCCAGGCAGCCTCGACCGAGTCGATGTAGTAGTAGGAGGCGTTCTGCCTGGTCTCATAACGAACATCGTCGAAGATGTAGAACTCTGGCTCGGCACCGAAGTACGCCATGTCGGCGATGCCGGTCGACTTCAGGTAGGCCTCGGCCTTGGCTGCGATGTTGCGTGGGTCGCGGCTGTAAGGCTCGTCAGTGAACGGGTCCACAATCGAGAAGTTCATGATCAGCGTCTTCTCTTTGCGGAACGGGTCCACGAAGGCGGTCGTCGGGTCCGGGATGAGCTTCATGTCGGACTCGTGGATCGCCTGGAAGCCGCGGATCGAGGAACCGTCAAACATCTGGCCTTCGGTGAAGAAGTCCAGGGTCAGCGAGGCTGCGGGCACGGTGAAGTGCTGCATGATGCCGGGTAGGTCGCAGAAGCGAACATCCACGAACTTGACATCTTGGCTCTTAATGAACTCAAGGACCTCTTCAGGCTCGCTGAACATCCGACCTCCTGTTGTGGGGCCCGACACGTCCCAGCCGGGCCTGTTGCTGCATCGGGACAGACCCTAGCGGGGGCGGACTTCCACGCCAACACCACAGTGTTTCACCAGTGTTACTTTCAGCTTGGCCATCCCAGAACAGGTACTTAAAGAGAGCCTCACTGAAATCACCGACAGAACGAAAGTTCCTCATCTCGGCGAGAGAGTGAGTCCCGATAGCATCGAACGCCGACTGACTCGAACGCCTCGAATCGGCCGCCTACGACCAAGTCCTGCTCGGTGCCCCTAGGCGGATGCGTCGCGCACAACCCGGGTGGACCGATGCCTCAATTCGGTTACCAAGTATTGGAGGGGACTGGCCCAGCCCGTCGCCAACCAGTGCCGTGGAGCCGCTTTACACCTGTGCGTTGTCCAGATGAGTTGGGCTAGGGAACTCGCCTGTGACCAGGTACACGAGCCGGCGGGCGACCGAGACCGCATGATCGGCGAACCTCTCGTAGTAGCGACCCACCAGCGTCGCGTCAACGGTTGCCTCGGTGCCGTACTTCCACTTGTCGTCCATCAGCATGTTGAAGATGTCCCGGTGGAGGCGGTCCATCTCGTCGTCGTCACGTTCCAGGGCCAGTGCCGTCTCGACGTCCCTGCCTGCGATGACCGATCCGGCCTTGGCCACGATCCGCTCAGCCACCTGACCCATCTGCAGGACGGTCGAGCGCATCACCGGGTGGATGGCTGACTCCGGGTAGCGCAGCCGGGCCACGTCGGCCAGGTGCCGCGCGAGGTCGCCCATGCGCTCGAGGTCGGAGCTCATCCGCATCGCGGTGACCACCATGCGCAGATCGGTGGCCACTGGCTGTTGACGGGCCAGTAGGTCGATCGAGCGCTCGTCGGTTTCCCTGCGCAACGCGTCGAGCTGCTCGTCGGCGGCGATGACGCTTTCGGCCAGATGCAGGTCCGCTTCGAGTAGCGCCGTGGTCGCCTGGGACATTGCCAATCCGGCAAGTCTGGTCATCTCGACCAGATGCTGGGAGATCTTGTCAAGGTCCTCGTGGAAGGAAGTGCGCATGGGTCCCCTTTTCTTTATGTCGCCCCACCCCCATACCTTCGCGAGGGCCACACCAGCCACGCACTGTAAGGCGTGTAGGTGTCGGCAGGGACGGTATGCCACAAGTGCAGTCCGTTCTGAGCGCACCCTCATCTCGAGCTACGAGCGGTCGTACTTCGTCGACCATTCACGTCCCAGGTATCAGCGGAACGGCCTGCGGGAACGCAGCAGGTCAGACACCGTCCGCGCGAGAGTGTGTCCGTAAGACCCGCCCTTTGAAGATTCTCGCTCCCGGGCGTTATACGGCACATGCTTATTCCCCAGTTCCAAGTCAGACGCCTCGGCAGAAGAGCCGACTCGACCACCGCGCTTTGGTACCTTCCCCGGCGCGCTACAGACCTTCCCGACTTCCAGCGCAAAAACAACGATTAGCCAGGTTCGTGGAAGGTCGCCTGATAACGAAGGCTCGCAACGCATCCTTGACGGCGACTGCGCTTATCTTGGCTGCCCCTCCCGGAGCGCCCGCCTACCTCCATCCGGTTCAGTCCCCCGACCTCGTGAAAATGTACCGCTAAATGTAACCAAATGTAACCGGGTAGGGTTACATTTGCTCCATGAACAGACCGATCGACGAACTGCTGGCTCGGGTGCGCGCCGCCGAGGGTGACACCATCGACGTCGAGGTCAAGTCTGCGTCCGGGGGCCTGCCCCAGAACTCCACCTCAACGTTGTGCGCACTGGCCAACCTGCCGGGAGGCGGGTGGCTTGTGCTGGGTCTGGACGAGCATTCCGGGTTCCGGCCCGTCGAGCTGGGTGATGTCCAGGCGCTCAAACAGGGCCTGATTGGGAAAGCGCGGGCATGCCTGCCTCCTGTACAACTAGCGATTGAGCAGGAAGACGTCGACGGCAGGACTGTCATCGTCGCCCGCGTCTCCGAGTGCGCCGTGTCCGCCAAGCCTTGCCGCGTCGGCAAAGGTGGACCCGCGTGGATTCGGGCGTGGGACGGCGACTTCAAGATGTCCACCCTGGAAGAGCGTGCATTTCTCGCCCAGCGTGAGCAGCCGCACTTCGACCGGCTGCCAGTAACCGGCGCCACCGTGGACGACCTCGACGAGCGCCTCGTTCAGCTTTGGTCGCGTACCGTCACTGACCTGGACCCCCGAGGCCTGGGCAGGTTCACCAACCGCGAGCAGCTGTTCCGGGCCGGCATCATCACCGCTGACGACATTCCTACAAAAGCCGGGCTCCTTGCCCTTGGGGTACACCCGCAACAATTCTTCCCCCGCTACGTGGTCAACCTGGCAGTCGAATCCGCACCGGCATCCGCCGGTGTGCGCGCCCGTGAACTGACCACCTCATCTGGCCCAGTGCCCGTCATGCTGGAGACGTGCATGGACTGGGCACGCAAGGTATTTGACCGGGCCGTCGCTACCGATTCGAGCGGCCTCGTCACAGACAGCTGGCAATACCCGCTCGAGGCGTTCCGCGAACTAACCGGCAACGCGCTGGTCCATCGCGATCTGGACGCCTGGTCCGAGGGGCAGGCCATCGAGGTGCGGCTACAGGCCGATCGGCTCGTCATCACCAGCCCCGGCGGGCTGTACGGCATCACGGTCGACCGCCTGGGCCGTGAAGGT
>Ga0182014_10001931_pt1 | contig 26939 bp, 18 predicted proteins | sample 612S2DmetaG_FD_120489 | JGI IMG/M metagenome (GOLD analysis project Ga0182014, IMG submission 120489) | Permafrost microbial communities from Stordalen Mire, Sweden - 612S2D metaG | ecosystem: Environmental > Terrestrial > Soil > Wetlands > Permafrost | place: Sweden: Stordalen | collected... | reverse complement strand
TTCGCATACTCCGTACCAGTTCGGTTGCATGTAGAGAGCGGGCCGAGGCCGCTCGATCATTTCATCATATACGATGAGGCCGAAGCCGTGTGGCTTGCGGCAAATGATCCATCGTCGCCGATGTGCATTCCGGCCGGCGCCGACGCCATCGCATTAACCTCTAGCGTGACGCCGTCGCGGACCGCTTAATAAGCAGCGAGAAATCATCGGCAGGCATCGGCCGCGCGTAGAAGTACCCCTGACCGAGTTCGCAGCCGAGATCGCGCAGCGCCGCAGCCTGCTCTTCCGTCTCGATGCCTTCGGCCAGCGTCGCGAAGGAGAAGGCGCGCGCGATGGACAGGAGAACTTCGACGAGGGAGCTGTCTTGCTTGTCGTGCGGTAGGCCACTAACGAACACGCGGTCGATCTTGAGCACGTCGATCGGCAAGCGCTTGAGATGCTGAAGCGATGTGTAGCCAGTACCGAAGTCGTCGAGCGCGATGAAGAGACCGGCTTTGTGCAACGCGTTCATGATGTTCAACGTTTCGTCGACGTTTTCCATCGCCACGCTCTCGTTGATCTCGACGCCAATGCCCCAGAGATCGTCGCCGAGTGCATGTAAGCGCGAAAGGAGCGCTGGGTCTTTGAACTCGGCCCCCGACAAATTGAACCAGATGTGAAAGTCCGGATTGGCGGTGCGCCAAGGCCGCGAAAGGCGCGCGGTTTCTTGCATGACCCATGCGCCGATCTCCGTTACGAGACCGATTTCCTCGGCAAACGGAATGAAGGTACCAGGTCCGAGTAGACCCTGGTCGGGGTGCTGCCAGCGAATCAGCGCTTCCGCACCATCGACCTTGCCGTTAACAAGGCTAACGTGCGGTTGGAAGTACAGGACGAATTCGTTGCGGTCTAGGGCCGCCAGCAAAGCATCTTTCACGGATCGGTTTGGCGTTGGGCGGGGCGGGGTCCATGCCCTTGTCGCCATCGCACAGCAATGGGTTCGTAAAGCACCGGTTTATGTGCGATGAATTCCGGTGTTCACGCAGAATCCTTACGCCGTTCACGTCTCTCGTATACGCAATGGTTGGGTCGACCCGTCACGGGCAACCGCGCGCGCGATTGGCAGCCAAAAGGGAGACCTCGTGCAGTTTTATCTTAACGGTTTCCAGGCCCGCGATCCGTTCGTCAGTCCTCCGCGCGACGGTCACACGGCGCCGGCCGACGCATCCGAGCGCGAGGTCGACGTCCTCATTGTCGGCGGCGGCCCGACGGGTCTGACCTTGGCGGCGCAGCTGTCGGCCTTTCCCGAGATCTCCGTCGCGGTACTCGAGCAGACCGCAGAGCCGCTCGTTCTCGGTAAGGCCGACGGCATCTCGTGCCGCAGTATGGAGATGTACGAAGCCCTCGGCTTCAGCGAGAAGATCCTCAAGGAAGCCTACTGGGTCAACGAGACGACGTTCTGGCGCCCCGACGACGCGCAACGCGATCATATCGTGCGCAGCGGACGGATCCAAGACGTCGAGGACGGCCTCTCCGAGTTTCCGCACGTCATCCTCAACCAGGCGCGCGTTCACGACTTTCTGCTCGAGGTGATGCGCAACTCGCCGTCGCGCCTCGAGCCGACGTACTCGCGCCGCCTCGCCGGCCTCACCGTCGACGCTTCTGCTGCGTACGAGGGCGCGGCGTCGTCGACGATGCATCCGGTCGTCGCTCGAATCGAGCGCACCGATCCGGGCCACGAGGGGGAGATCGAGACGATCCGCGCACGGTACGCGGTGGGGTGCGACGGCGCGCGCAGCGCGGTCCGCCAAGCGATCGGGCGCACGCTGCACGGCGACTTCGCGAATCAGGCCTGGGGCGTGATGGACGTCCTCGCCGTCACGGATTTCCCCGACGTCCGCTTCAAATCGACGATCCTCACGGCGAACGAAGGGAACGCCCTCCTCATCCCGCGCGAGGGCGGCTATCTGTTTCGCCTCTACGTCGAACTGGACAAGCTCAGTGACAGCGAACGCGTCGGCGATCGGAAGATCACGAGCGACCGGCTCGTCGCAGCGGCACAGCGACTTCTCAAGCCGTACACGCTCGACGTCAAGGAAGTCGCGTGGTGGTCCGTCTACGAGATCGGTCAACGGATCACGGACGGTTTCGACGACGTTCCCGAGGCGGAGGCCGATCGGCGCCGGCCGCGCGTCTTCATCGCCGGCGATGCGTGCCACACGCATAGTCCTAAGGCCGGCCAAGGGATGAACACGTCGGTCGCCGATGCGTTCAATCTCGGCTGGAAGCTCGCGGCGGTGCTGCGTGGTGCGGCCTCATGGCATCTCTTGCACACCTACACGTTCGAGCGCCGCACCGGCGCGCAGGATCTGATCGACCACGATCACGAGTTTTCCCGGATGTTCAGCGCGCCGCCGAAGGACCCGGCGAATCCGGACGCCGGCGGCGTGGATCCCGAAGAGTTCCAGCGGTATTTCATCCAAAAACTGCGGCACACGGCGGGGACGACGACGCACTATCGGCCGAACCTCGTCGTCGCCGAGCCGACGCACCAGCACCTCGCGACCGGCTTCGTGCAGGGGATGCGCTTTCATTCGGCGCCGGTCATCCGATTCTGGGACGCGAAGCGCGTTCATCTCGGACACACCGTGAAGGCCGACGGGCGCTGGCGCTTGTTCGCCTTCGCCACACCCGATGGCGTTGTGCCCGGGTCGCCCGTGCGCGCGCTGTGTGACTTCCTCGACGCGTCGCCCGCGTCGCCGGTTCGCAGCCATACCCCGCACGGCGCCGACGTCGACGCCGTGATCGACGTGCGTGCTATTCTCCAGCAGCCGCATCGGGAGGTCGACGCCGGCACGATCCCTCCGTTCCTCGTGCCGGCGAAGGGCCGCTACGGTCTGCTAGACTACGAGAAGGTGTTCTGCGCTGACCCGCGCGGCGAGAACATCTTCGAGATGCGCGGCATCGACCGCACCGCGGGGTGCGTCGTCGTCGTGCGCCCGGATCAGTTCGTCGCCAGCGTGCTGCCGCTGGACGCTTTCGACGAACTCGCGGCGTTCTTCAAGGCCTTCATGCTGGTCCCCGAAGCGGAACCGGCCGGAGTAGCCGCCGGGCGCTGAGGCTCCGACCGGCAGATCGCCGCCGGTGAGGGTGCTTAACGCAACGGTGTAGTCGCCGCACCGTCGGCGACGAGCGCTAGACGGCGGAGTTGCCGCTCTTGGCCGGCCTGGAGCGTGCCCGCGGCGCCGCTGCCGAGAAACGCGAACGAGAGCGACCCTGCAGGCGGGCGGTTGAGATAGCCGGCCAACCCTTCGGCGTCACCCACGCGCCCGGTCTTCGCCACGATATCACCCTGCGTTCCGACGTGCGGGAGCGCGCGGTAAATCGTTTCCCCGACCGGCGTGCGACCGATGCTCCAGAGTAACTGGGCCAACGCTCTCGGCGTCAGGCGGTCGTCGCGCGAGAGACCGCTGCCGTCGTAGAGCGCGACGCCATCCGTCGCGACGCCGCGCTCTGAAAGTTCGAGGCGCATGCGGTCGAGCCCGGCCTGCTCGCTGCCGATGCCGTTCGTCGACCGGCCGATCGCACGCACCAGCTGTTCGGCCACGTGATTGTCCGATTGGGCGATCATCGTAGTAACCAACACCGAGAGCGGCGGTGATGCGTGCGCCCAAACGACGGTACTCACCGCAGGGGCGCCCGCGTGGCGAAACTGCGTCGAGCCGTCGATCGCGATGTGATGCGCGACCAACCGGTGGCGCAAGAACACGCCCACGAACCCCGCTTGGTCGAGGACGGCCACGCCCCGGTGAACGCCCTCGTCGAGCGAGAGCGCGCTCGTGCCGGCCGCATAGGGCTCATCGCGATCCGCAGCAGACCAGTGGGCGTTATATTCCGGCCCGGTGAAGGCTGTCGCGTCAATCACCAAATCGCCGCTGATCCGCTGCACGCCCCGGCGCGCGAGCGCGGCCACGCCCTCGTCCAAATCTGTCGCGCGCAACACCGGATCGCCGCCGCCGACGAGCGCCAGCGTTCCATCGAGGACGCCGCCCGCGATGGTGCCCTGTGCGACCAGTTTGGTCGTGAAGCGAAAGCCCGAGCCCAACTGCGTGAGCGCCGTTACCGCGGTGAGCACCTTGAGCGTCGATGCGGGCGCGCGTGGGACGTCGGGCGCATTCGCCGAGATCGTCTTGCCCGTCTCGTCGAGGACGACGAACCCGGCGGCATCTGCGGGCACCGGCACACCGGCGGCAGCGGGCGTGCCGGCACCGGACGCGCCGGCCGCCGCCGCGGCCGCGGCTGGGACGGGGCCGTTGGTCGCTGCGCCGGCGGAGCCGTCGCTCGCGCCGGCTCCGCCGGCTACCGTCGGCCCGTTGCCGCCGGCGCCGGATCCGCCGTTCGTGCCCGGGGCGCTTCCACCGCTCGCGCCGCCGTTCGCGGCCGGGGCGCGGGCCGGCCCTGCCGGGGACGGCGACCAGGGATGCCATAGCGCCGCAACGATCAGCAGCGCCAGCAGCAACACCGCAGCGGCGATCCGCTCCACCCGGGCCGGTTGTGGGGCGGGTGCGGCCTTCGCCCAGGCCGGCGAGTCTTTGAGCATCTCCGTCTGTTCCCACGACGCCCGCACCGCTTGCCGCAGGCCGATCGCGCCCCGCAAGAGCGCGATCAAATTCGTGCGCGGCACCGAGGGCGGAACGATGTCGTCGACGCCGAGCGCCTGCGCGGCGCCCGGCGCATTCAACTGCGCCGCGTCGCTCAGCAGGATCGTGTGTGGCCGCGGACCGGGCCATGCGCCGAGATGGCGCAGGAACGTCAAACCGTCGTTTGCCGGCAGGCCGTTGTCGTCGACGACCGCCGCCGCGATATTTTTACCGTTCGCCCACGCCAGCGCGGCCTGTGGATCGGTGAACTGGCTCAGTTCCACGCCGGGGAGGCGGCGTAACGCAATCTTGCAGGCGGCGAGGCTCGCGCCCCTCGGCCCGACGAAGAGCAAATAGAGCGGCAGTTTGCGCCCGCGCTTTTGTTCCTCGTCGTCGGCGGCGTTCACGGAACAATGCGCTGGGCGGCGATTGCGGCTCGCGCCGCGCGCAGCTCGACGGCTTGGTGCAGCATCTGCAGGAAGAACTTCGTGTCGACCGGCTTCGGCAAAAAGACGTCGACGCCGGCGCGGCGTGATTGGTCGGGCAGCGGCCCGCCGCGCGCGCTCATCAACACGATCAGCGCATCGCCCAATCCCGGATGCTCGCGAAAATGCCGGTCGAACGTCATTGCAATGGCTTCCGGAACCGCGTCATCGATGACGAAAATATCTGGCGGGTGCACGGCACATTCACGCTCGGCCGGCTCGAGTTGCGGAAAGCACATGACATGGCTGCCCGGGAACTCCCTGGTGAGCCGTTTGAAGACCGGCAGATCGGCGCCGTGCTCGTCCACGATCACGATCGTGAGTTTCCGCTTCATGCCGGCAGCTGCGCGTGCAACAGATCGTCGCCTCTATCGAGGGCGAGATCACGAGCTCGGCGACACTCAGCGTCGCGGCGCTGGCTGTAGCCGAACATCGTGCACATTCTCGGATTCGCGTCAAAGAATTCGTATGTCTCGGCTTGGACGACGAGAATACCGTCGTAGATCGAGTCGAAGATTACGCGATAGCGTTGTTCGCCTAAGCGCACGCGCCGCTCAAACTCACCTGTCCAGATCATGCAGTTGCCCCGAGAGCAGTATATCCCGGTTACCAAGCGGACGGCGCGTAGACGGGCGTAGACAACGTGTAAAGATTACGGGTGTTGCGATGCGCGAATGACTTCCTTACACGGTGATGAGCGTGTCTTGCGCGCGTACCGCTTTCTGCAGCGAACTATACTTGAAGGCCATGTCGAGCACCGGCTGCACTTCGGCCGCGCGAAGTGAGGTGCCAAACGTCGCTCGGCGCATGGCGCGAATCTTCGCTGCCGGAACGTTCGAGTAGGTCGAGAGAAAGGCAGCCGTTTCGTCGTGATGGCTGTTGGCCCACGCGGCGGTGCCGGCGTACACTTTTGCAAGCTTACCCGCCAGTTCGTGGTTGTCCACGGTCCACTTGCGCATCGCGATCTGCCCGCTGAGCAAGAAGTTCTTTGAGATTGCCCCCAGCGGGTCGCCTAGAACGCGCGTCTCGGTCGCGGCACTGAGAAACGGCTCGGCGAGAATGACCGCGTCGACGGTGCCGCGCACGACGGCTGCTTCCATGACCGGGAAGTTCAACTCGACCTGCTTGACCTTGGCCGGATCGGCGCCGTTGTCTTTGAGGTACTGCTCGAGGCCGACCGTCATGAGCGAGTGTAACGCGACGACGCCGATCGTGCGGCCCTCGAGGTCTTTTGCCGTTTTCACGGGACCGTCTTTGGCGACGCAAATGTAGGTTGTCGGCACGGCACTCGTGTAGATCGCCGAGGGTGCGAAGAAGCCGGCTTCGACCCCGCTGTTGACGGCATTGCCGATTTGCACAGCATCGGCGACCGCGACGTCCAGCGAACCCGCGGCCATCACTTGCAGCGAGGTCTGGGTATTCGGAAAGAGCTGAATATCGACGTCGATGCCGGCCTGCTTGAAGAAGCCGGCGTCGCGGGCGAAGTACGAGAGTGCGTACGCATCGTTATATGCCGAACCGATACGCACGGTATTCGTCTGAGCGCGGATGACGGCCGGAAAGAACACGGCCGTCGACGCCGCTGCGATGCCGGCCAGATAGTCGCGACGTTTCATGTGGGCTCCTCAGTCAGTGAAGGGGTTCGCGGATTCCTAGGCGCTCGAGGCGCGGCAGCACTTCATCACGGAAGTATGGAAATTCGCTGAGATAATCGACGAACGACAGCGCGAGCCCGGTGAAGCCGGCGTGCGAAATCCTTGCCATTTCCTCGGCGATGTGGTCGGGCGTGCCGACCAGCGGATAGCCGCCGTGGCCCGCGGCGAAGCGAATGCGCAGGCGGCGATAGACCTCTGGATCGAGCGAGGCCGAGTTGCGGCCACCCATCTCGACGATGTGGTCGACGGCGGTCCAGTCGCCGTTCTCCTCAGCGTAGTAGTGCAGGTACTCTTCGGCTTCGCGCATCGTCGGACGGCAGAGCACGTGCGCCGCGCTGAAGCAGCCGACGTCGCGACCGATCGCGACGGCGGTTGAGCGCGCCGTTGTGACGTCTTGGGCGCCTTGCTCGATCGAGCGCAAGCCGCGGAAGAGAAAGTCGGCGTGATGGAGCGCGAAATCTTGCCCGGCCGGCGAGGAGCCGGCGTTCATGATCAGCGGGCGGGTCCCGTTGTACGGCTTTGGATCGCCGCGTAGGCCGCGCAGGTGGAAATGCTTGCCGTCGAAGTCGAACGCTTCGTCGCGTTCCCAGAGCTGCAAAATCACCGAGATCCACTCGGCGCCGAGTTCGTAGCGGTCGTCGTGGGCAAGCGGCGCTTCGCCGAACATCGCGAACTCGTCTTCGTTCCAGCCGCAGACGATGTTCAGTCCGAAACGGCCGCGTCCGATGTGGTCCGCCGTGACCATTTGCTTTGCGGCGAACACGGGATTGACGAGCGGTGCGTGCACCGTGCCAAAAACGGTGAGCCGTTCGGTTACTGCGAGCAAGCCGCATGCCCAGGTGATCGTTTCAAACGATGCACCTTGGAAGTTGGACTCGCCGGGGTAGCCTTTCCAACGCGCGATTGGCAAGAAGAAATCGATGCCGGCCGCGTCGGCCAAACGCGCGAGCGCGACATTGTGTTCCCACGACGCGTCCCAGCGCTCCGGCACTTTCGTGGCTGCATTTCCTGATGAACAGTTGGCGGCGAACAATCCGAGTTTCAGCGCGTTGCTGTTGTACATCGCGTTGCGCACGCGCTGATCGGCTGCGTCCATAGCTACCAAAAGCTGCTTCTTGGATTCCAAAGTCGGTTTCGCCTTATTGAGAAGAAAACAAAACCCTCTCTACTTCGTCAAGCGCGCATTGGACGTTATGGCGATTCCGTCGTCGCAGTTGCAGCCGGCTTTTCCCCGGAATGAGACTATGTGATGGCCCGGATTACCGGGTAACGTCAGATCGAACGATCAGCTCTACCGGTATGGCGTCGTAATGTCGCACGACCGAACGCGGCCGGGTCAGCGCGTGATGAGTTCGCGGCGAAAAATCACGTATCCGGGCAGCATCGGGAGCAAGCATGTGGCGATACGCAACAGGATGACCGCAGCAGCGGCGGTTGCGAACGAGACGCCGAAGACGTGCAGTACCGTGAGCGCGACGGCTTCGAAGGTGCCGATTCCGCCCGGGATCACGGAGAGCATCGCAACTGCCGAGGCCAACGTGTACGTTACGAGTGCGTGGATCGGGGAAATCGGCGAGCCGAGCGCTTGGAAAATCGCCCAAAGGGTTGCCGTATCGAACACGAAGACGACCAACTCGAACAGGATGACCCACGGACCGGCCTTTGCTCCGACCCTGAGATCCTGTGGCGACTCGGTTGTAGCAGCCGCGATTTCTCGCATCAAGCGAAAGCGGAGGAGCCACCCTGGCCAGCGCGGAGATTTCGCATGTTGAACGAGAAGCCAAGCTGCCGCAACGACGACGACGAGTGCGACCGTGAACGAGAGGACGAAGGTGCGAACGGTTGGGCTGAATCCCGGCTCGAACCACAGGAGCCCGGCGGCTAAAGTAACCATGACGAGGAATGCGGCTAAGTAACCCGCAGCATCGATCGTCATGGTAGCGATGGCCTGGCCGCGCTTCACTCCACGGGCGATGAGACCTTTCATGATCATCAGACTGCCGCCGAGGCCGAGCGTGGGCACGAGTTGATCGATGAACACTTTCTCGACCCCGAGCGCCGCGATGCCGACCAGTTTGGTGTGCACGGAAAAACGCCTTAAGACGACGTCCCACGCGCAGCCGGTGCAGAAATAGGTTCCGACCTGAAAGAGCACGATGAGCGCGACCCATGGTGGTCGCAGATGGACCAAGAGGTCGGCCGCGGTGGTTTCTTCCCGGAACGCAAAACTGGCACCGAGGATCAGGCCGATCAGCGCCGCATTGGCGATCACGAGCGACCACTTGATTGTCGGCCGCTGCCGATTGTCGAGGAGATCCGGGGTCTCGCTCATAGCGCAACGTTGTTCGGACCGGCGAGGCACGGTTCAGCCTGTCGAGTGAGGCCTTCCTTTCTTTTGTTGCGCTCGAACAGACAGATGAGCGATCGCAGCGGGCCGAGCCTAAGGGGGGAGCCGTTTCAGCCGTTCCCTTATGCTCGCTGACTGGTCGCAAGGCTATGGGACAGAGGCGGTCCGAACTATGGTCGACTTTCTTGAGTCGCACTTCCCTGGCGCACTGTTCGAAGCGACCGTTGACGAGCGAAACGTTGCCTCTCGCCGCCTGCTAGAGCGCATTGGCCTCGAAATCACCGATCGCAACGATCCGCGCAATATTCGCCTCAAAGGTCGCTGCGGACGCCGGACGTGAATCCTGAGCGCTGTGTGCTTTCCTTACGGACCCTGAACAGTGCGGACTTTCCGCTCCTACAGGCGCTGGCTGTCCGAGCCGCACGTGGATGAGTGCCGCCTACGCAATTCATGCCGCAGGAGGCGGTGGCTCACCAGCCGATCTCGAGCGGACGCGTATCCCAGCCCGACACCCGATAACGGTATCCCAGTGCCGGCAACCATCGACAATGCGCAGCAGAATTCGATTGGCATCGTTGGCTGCTAACTCTACGTGACACGCGGACAAGCGCGCGGAATGGGACGCAAACTCGGCCTCGGTGTCCTGCGCGTTCGCTTTCGCAACCTCTCGGATAGGCCGATCGACCGCGTCGTGTTTCGTGCAACCTACCTGTCCGGGGGATTCGACTTCATTCGCGACTTGCCGATCGAGACGCCGACGTCATTCATCAGTCTCGATGAACCGTCAGGATGCACGACGGTCAGCGCGCGTTACGGCGACGGTACAATGTGGGAGAGTCCCGTCGCCGGTCCTACGGAGCCGCCGCTTCCGACACTGGAACCGTCGAACTGAGCCTCGTTACGACTTTATCGTCCGTATGGTTATTGTCGTCGCCAGCGACGGTGCTTTAGAAACGTTATGATCGCGATCGCTCAGCAGACAGTCTAACAAAGCGCCATCCAGAACGAAGCGACGCTCCGTGAGAATGGTTAGTCCGATGTCTCCGGCCAGACGAGCACCGGACGCGGTTGGTCCCAAGGCTTTACCGTTGGTCTGCGCGTTCGCGCTGCCGGCGCAGAAGGCGATCAGTACGAAGAGCGCAGCGGCAGCCCGCGGCGGGCTAACGATTCGAATCCATATCAGGTGCGAGCCTCGCAGCCTGAGAGCGGTGGCTCGAGCTTCTCCGCACTGAGCGGATTGGTCGCGTACCATAAGACGTCTCTCCGATAAAATGGTGGCAGTTCCATTTGTTGTCCACCCCGGAGGATGCAGAGATGGACGGGGTCAGCGGCCTGATCCAGCAGCACCGAAAGCTCCGAATAAGCGGTCAGCGGATCGTCTGAGCTGGTCGCCGTCGGCTTGCCGTTGACGGATATCACGACGTCGTTCGCGCGCAGTCCCGCGCGAGCCGCCGTACCGATAGGATAGAGCGCCAGCACCTTGGCTTGGGTTTTTCCATCCGGCTCGAGCGAGTAGAGCGACCGCAGTTCGGTGTCGGCGATCTCGACCCCGTAGTGAGCGTAATTCGCGAGTGCGGTCGGCCGCTCGGCGCGACCTTGCCCTAGATCGCGAATAAGCTGTCCCGCGATTTGGGAGACTGAGGAGTGTATCGAGGCGTTTCCCGCAATCGGGTAGGTCCGCTTGCTCCACGGCGTAGCGCTGCAATCACCGAACTTGACGGTGACGGTGCCCGAAACGCCGCTCTTCGATTGCCGTACGTTCCTCAGGTCGACGTCGACCACGCCGATGGCGTGTTTCTCGCAATCCGGCGGTGTGCCGTCGGCGCGCCGAGGTCCCGGCGGCGCCTTCGCGACGGAAACGTGGAGCATGCGCGCGACGTCCGACGCGAGTTCGGCATCGAGTTGCTGCGAAAATGAATCGCGGGCGTTGCCTTCCGTCATTAGGAGAAATTTGTAGGCTGTGCCCTGCTGGTCCGCCGGAATGAGGAGCAGGTTCTCGGTGCGTTGGACCCGCGTCGCGTCGAGGAGGCGAAGGATCAGGCGAAAACCGGTGAACAGGTTGGACGCTTTGAACTGCAGCGCTTCGCCGGCAACGATGCCGACGACGTAGCCGTCGCTCGATTCGAAGATCGGACCGCCGCTATTCCCGAAGTCGGTCGGGACCGAGTGTTCGACCAGTTCGTAGTTTTCATGGACGGCGGTAATGATGCCATCGACGACCTTGGGATGCCGCAACTCGCCTTCCGAAAAATACTCGGTCGAGATCGGATAGCCGATCGTCGCGACCGGCGTACCTTCGGGAGCTTCAGTTGCGAAGTGAACGGTGATCAACGAGCCCACCGGGATCTGCAGTAGAGCGAGGTCGGACTCGCATTCTACCTTCACGTACGTGACGCTCGAGGTATCGATGAACGTCGTGCCGTCGTCGAGCGACACGCGAGCATCGTGGCGCTCGCACGCGGAGAGTTCCGCCGGAGTGGATCCGACGAGAATGTGCGCGGCCGTGACGATCAAGGACGTCGTCTTGTTGGAACTGACGACGAATCCGGTGCCTTGTTCCTTCGACTCGATGAAAACCAACGACCGGTGAATACGCTGCGCCGTCGCGCTTAGCGGATCCGCGCTGGCCTGTGTCGGCAGCATCGCCAGGGACGCCAACACGACGATCGCCTTCGCGATACGCTGGAAGGCGCACACGGATTTAGCCCTTGGTTGGCGCGCCGGCGCCGGGCTTCGAGGTCGGCCGCGATGCGGGCTTTTTGCTTGAAGTGCCCTGGGTCGTTTTCCTTGGCATCGGCTTCTTCATAGGCATGGCCGGCTTCTGCGCGGCTTTGCCGTGCACAGGGGCTTGAACCTGGCCGGTGGCGGGCGCGGCCGCTGGGGCCGGCGCAACAACCGGGGGCAGCGCTGTTGGGGGCAGGACGGGCAGTTCTGGCGCCGCCCCTACGGGCGCGTTGCCTCCACGTTGAATATCGTTACCGAACCCGCCCCCGCCGTTCTGCTGTGCGCCCGCCTGTGGCGCAGTGAACGCCACCAAAGCAAGAATAGCCATGAGTGCCAAGACGTTCTTGCGACCTTCATCCATCATCGATGACACTTCGGCGTACACCCACCTCGATAGGAACGGCAGCAGAGAAGCGAAAACACGCAGTCGAAACGTTCTCATCGTTTCGGCGCCGTTTATTGCGTGCCTTTTTGCCGCATTGCTACCCGGGAGACTTGGTGTGCATCCTTTCGTTGCGGTCAGGCTCATCGGCGCTTCGTTCGCGCTGCTTTGTTTCGCTTGCGCATCGGCGAGTGAAGCACAGCAGACTCAAGCGGCCGGTCCGTCGACCGTCTACACGACGATCGTTGAACCCGCGCTGGCGCTCGTCGAGGCCGGCAACGGCGCGCAACGAGGAACGGCGTTCTGCATCTATTCGACGGGGACGACGGCCTATTTCTTGACGAACCAGCACGTGATCGCCGACAAAGCGGGCAAGCCCTTGGCGTTCGCGTTATACTTTCCCGATCAACCTGACAAACCGGTGGTGGGGCGCGTCGTCAAAGCTGGCTCGCTCTCGACACCGTCGAGCGTCTCTCAGACGAGCGCGCTGCTGCCCGATCTAGCTGTCATCGCCGTCGATTTACCGCATAAGGTTACGACGCTAGCGATAAATACCGGTAAGCCGGCGCAACTCTTCAATATCGACATCGCCGGTTACCCCGAAACGCAAATCCAGAACTGGCTGCAAACGCAGAAGCGCGACCTGCAAGCGACCGCGGCCGGCGGTCAGATCAGCGGTTTCGATCTCTTCGATTACTACATTCAATACAACGGAGCGATCACGGATGTCGGGAACAGCGGCGGTCCACTATACGATCCGGCAAGTGGAAGCATTTACGGCATCATTACGGACGTGGTTGGCGGGGCGTACGCCTCCGTCCAACACGGGATGGCCATTTCCGCTGCAACGATCAGGCAGTTTCTGACCGGCGTTCCCAATCTCACGGTTGCGGTGTATACGCCGCCTCCGGCTGAACTCGCACGTTATGGCGCTTCCAAAGAGCTGACCGGTTCTCAAACGTGCGTGAGCGCACTCGAACGCCTCTCGAAACATTTCGGCGAATGGTATCAATGGCGCACCGCGCTGCTCGACGCGCTATCCGCTCCGAACGTCCCGGCGGCGACCATCCTGGCGCAAATGCGGCAAACGCAGCAGGGCCTAACGGCGATCGACGCCGAGATGCGAGAGGATGTCGGGCCGCTTACGTCGAGCGCAAAGCAAGACACCGTTCAGCTCTCCGCCGCGCTCATTGCCGAAGTCGAACGTTTTAACGATGTCAATGCGCACGCGATCGACCAGCTCGCATCTGGAGCAACTCTTGACAACAGTGCGTTGAAATCGCCCGACGCAGCGACAAAGCTGCGCGCCGCACTCGAGCATTTCAACGACTTTGCAAGCTGCAATGCCGCTCCGTAGGATCCTCGCGGCCGCAGTGGCGTTCGCCGTCTTGGCGTTGAACGTTCCGGCGCAGGCAGCACCACCCATCCGCGACGCGTCCCTCCGGCAACTCCCGACGCTCATGTTGCACATCGATTTTGGGGGCGCCGTAACGCCGACTGGCGTGGACAGCAGTGCCGTGACTCCGAACGCGTTGCCCGGGGCGCCGGCTGCAAAACCGATGTGCGCAACGCGGAGTGGAACGGTCGTCGTCATTGCATCAGAAGTCGATGAGAACGGGCATTCGTTCTGCGTCACGGCGACGACGGCGGGCTTGAACGTTCTCTTTGCGGCCGCCGTGCCGTTTGCATCGCCGCGAAATTTGACGTGCACGCAGCTCAATACGGCGTCCGCCGCCGCGGCGAGCATCGTCACGGCCGTCGCGCGAGTCGGCCGGGGGCGCGAACCCGGCGTATCCTACGACGGCGCCCGGGCAGAGTGCAACATCGGGACCGGCTTTGCCTACGCGCTTTCCGTCGAAACATTGAGCGTCACCAATATCGTTCCCGGCGGTGACGCCGGAAAAGACGTCGTTCGCACCCTCACGATCCCCTGGGAAGCGCTCAAGCTCGGCGCACACGCGACGCACATCATGCTGGCCGTCGATATCTGTGCCGGCCAGAGCCCGTGCACGCCCAACCAGACGGAATTTCAGATTCCCATCCGTATCGCCGATTCGGCGGCGTCGCTCGCGCTCGTTTACGGACCCTACGTGCGGCTTGCGACCCCGGCTCCGGCGCCGGCGGCGACGCCGATGCGCTTACACCACGTCGGCGTCGATGGAGCGTACAACTGGGATCAGCACGATCAACTCTTGGCGAGTTTTGCCCAGGATCAAACGACGATCTCCGCCCAGCGCACACTTTCGCAGGCCTTGAGTCTCACGCCGTTGTCGCTGCCGGTGACCAATCCGCAGATGGCGGTGACGCAGACATTGCAGACGCGGAGCCAACCGCTTTTTTCATTCAGAGCAGCGAGCGATGCGCTCAACGACCTGAGCCTCAAGGGGCTGTTCGATCTCGTTCCATACTCGGTCACGAAGCTGGGGAGCTTGGCATCGGGATATACCTACGGCTACTCCTCCACAGCGGTCAAGGTCGCCGGGATATATGGAAATCAAGCCCGGGGCTGGTATTCGGGCGCCGAGATGGTGACCGTCGCGCTCACCACGCCACCCCCGAGCCCCGAACCATCGCCGGCGGAATCCCGCAACGTGGCCGCGGTTGAAGCGATTCCGTTGAAGCCGCCGCCGCCGCCGGCGCCGTTTTTTGAATCAGGCACCGCCGCCGAAGTGCCCCTCCAGGTCATGCTCCTGAACGGCTATGCCGGCAGTCAAGGTTCGCGTGACGGCGTCTACGCTCTGGCGGGGACCGGTCACGTATATCGCAATGCCTCGATAACTGATGATGCGTATCAAGCAACGACGATTGACGTTTTCGGTCGCGTGATCCGCGATTTTTCGAGTCCGGCTGGGGCGATGCCCAAGGCGACGTCAAGCCAATTCGCCGGTGAAACCGCAACGTTCACGACATCGTCTGCGCCCGCTTCATCTCCGCAGCGTGCGTATTTCCAATTCAAGGAGACGGTCGGCGTGCAATCGGACGACCCGCTGTTTGCGCCGAGTGTCGGCTCGATCACCTGGCTCACCGCACTGAGCGGCCCGGTTGCGCACGCGGTCGCGTCGTATGCGACCGGCGAGGGCGCTCGCTACTATGCCGTGGACCTGATGGGATTCCGCCTCACCGACGTTCGCGGCGATATCGCGACGCAGGAAGGCTGGCAGGTTTCCGTTCCGCTGCTCAACGTTCCCGGCTGGATTCTTACCGGAGGATCGCTAACGCAGACGGCGTCCGATCGCATCGCCATCCAAGAGCAAGGCCTCGTTTCCGGCTATGCCGCGGCCATTGCGGACGTCCCGTCGACGACGACGCGGCCGCAGCATCTCGATAACGCTTCGCTGCTCTCACCTTGGTTGACGGTACGCTGGCTGGGCGACATTCAACTGCAGTTCGTGGGCGGATACGACTTCGGGACGGTGACCGGCTGCGGCACGGCGCCGAACTCGACCACCAAGGTGCCGGTCTACGCCTGCGAAACGCAATTGGCCAACCATGGCGTCGGCGGCATGTTCTTCAAGCTCGGCAGTTCGTTGAATTTCGGCGCAACGGATACCTCGGCGTTACCGGGCAGCATTTCCGCCGCCGGCGCAGCGCGCAACCTCGGGACGAGCGGTGCGCTCCCCGGGTCCGTGACAGTGTACGCGGCCTATACTGGGTGCCCGCGGATCTCGGCGGCGTATACGAACGCCGCGTTTCCGACCGGCGTTCCGTTACCGCAGCAAGGTTCTACGCTGTCGGGTCAAGTGGACTACCCGATCGTCATTGGCGCGCTCCAACTGGATCTCGCTGCCGGTATGTTCAACGAGCGCCCGCTCCCCAACAGCGGCCCGAGCTCATCCGGTGCGTTCGGCTCGTTCTACCTCTCGACGGCACGGTCGAAAACGCGCTGCTAACTGGCCGGCAGGGCTCTCGTTCATGAGGAAACTCCGATGAAAACTCTCCGAATTACTGCGCTTACGGCACTCCTTCTCACCCTGGCGACGGGAGCGGCGCCTCTCTTGACCATCACCGACAAGAATGATGGCCAGGCGATCAAGATTTCCGTCGGCCAACCGTTCGAAGTTCGACTGCCATCAAATCCGACGACCGGATACCAATGGACCGCCGGCGCGCTGCACACCGGTCCGCTAACCGAAACCCACGCGCCCACCTTCCAGCCGTCGACCTCAGGTCTTCTCGGTGCCGGCGGAACGCAAGTATTCGCTTATCGAGGTGTCGCGACCGGAACGGCGCACCTCTCGTTCGGGTACGCCCGATCGTGGGAACACACCGCGCCCATAAAACACATTGCCATCACAATAGTCGTGCTCTCAGGCGCGCACACGTGACGGACGCGTTGCCGAGCGTGCGCGTCACACGCGATCCGCCAACTCCGGTAGTCGGCATCGCACAGCAGAAAGCTTCGCAAAGCACATGGATCGCATACATGATTCGCGGGGGCGCCCCGGACGTCCCTCGGGCTGGCGACTCCGGCAAAGCCGGTGGCCTCAACGCGTTATGTTGAAGAGCTTGGCATGCGCACGCGTCCAGTAATGTCCTATTACCGCACATCTGGTCCTTCGCGCGCGACGCGCTTCTAACAGCGGGATTCGAACCCGTTACCGGGATGCAGATGTCTACCAGCACGCAAAGACGGCGAATACCAACAACGGCAGCGCGTCGCGGTCAGTAGTTGATCTGTCGCTTGCCCGTTGATGAAAGAACTTGCGCGAACGTGAAGGCGACGTGCGAGCGATCCTCCGGTGCCATACGCGCAATCTAAAGAGCATGCGCGCGAGCGAAAGAGGAAGAGACACTTCCCCTAAAATTCCTTCAAAGCAATAGCCGCCGCTTCGCGAAGAGACAGACCTTCGTGGCGGTTTCGCAAGTTGGAGAATGGCGGTTAGCGCTACGCGGTTGGCAGCGCCGGGCCTTTGAGACGTGGTCGGCGAAACGTCCGGTCGACGCATTGATCGTAGCGACGCCCGGCGCAGGCAAGACGCGGTTCGCCGCACGGGTCGTGCACGCGGCACTCGCGGCGCGCGACGTGGCGCGCGTGATCGTGGTCGTCCCGCGCGAGCACCTCAAGGGGCAGGTCGCCCGTGTGTTAGCACAGAGCGGCATTCAACTCGACCACGCCTTTGCCAATGCCACGCGCACGCTGGCTTCCGACGTGCACGGCGCGGTTGTCACCTACCAGCAAGTCGCCGCCGCGCCACGCCTGTTCCACGACCTCGTGCGCGTACCGTCGATCGTCGTGCTCGACGAGATCCACCACGCCGGCGAAGAGGCAACCTGGGGCCAGTCGCTGCGCGATGCATTTGGAGGCGCTCGGTATCGTTTGTCGATGTCGGGCACGCCTTTCCGGTCCGACGGCGCGGCGATTCCGTTCGTTCGTTATGAGGCGGGCTTGTCCGTAGCCGACTTTTCGTACGATTACGCGAGCGCTCTGCAAGACGGCGTGTGCCGCGCGCTCGTCTTTCCGCTTCACGGCGGCGAAGCCGAGTGGATCAGCCGAGACGGTCAGATGATGCGCGCCTCATTCGATGCAACGCTCGATCGGCGCCACGAAAGCGAACGCTTGCGAACCGCGCTCACGCAGCCTGCGTGGGTTGGTGACGTGCTGGTGAAGTCGCATCTGCGGTTAGCCGCGATGCGTATGGCCGGACACCCCGATGCCGGCGGGCTCGTCGCCGCGATGAATCAGGACCACGCCCGCTTTATCGCCGATCTTCTGCAGAAGCGCGTCGGTGTGACGCCCGAAATCGTTGTATCGGACATCGATGGCGCCTCGAGGCGCATCAACGCATTCGCGGCGTCCCGTGATCCTTGGATCGTCGCCGTCCACATGATCTCGGAGGGAGTCGACATTCCGCGCCTACGGGTCGGGGTGTTCGCCAGCAACGTCGTGACGGAGATGTACTTCCGTCAATTCTGCGGACGTTTCGTGCGCACGACCAGCGACCGCGCAGACCGCGAAGCTTATGTGTACGTTCCCGACGACCACCGCATCAGGCGCCTGGCCGCGCAGATTACGGTCGACGTGCGTTCAGCGCTGAGGAGCCGACTCGACGTGGATGACCCCGGAGTCCTGGTGGCGGCGGCGCAACGCAGCGATCGTCGTTCCGACGAGGGCGAATATGCGTCGATCAATGCAACCGCTACGGAATCCCAGACCCTCAGCTTCGGTCCGTTGTTCAACCCTAGCGCGCTCGACGACGACGCCATTCCGGTTGCGCAGACCGAGCGTCCGGCCGCTGCGACCGCAGCGGGCATACCGACGAATGTCGAGCGCAAAGAACGTCTTAGGCGTCAGTTGCGCGCGCTCGTCGCGAGCGTCAGCACGACGTTTGGCGTCGATCACAAGTGGATCCACGCAACGCTCAATCAACGCTGCGGCGGGACCGTTGCCACCGCCGCCCTGCTTGAGCTCGAAGCGCGACGTCGTATCGCCGCCGGCTGGCTAGCGCGGCGGCAATACGACGGAATCAAACCCTAACTAGCCGCGGCAGTCTACCTGTCGTCCAGCCGGGTTGGCCGGAACGTGCCCTGGGCAATCACGTGTTCGGCACTTGACGAGATGCGTTCGGTCGCGCCCCGTATCAAAGCCGCCGAATGAGAAACGACACGGCGACCGGCTACGGTAAGTTGTTGCGGCTTTGATCAGAGGCCATTGCTACGAGTAACTTCGCCCCCGTTGAAGCTAAGCACTTGAAGCAACCGCCTTGGCCACACGTTGTCTGCCGAAGAACTGGATCTTCGTGAACTCGACGAGGAGGATGTAGCCGAGCGCGATCGCTGCCAGGTAGGCGAAGTAGATCGGGGACAGCGCAGTAAATCCAAAGAACCCGGCGACGGGCGTGAACGGAAGGCTGGCCCCTACGAGCGCGACGGCAAGCGTCGTCACCGTCAATGGGAGACTGGCGCGGCTGCGGAAGAACGGCACGCGCCGGGTGCGAATCGCGAAGATGATCAGCGTCTGGGTGACGAATGATTCGACGAAGTACCCCGACCGAAAGAGCGTCGGCTCGGCGTGGAACACGAGCAGCATCACCGCAAAGATGGAGATGTCGCCGAGCGAGCTGACTGGACCGAAAACCAGCATGAAGCGCCGGATCAATCCCATGTCCCAATGCGCTGGACGCACGAGCTGTTCGGGGTCGACGTTGTCGGTCGGAATTGTCATTTCGCTCATGTCGTAAAGCAAATTGTTCAGCAGGATTTGCGAGGGCAGCATCGGCAGGAACGGAAGGATCAGGGAGCCGATCGCGGTGCTCAGCGTGTTGCCGAAGTTCGACGACGTCGCCATCAAGACGTATTTGATCGTGTTCGCAAAGACGCGCCGGCCCTCGGCGACGCCGTCGGCGAGGATCCCGAGGTCTTTGGTAACGAGCACGATGTCGGCGGCGTCCTTCGCCACGTCCGTCGCGGACTCGACGGAGATCCCAACATCGGCGTCGTGCAGCGCGATGGCATCGTTCACGCCGTCACCCAGAAAGCCGACCGTGTCGCCGGCTGCGAGCTGAAGCTTGATCAGGCGCGCTTTTTGGTCCGGCGCGATGCGCGCGAAAATGGTGGTCGCGCCCATCGCCGCCGTCAACGCCTTGTCGTCCAGCTTCTCGATGTCGGCGCCCTTGAGGATCCCGCCAACGGACATGGCAAGATCGGAGCAGATCTTCTTCGCGACGAGTTCGTTGTCACCGGTGATGATCTTGACCTTAACGCCGAGCTGCTCGAGCCGCGCAATCGAAGCCGCGGCATCCGCCTTCGGCGGATCGGTGAAGATGAGCAGTCCCGCCAGCGTCAGGTCGCGCTCGTCCGCCACTGCAAGCGACGTCGCGCCCGGTGCGTCCCGCGAGGCGACTGCAATCACCCGCGCGCCGGCGGAAAACTGAGCGCTCAGCACCTCAGCAAAACCGGGCGAAACCCCGGCACACACGGCGAGCACGGATTCCGGCGCGCCCTCGACGACGATCGTCCGTTGGGCTCCGTCGTCGACGAGGACCGAACTGCGACGGCGCTCGTAATCGAAGGGCACTTGCGCGAGCGCGTGCCGGCGCCCGCTGTCGACGGCCTTGGCCGCAGGCGAGGCCAGGAGCGCCTCGTCGAGCGCGCTCGTCACGTTGCCGCCGGCCGCGCCGCTTCCACCCTCGAGCGACGTCGTCAGAATCGTCGCCAGCTTCAGCACGGCATCCGAGTGGCGGCCTTCGGTGTCGAGCGCATCCGTGAAGGTCATCTGGCCGGCAGTCAGCGTGCCCGTCTTGTCGGTGAAGAGCACCGTCATGTTGCCGAGGTCCTCGATGCTCACCAGACGCTTGACGAGAACCTTCTGCTGCGCCATCCGGCGCGCGCCCGTCGCCAAGCTTACCGTCACGATCGCGGGTAACAGTTGCGGCGTCAAGCTGACGGCGATCGCGAGCGCAAAGAGCAGCGACTCGAAGAACGAATGGTGCACGATCGCGAGCAGCGGAAAGACGACGGCTAGAACGATGCCGGTGATCCACACGAGCAACCCGGAGAACTGGCGCAGGCCTTTCTGAAACGTCGTTTCCGGCATACTCTTGCCGAGGCTCGCGGCGATGCCGCCTAACTGCGTCGAGCTCCCGGTCGCGATAACGACGCCGCGGCCGGCTCCCGCGCGAACGATCGTCCCCATTAGCGCGCACGACGCGAGAGCGGAGTCGCCTCCGACTGCTACCGGCGCAACGCTCTTTTCAACCGGAAGCGATTCGCCGGTCACGACGGCCTCGTCGCACGAAAGCCCGTTCGAATCCAAGAGACGCACGTCCGCCGGGACGATGTCGCCGACGCCGAGCGCGACCATGTCGCCCACGACGAGACCCGTCGTATCGATCGATTGGACGGTACCGTCGCGCACGACGTGCGCCGAATGGTGGATCTGGGCATGCAGGTCGGCGATCGCGCGTTGCGCGCGGTACTCGTTGATGAAACCGAGGCCGACGCTCAAGACGACGATCGCCAGAATGATCGTCGCATCGGTCGCGTCCCGGAGGAAAATTGAGATGACAGCCGTCGCGGCGAGCAGTAGCAACAGCGGATTCTTGAGCTGGCCGAGCAGGACGTCGAACGGGCCCTTGACGTGCGACGGCAACGCGTTCGGGCCATCGCGGGAAAGCCGCGCGGCCGCTTCGCCCGCGGCAAGACCACCGGGCGTGCTGTCGACTCGTTTGAGAACTTCGTCCGACGAAAGCCGAGCGGCTGCGGCGACGTCGAGCGGCGGCGTCACGCTACTGCCGGGAGTGGAGCGCGCGCATGCGGAGGTCTTTTTCATCTGGCGGGGACCTCCATCAGCGGGAAGAGCTCGTCGAGGACTTCGACGGCGCGCACGACGTGCGCCTTCGATATTGTTTGCATATCGAAGGTAACCTCCGCGGAGCTCCAGAGTAGAAGAGGCCGCGCTGCCGGGTCAGCCGGCCTTAGAGCTCTACGCGAAAATACGATTGTTAGTGCGCATTTGGAGAAGATGAACTCTCGCGCTTACGGCGCGTCGCTTAGAATCTAATTGGCGTCATGTCCAGGCGGGTGGCTTTCACAAAGCGCGACCTCAAAGATGAGCTCGAGCGCGAACGCGAGCGCATGGGTACCGATTACGACCGCTTCGAGAAGCTTTCGCGCACGAAGAAAGACGGACCTGATCCTTCCGTTCTCTAGCTCCCATTCTAAGAAGTCTAATGAGGCAACCCCTTAGTGGCCGTTAGACTGGATGGACACGATCCATCACGGCGATGACGCTGTACATCGCGTGACAAGTGCCGGCGAACGGCAAATCCTTCAAGAAACGCGCGGGCAGATCGACCGATCAGCTCAGCGGATGATGTCACGAACGTCAAGTTCGGAGGCGCGTCAGGAGGTTGCTCGCATCGTCGAAGACGGCGCGGTCGGTACGGAAGCAATCGCGTGACCGATGCAGGCTGCTGCGGGTGCTTAGCGCAACGGCATAGTCGACATCGTACAGCAAACGGGTTCGTAAAGCACCGGGGTCGCATACACGATTCGCTGGGACCTCACGGACGTCCCGCGGAGCGCCTCAGGCAAGTGCAGGAGCGTCGTCGGGGTGCCGAAATTTTTACAGCGATGGATTCACGGCGTTCGTTCCTCGCGCTCTCGGCGGCTTTCGGTGCATCAGTGCTCGGGCAGGCGTCTGCCCGAGCGCAGACCGCGACGCTCGTCGTGCGGCTGGGCATCGTGCCGTCCTTTGCCGCCGGCCAGGCATTCTACGCCGCGGACCTCGGGCTGTTCAAAAAACATGCGCTCGATGTCCAGTTCCAGACCTTCAACAACGGCGCGACGATCGCAGCAGCGATTGCGGGCGGTTCGCTCGACGCCGGATTCTCCGATGTGATCGGACTAGGCGCCGCATACTTGCGCGGCTTCCCGTTTGCGGTGATCGCGCCGGGCTTCTTCAATACGCCGACGGCTCCCGGATACGCAATCGTCGTCAAAGGTGACTCGCCCATCAAAGAAGCCAAGGACTTCAACGGCAGAACCATCGCGATCAACGCCGTGAAGAGCATCTCGCAGCTCGTCGTTCAGGCATGGGTCGACGGCAACGGCGGCGACTCGAAAACGATGAAGTTCGCCGAGCTGCCGTTCGCGCAGATGGTACCCAGCGTCGCGCAGGGGACGGTTGATGGTTGCACGCCCGGCGAACCGTTCGTAACGGGAGCGCTCGAGGAGGGCATGCATTCGTTCCCGCTCGACAAGAACGGCTTGATCAATTACATGCCGGCCGGGTACTTTTCGACGCGCACGTGGATCACCGCGAATCCCGTTGCAACCGCGCGTTTCACCGCCGCGATACGCGAGGCGTCTCTCTTTGCCAACCAGCGGCCGTCGCCGCCGCAAACCGCCGAGATCCTTGCGAAATATACGAAGGTTCCGCTGGGCATGGTAAGCCGGCTGCGGATGACGCCGGAATACGGCACGACCCTGTTGCCCTCGCACGTCCAACCCGTCATCGACGCCGCTGCGAAATACGACATCCTGCCCAAAACGTTCCCCGCTTCCGAGATCCTCTATCTACCGAAGTAACGGAGAGACGACCACCGTGCAAACCGTAGAACCAGCGCGCATTCCGCACAAGGCGATCCCGGAGTTCGCCGACTTCGCGCACACCGGACCGGGCACGCTCGCCGGCGAGTACATGCGGCGCTTTTGGCAGCCGGTCATGCGGTCGGAGGATCTGCTTCCGGCTCGCGCGCTGCCGATCACGATCATGAGCGAACACTACACGCTCTTCCGCGGCGAGGGCGGCGAGCCGCACGTCGTCGCACAGCGGTGCCCCCACCGGAGCACCGTCCTCTCGGTGGGAACGGTCGAAGGCGACAGCATACGATGCCACTATCACGGCTGGCGGTTCGATGGCGGCGGACAATGCGTCGAGCAGCCGGCCGAAGACGACGGTTTTGCAGCGAAAGTACGCATTGCCGGCTACCCGACTCGCGAGCACGTCGGCTTGATCTTCGCCTACTTCGGACCGGGTGAGCCGCCGAGCTTCCCAAATTGTCCAGCCTTCACCGACGGCATCACCGAAGCACGGTGTGAGGTCGTTCCGATAAACTACTTTCAGTCATGGGAGAACACGTGGGACGAAGTCCACGTTGCTTGGACCCATCGCGCCGGAGGAATGCACGCGGTACCGGATCTCTCCCAAGAGACGTTCGAAGAGACCGATTACGGCGTCTTGAAGCGCAGCCAAAAATCCGACGGCTTGCGGCGCGTTGCCGTATACCTGATGCCGAACATCATCCGAGTTCTCGTTCCACCGCCGAATGCGCTTGATAAGAAGCATTCCGGACCGCGCTTGCGGGAGTCGTATCTGTTTCTCGTGCCGATCGACGACGAGAACCACATGCTCTTCAACACGCAAGAGGCACGCGTTCCCGAAAACGAGCGCGAAGCATACGCGAAAGTCTACGCCGAGTACCTCCGCAAGCGCGCCGAAGCGCGCCCGCGCACCGAGGTCGCAGCAGATATTCTAGCGGGCAAACTCCGCATCGCCGACGTGCTCGACCACCCGAACTTGGTGACCATCGAAGACATCGTCGCACAGGCGGGCCAGGGACGCATCGTGGACCGCAGCCAGGAGTGGCTCGGTCGCTCCGATGCCGGCATCATCTTCCTACGCAAACTCTGGATGCGCGAAATGAGGGCCCTAGCGGAAGGGCGTCCGCTCAAGCAGTGGGCGCCGATGAAAGAGATGCCGCGGGCCGACAACTCGGCCGGGTCCACGGCGATGTTGTAGTCGCGTTCAGCGTTCGCCGGGGGAATGTAGCCTCGGCGCAAGTCTTCCTCATTACTCACGCGTAAGGCGTGCCGGCCATTGCAGCTTTTACACCGATTGTTCCCTGATCAACGCAAGTAAGAAATGCGGCTTGTGCTTGGCCTGCATCTCGGGTCTCTCGGAAAGTTTGATGAGCCCGGATGAGGGGCCACCGTCCACGTAGCTAACAGCAGACTGGCCGCGAGATGGGCATCGGTATCGGCGGGTTCTCGTCCCACGGATTCGGATAGCGCCTCCGCTACGACGAGCGCGATCTCGTCACGTATCGCCCGAGCGCGAGCCTTGAGGGTTTCGCTGCCTTCAATCGTTTTTTGCGCGTCGCCTGGCACTCGCGCACCACAGCGAGGAAGGGGCGGTGGTGCTACAACTCAGCGTTACAGACTATCGTTCGCTGTACCAGACGCCATTGTTGGATGCGTTCGAGGAAGAAGCGGCAGCCAAAGAAGCCGACGCGAGCTCCAAAGATAGCGAATCGTGAATCGCGTGTCGACGTCATCCCGTCAGCACCGCCGACGGGTGCTTAACGTAACGGTATAGTTGCAATCGCGCAGCAGAAAGCTTGCAAAGCATCCGAATCACGAGCGTAATTCGCGAGCGCATCACAGACGTCCCGCGGCGCGGCACGCAAGCAGGGTTAGCGCCTAGCTATGGTTACCGACGGCGCAGCCAATGACTCTGACAAGCAGGCTGGAAAACTGCTCTGCGCGCATGACCGCGCCGGCGAACGAGGCCGTGCGATGTCGCGATCTCCGCGGCGCATAACTCGACGCACGTCTAGGCCGAGCAGCCCTTCATAGAAGGCACGAGAACGGCTGAGATCCGCGACATACGCCGCAGGGCCTTTGAATCGTAGAGTATTCATGATAAAACCACCTTGTTGCTTAGGCTATTATTGCCTAGGCAAGAATATCAGGAGTTTCCCGCCGACAAGACCCTAAGGAAAGGCCGCCGAGCGGCCTGCACGACCATCTGGGATATTGGGTCGATCGGCTGCGTGGCTTGGTCAGCGGCAGTTTTGAGGCACTGATCGCCGAGCAAGGCGTGACGGTCGCCCAATGGTCAGCACTTATTACGCTCTATCGAGGCGAAGCGCAGACGCCGGCGGATATCGCCCGTCACATTGATGTCGATCCGGGCGCGCTGACGCGACTTCTCGACCGGCTGGAATCGAAGGGTCTTATTCGGCGCGTGCGTGACAGGAGCGATCGACGTAGTGTGACGATTGAACTAACGACCGCCGCGCGTAAAATTACCCCCGTTCTGGCAGGGCTTGCTGATGAGAATGATCGCGCGTTCTTCGGGGTGTTATCAGCTGCCGAACGACGACAGTTTCAGCGGCTACTCGCAAAGCTGCTGCGCGGTCACAATGTAGAGACACCGGCCGGTTGGATGTAGTTGAAGTTCCCACGCGCTGACGGATCTTCGTTCCATTATCGGGCCGATTCAGGCATCGCGAGTACGCCGAAGGGTCCGTACGGCGAGCGCTGCTTAGCGCAATGGTATAGTCGCCATCGCACAGCAGATGGGTTCGCAAAGCACCTGGGATCGCATAGATAATTCGTGAGAACGTCACGGACGTCCCTCGCAGTGGGGGGGTTCGTGCAATGTCGGCCTCCAGCAACGATTGGCCTACGAGCGACGCTTGGTCCTTGTACGACCCGATCAATTCATCGCTTGGTGTAACGACCGCAAACCTAGCGACATCTCCGCGCAACTCGTACAGGTTGCCGGAGCTCGGATCGCGGCCACTGCTGCCACAGGATGAAATAAAATTTCGTAGCAAGCGAGTCTCTGCCTAAGCGCTAGGACCCACGTCGTGCGTTTCGAAGGTGCGAGCCCCGTTGTATCGCGGTGCAATGCGAGAAGGGGTGTGCTTCGTGGCCAAGATCGATTCGGGCATCAGTCAAATTGCGGTTCCCGCTCCGGTAGCAGCGGACAGAACGCTCAACGGCATCACCTCGATCCACCGCATACAGCAGCGGGCCCCGGCTTGGTTCTATAGCACGATCAACTGGCTCGGGCAATCGTATTACGATGCCAATGGCACCTCACAATCGTTCAACGCCTATCTGATCGGATCGGACGTCGATCCGTACGCGCAGCTCGGCGCGACGCGGTTGTTCGTCATAACGCGCACCGATAACATCTACCGTCTTTCGTTCGCTTCCGATACGGCGTCGAGCGCGCCGCTGAACGAAGGCGCACGTTACGAGTCGACCGACGCCGGCATCTTGCAGATGTACCTCGATCTTGCCGCGAGTCCCATCTTTGCGGCGGTGAACTTCGCTTACGTTCCAGGTCGGCTGTACACCGGCACCGCCGTCACCTTCGCCCCGGTCACGAATCTCGAGTCCGGATACGATCCGTCCACCGGCATTCGCATCATCGCGCTCGGCTCGGCCATCGCGCAGGTCGTTCCGCTCGGCGATTTCCAGCAAACCCACAAC
>Ga0182014_10001930_pt1 | contig 26966 bp, 20 predicted proteins | sample 612S2DmetaG_FD_120489 | JGI IMG/M metagenome (GOLD analysis project Ga0182014, IMG submission 120489) | Permafrost microbial communities from Stordalen Mire, Sweden - 612S2D metaG | ecosystem: Environmental > Terrestrial > Soil > Wetlands > Permafrost | place: Sweden: Stordalen | collected... | reverse complement strand
TCACCAAGCGTCAACTTGTTCTGGGTCAGGGTGCCGGTCTTGTCCGTGCAGAGCACGTCCACCCCGGCGAGTTCCTCGATCGCGACGAGCCGGCTGACGATGGCCTTCTTCTTCGCGAGAAGACGCGCGCCGACGGCCATCGTCACCGACAGCACCGTTGGCATCGCGACGGGAATTGCCGCCACTGTGAGGACGAGGGCGAACTGGAGTGTGTCGAGGAACGGGTCGCCGCGGATGATTGAGACGACGATGATCACGCTCACCATGGCGATGGCCAGGATGATCAGGTACGTGCCGATCCTCAGCACGGCGCGCTGAAAGTGACTGATGGTTTGGCTGTCCTGGACGAGCTCGGCGGTCTTGCCGAAGTACGTGTTCGTGCCCGTGGCGTAGACGAGAGCGCCGATCTCGCCCTGGCGGATAATGGATGCGGAGAACACCGAATCGCCTGGACCGCACGTCGCGGGCAACGACTCGCCGGTCAGCGCCGATTGGTCCACCTCAACCGGGTCCCCTTCGAGCAGTCGTGCGTCGGCGGGGACGATGTCGCCCAGGCGCAGCCGTATGACGTCGCCCGGGACGAGCTCTCGCGCCGGGGGATTGACCCACTTTCCGTCGCGCAGCACCCGGGCCTTGATCGCGAGTTCCGCTTTCAGGGCATCGATGGCCTTGCCGGCCTGGTGCTCTTCCCAGAACCCAATGCTGGCGTTGGCGAGCAGCAAGATCAAAATGATGATGAAGTCGGGCCAGTGGCCCAAGACGCCCGATAGAACGACGGCGACCTCGATCATCCAGGGGATTGGCCCCCAGAAGTAACCGAGGAACTTCAGGAACTGGTTGACCTTCTTCGCCTCGATCTCGTTCGGCCCGTACTGTTCCAGGCGGGTGGTCGCCTCGGCCTGGGTGAGACCCTTCGGCGACGACGCGAGGCGCTTCTCCACCTCGGCGAGGGGCAGGGTCTTCAGGTCGTCGTTCGTGTGGGACTTTGATCCGGGCTTCGCGTCAGGACCCTCGGACGGGGGACCGTCAGACTTCGCACTCGACATGTCGCACTCCTTTGTATTGCACACGCCTGATGATTCCGACCCTACGCCTTCTCTCGATGGCGCTGCTCGGGCCGCCACAGCCTCGGCGCGCTGGTACGTCGCTCACCCGACACGTGGAGCGGGGCGTCCGGCGAGTAGCGAATACAGGAATCTGCGCGTCGCAGTCCGGCATTCGCTACCCGTCCGCTCTGCACTAGTGAATGAGGACCTTCAGCGCATCATGCTTCGCGGCATTGGCGAACACGTCGTACGCCTCGATCATCTGGTCGAAGGAGAACTCGTGAGTGACGAACTTGTCCGCGGGCAGCTTGTGTTCGGCGACGAGCTTCAGCAGCATCCCGAGCGTATTGGTGTTCACGAGACCCATCGAGATGTCGATGTTCTTGATCCACAACTCGTTGAGTGCCAACTCGACCGGCTTTCCGTGCACGCCGATATTGGCGACACCGCCCCCGGGGCGAACGATCTCGGTCGCCATGGTGAAGGTCTGGGGAAGACCAACGGCCTCAATCGCCACGTCGACTCCCGCCCCGTCGGTCAGTGCAAGCACCTGCTTCTTCCAGTCCGCATCTCCCGAGTTGACCGTGTCGGTCGCGCCGAAGTCCGAGGCCCGCTTAAGGCGAGCGTCATCGAGGTCAATGGAGATGATCTTGGAGGGGCCGTACAGTCGCGCCGTCATCACTGCGGACAGTCCAACCGGTCCTGATCCGATCACGGCAACGACGTCGCCCGGATTCACCCGGCCGTACTGCACGCCGATCTCGAACCCGGTCGGCAGGATATCCGACAACAGGATGCCTTCGGCGTCCGTCATCCCCTCGGGGACCTTGTAAACGGAATTCTCCGCGAAGGGCACCCGAACGTACTCAGCCTGCGTTCCATCGATCATGTACCCGAAGATCCATCCGATGCCCGCGAGGCCTTCTGGATCGAGGCAGTGGCTGAAGAGGCCCTGGCGACAGTTGGAGCATCGCCCGCAAGAACTCACGCACGAAAGAATGACGCGGTCACCAACCGCCAGCTGGGTGATCCCCGCACCGATCTCGGTGATAACACCGATGCCCTCGTGTCCGAGGATCCGGCCGACTTGCACCTCGGGGACATCGCCTTTGAGGATGTGCAGGTCGGTGCCGCAGATTGTGGTGGCCGCCATCTTCACGATCACGTCCGTCGATTGCTGAATTACTGGATCGGGGACTTCCACCCAACTCTTCTTCCCAGGACCTTGATATACGAGCGCTTTCATGGTTGCTCTTCCTCTTGCCAGTTATGTGATGACTGCTCCCGAGCGCCGTTTGCGCCAAAGGACCACCGGTAGACCATCGAGTGAAACCTCACATAGTTAGTATATGCAATAATCAGTGTATGCAATCAAACGATTCTCAGCCCTTGGAGTCGGTGGTTGACGCTGTCCTCTCGGCTAGCCGGGTACTGGTGGCGGTTGCGGCGCGTTCGCTGTCCGATATCGCCGAGGAGGTCACCCTCACTCAGTACCGGACCCTCGTCGTGCTCGCGTCACGAGGACCGCAGAACCTGGCCGGGTTGGCCGAGTCGGTCGGGGTGACGCCGGCCACGGCCACTCGAATGTGCGATCGTCTCGTCAACAAGAAGTTGATCGCTCGTCAATCGGGGAAGGATGACCGCCGCCAGGTCCGCCTCGCGCTGACGAAGAAGGGTCTCGATCTGGTCGGCGCGGTTACGGATCGGCGCCGTCACGAGATCGAGGCGATCGTGAACACGATTGCCCCCGCAGAGCGGACCGTTCTCGTCCAAGCCCTGAGCCGGTTCGCGGCGGCGGCGGGGGAGGTCCCCGAACAGGACTGGTCGACTGGGTGGGACCTCTAGATGCCCCTTAGCGAACTCGCCGGCATGCGCCGCTGGCAACGACACATGCGGTCCCTACAGGTGCGCGTCGGCCGTTGGCTCGCTGCAGCGACCTACACCCAGAAGTGGCTCGTGCTGGGCACCGTCATCGGCATCATCGCGGGACTCGGCGCCGTCGTCTTCTACGAGGCATTGCGCCTCGCGACGTACGTCTTCCTCCAGGTCCTTGCTGGCTATCGAGTTCCACTCCCCATCAGCGAGGGGGGCCGAGCTGCATCCGCTCACTTCGCGCGGCCGTGGGCGATTCCACTCATCGCGTGCGTGGGCGCGCTGGCCGGAGCGGTCCTGGTCTTCGCAATCGCACCCGAGGCCGAGGGGCACGGCACTGATGCGGCGATCGCCGCGGTACACCACAACCCCCGTGGGGTTCGACTGCGGACCGTCTTCGTGAAGATCGTGGCCTCGGCGCTCACCATCGGTTCGGGTGGCTCGGGCGGGCGCGAGGGACCAACCGGCCAGATCAGCGCGGGGTTCGGCTCGTTCCTCGCCCGGTTCCTCGACCTCAGTCCCTCGGACGCGCGCATCACGGTCGCGAGCGGGATCGGCTCGGGCATCGGGGCGATCTTCGGTGCCCCCCTCGGGGGTGCCGTGCTCGCCACCGAGATCCTGTACCGCGACGACTTCGAGGTCGAAGCCCTGCTGCCCTCTTTCATTGCGTCCATCGTTGGCTACGCCGTGTGGGGCTCCTTCGAGGGGTTCGGACCACTCTTCGGCTACGTCGGCAACTACCACCTCACCAGCGCCATGCAGTTGGTCTGGTTCGGAATCATCGGCATCCTCGGCGGGTTGGTCGGACTCCTCTACGCCAAGAGCTTCTACGGCATGGCCGCGTTCTTCAGCCGGCTCACCATTCCCCGCTGGGTTCGCCCGGCGATCGGTGGCCTGATCGTCGGCTGCATCGGTTTGGCCATCCCCGAAGTGCTCGGCACCGGCTACGGCTGGATACAAGCGGGCCTCGGAGCCCAGCTCCTGCACATCCCGCTCTGGATCGTGCTCATCCTGCCCTTCGCCCGCATCGCGACGACCGGTCTCTCCATTGGTTCGGGCGGTTCGGGCGGCATCTTCGGCCCGGGCATGGTGATTGGCGCCTTCGTCGGAGCCGCCGTCTGGCGCCTGCTGGAGCCGGTCGTGCCGAGCCTCGGCCACGACCCCGCCCCGTACGTCATCGTCGGGATGATGGCCTGCTTCGGCAGCATCTCGCGGGCACCGCTCGCGGTGATGCTGATGGTCGCCGAGATGACGGGAACGCTTTCGCTGATCGTGCCGGCCATGCTGGCGGTCGGCCTCGCGACCCTCATCGTGCGCCGTAACGACGACACCATCTATCGCAGCCAGTTACGCAGCCGGGCCGAGTCCCCCGCTCACCGCATCCTCACCGGTCTTCCACTCCTCGCCATGGTGACCGCCTCGCAGGCAATGGCCCCGGCGCGATGCTTGCTGGTCGAGCCCGGCGACAGTGCGACGTTCCAAACCCAGATGGAGCAAGACGAGGTCAGCGCCGCGCCGTTGGTCGATCCGCAGGGCCACTATGTCGGGGTGGTCACAATGGAGGCACTTCAGAAGGGGAGCGGAGACACCAACGCCTTGGACGTCGAAGGCCTGGTCGAACCCACCTTTGCCCCGATCCACGAATCGGTGCATCTGGACATCGTCCTCGAGACCCTGACTTCGACGCCGCAGACGTGGGCGGCGGTCATCGACGACGAGCGACGGGTCGTCGGCACGATCGCCATCTCGGACATCGTGCGCAACTATCGCCGAACGATGCAGGCCAACCTGCGTCGCGTCGCTGAGCTGGGCGGTTCCACTGGAGTTTCAGAGATCACGGTGACGAGCAATTCCCCGCTCGTCGACGTGGCACTGCGCTCAACTTCGATACCTCGCGGCGCACTGATCACCGCCATCGAACGTGGGCGCGACGTCATTCGACCGACCGGCGCCACCGTCATCAAATCCGGCGATCGCCTGATGGTGCTCGGTGGCTCGGACGATCTTGACCTGCTCGGCCGCCTCGCGTCGTCAAAGCCGTAGCGGATTGCGCTGGCAGATCAGGGGCGCAATCCATCCTCGGAAAAACACCCACCGCAATGTCCAGAAACCCGCAGATCAATCGTTGGAACGTCCGAAAGCGGCGCGGGAGAGGTGCGGTGATCCAACCTCCGAGTCATCGGCGCACTGTCAGCCTTCGGGTCACTCCTCGTCATCGCCAATAACCCACGGGACAAGGCAGCTCGGAACTAGCTGATGCCCAGCAAGAGGACTACGAAGGCAAGGTAGCCGACCACGATGAGTCCTCCCTGCCAGCGGCGAAGGCCTCGACTCGAGAAGGCGAGTACCAAGGTAAGCGCGGTGAGCCCGACATACCACCACGTGGTGACGCTTGCCGGCGCCGAGGTCCGCGCGAGGCCGATGAAGACCCCTGGAATCAAGAGTCCCGCGATCACGTTCAGGCTGTTGCTGTTCAGCGCCGTACTCAGCGCCGCCGCGCCGCAGCCCTTGGAGGCAAGATGCACACCGTCGCCCGCTCCAAGAAGGATTCCCTTGAGGGCACTGGGCTTTGGGGCTTTGTGCGGTGCTCCACCGCTGCCCACCGCTTGCTCCTTTTTCGTACGGTTTCCCGCCGTCAGGTGTCGCGGAACTGTCGCAACATCGCACGAGGCGGCCGCCCAACTCCTGTTGACGTCGGGAATCTAGCCGGCCATTGTGACGCATCGTCGATGGTGCGACGCCGGGCGAGAGCGGCCTGCAAACCGGCCGCCTGGCGCGCAGCGGGCGCCGCCACACTCGAGGGCTAGCTAGCGGAGGTTCACCTTCCGAAAGTTCGGGACTTGGCGCGGCGCGATTATCTTGTGCGAATTCACGTCAGGGGACCGAGGAACGCCAGCTCCCGCTGGCTGTGAGAAGTATGTTGGTGCGGTCGAGTCGGGTCTGACCCATGTACGCGCTGGCCGCGGCTCGAGTCAGCGAGAACCGACTGACGGAAACGTCCTTCCGGTGCTGAAATCCACTCTCTCAGCATCGGTAACCACACTGGCAACTCTGTCCATTGCTCCTCCGATTCGCTAGGGTTCCGTTGAACTGAGTGAGTTTGAATCCGAGAATGGACGATGGGAAGGCCGGATGATTCGACACGTTGTTGCGTTCCGTCTGTCCGCCGAAGACGACGTGGAGCGTCGTGAACAGGTTGCTGAGATCAAGTTACGGCTTGAGGCACTATGTGATGTTGTCCCCGGCGTGATCAACATCGAGGTCCACAGCGATCTCGGACTGATCGCGACGCATTGGCACGCTGTTCTCGTGGCTGACTACGAAAGCAACGACGTCCTTGAGGCGTATCAGGCACACCCACGACACTTGGAAGTCATACGGTGGATGAACCAAGGTGTTGTCACGGACCGTGCAGTTGTTGACTTCGAGGTCCTCTGACCCTACTTTCGAAAGGAGCCTCAATGACCAGTTCGGTCATGCATCAGGACGATGGCGGCCTACGGGTCCTGACCTTCTCTAACGGCGAGCGCAATCTGCTGAACCCGGAATCCATGGGCCGGCTTTTGGCTGCGATGACCGAGGCCGACAAGGATGAGAGCGTCCAGGCGATCCTCCTCACGACCGCGGGCGAGGTCTACTGCGGCGGCCTAGACATCGCGGCCATCCGGGCCGGAGCCGACCCGGTCGAGTTCGCGGCGGCCCTCGTCGAGCTGCTCCACCTGTTCTCGGGCCTGCGCAAACCAATTGCCACAGCGGTGCAGGGCGACGCCCTCGCCGGCGGCTCTGCACTCGTGGCCGCGGTCGACTATGCGGTCGCCGTTCCCCAGGCACGGATCGGCTCGCAGGAGGTGAGCGTAGGGATATGGCCGATGATCGCTCAGGTGCCGCTCGTGCACCGCATCGGCGTCCGCCACGCGCTCGAGAGCATCGGGTGCGGCGAGCCGTTCACCGCTGAGAGGGCCCGCGAGGTTGGACTGGTGCAAGCCGTCGTCGCTCCCGAGGCGCTTGTGCCGACCGCCGCCCGCTGGCTCGCTCTGGCGCAGCGCGCGGCGGGAGCCTACGGCCTGGGTCGGCCCTCCCTCTACCAGTTCGCGTCGATGCGATACGACGACGCCCTCGACGCCTCACTCGACCGATTTGCATCAATGTTCAAGGAGACAAAATAGTGACTACGACAGTCGCCCTACTCGGCGTCGGAAAGATGGGCGCCGCCTTCATCGATCGATGGCGCAGTGCCGGCCGAGAGGTCGTGCTCTGGAATCGGACAGCGGCAGCGGCCGAATCCCTCGCGGGTGACGGTGTCCTTGTTGCTTCGTCAGCCGCGAGCGCGACATCAGACTCGCCATTCGTCGTGACGATGTTGACCAATGGCGATGCGGTTCGATCAGTGCTACTCGACGGCGGTGCCCTCGCGGCGATGGCGCCGGGATCCACTTTGATCGACCTCTCAACGATCGACGTACCGTCCTCCGAGGCGGTCGCTGCGGCGGCAAAGGTGCGGGGCGTGCACTACGTGCGAGGTGGCGTGAGCGGCACCCCGCAGGTGGTTCGCGCGGGCAACGCCGGTCTTATCCTGTCGGGTCCCGCCGACGCCATCGCCGCGGCGCAGCCCGTGCTCGACGAGATCGCTCCCAACCAATCGGTGGTCGGCAACGCCGACCAGTCGCGCATCGTCAAGATCGCGGTGAACAGCATGCTCGGAGGCACGATGCAACTGCTCGCCGAGGCGACGGCCATCGCTGAAGCGAATGGCGTCGACCGTTCGGTGTTCCTCGACGCGCTCGATCAGACCGTCATGTCGAGCCGCTTCGTCTCGTACAAGGGTGCGGCGCTGCGATCGCGCGACTACAACGCCACCTTCACCACATCTGACTTGAAGAAGGACATGGAACTGGCGATTAGCACCGCGGAGGCCTCCGGAGTGAAGCTGGCCGCTGGACGCGCGGTCCTCGATCGGTTGGTCAAGGCAATAGAGTCTGGATACTCGAAGCACGACTTCCTCAGCCTCTACTGCGTTCAGCAGAAGGACTCGGGGATGGCTGCCGACATCAAAGGAGACGGGCTCTCCTGACACTCGTTAGATGTACGCAAGCCGAGAACACGGGTTCGATTCGCGTCGCCCGCTCCGTCGCCCGCTCCATTCCAGTCTTGCTGGTGAGGAACAGTCGCGGCTAACTCTAAGTCGACCAACGCCACCGCATCTGAAGGCTCGTCTTCGCCGCTGCCCCGACGTTCAGAGTCGCGGCATCCTGCGTCGACCATGGCGCTGCTCTCACCCTTCGCTACGCCGGGTTCGGGGTGATGAGGAACTTCTCGCCGGTGGCTTGGCGGGCATAGGCGGTGATCACGTCGGGATCGAGCGCCTCGTGCAGGGAGATCTCACGGGTGTACGAGCTCGCGAACGTCGAGGTGAGTCCGTCGGCAACGCGCTGACGTAGAGCGCCGAGGGCCTCGGGTCCGAGCTTTTGGAGGAAAGGTGTGAGCAGCCAGCCGCCGACGCCCCAGGCGAAACCGAAACTGCGCGTGAGCACCGTCGGCCCTCGGTCGAGCCCACCATAGATATACACCTGCTTGTACGTGGTCGAACCGTAGCGGCTGTACTCGGCGGCAGTCGCGCTCGAGGCAGCCTCCATCGCGGTGAGGATCTGGCTGGCCAACGACCCTCCTCCGATGGCGTCGAAGGCCATAGTGGCCGAGGTCTCAGCCAACGCCGCAATCAGATCGCGCATGAACGACGGCGAGCTGGAGTCACAAACGTGCACGGCTCCGAGGGATCGCAGGATCGCCTCCTGTTCCGGCCTGCGCACGATGTTCACGAGGGGCACCTGTTCCTCGGCGCAGAGTCTGACCAGCATCTGGCCCAAGTTCGACGCCGCGGCGGTGTGAACGAGGGCCGTGTGGCCCTCGTGGCGCATGGTCTCCACCATCCCAAGGGCGGTGAGGGGATTGACGAAGGACGAAGCCCCGAGTCGGGCTGCGGTGCCCTCGGGCAAGACCAGACACTGCGAGGCGTCCACCGTCCGATACTGCGAGTACATGGCACCACCGGCAACGGACACCACTCGACCGAGGAGCGCCTGAGCGGCCTCGGACGTGCCCGCGGCAACGACCGTGCCGGCGCCCTCATTCCCCACCGGCATCGACTCACCGAGTCGGCCAGCAAGCGAGCGGAGGATTCCGGCGTCGACGGCGGCGGTGACCACAGGGTGTCCGCCGCTGGAGGAGGCAACAGCCGTCGTGACGTCGGCTCCGGCGAGCAGGAGTCCCAAGTCGGAAGGATTGATGGGAGACGCCTCGACCCTGATGACCACCTCGTTGGGTCGGGGCTCGCGCACGAGCGCGTCTACCAGCGTGAGCTCGAGCATGCCGTCGGCGGTCACTGTCGATCGCAGTTGGAGTCCGGTGTCTGTCGTGGTGCTCATGGGCAGGGCCTCGATTCGGGTCGACGGTAACGGCTTCCTCGGTAATCGATTGCCGCGTGACTCATGAGCATACGGACGCGACCCGCGATCATTGCCATCTCGTCGGTCGCGCCGGGGGCACTGCCCGAACATCGTGCCGGCACTGGTGCCCAGGCGCCTCTCGAAGTCCGAGCCCACGGCGGCGTCCCGCTGAGCCATCCCCTCGAGCACGTACTGGTTCCTGCCCTGCGAACGCGGGTTCAATTCCCGCCGTCCGCCCTGCCGTCCGCTCTGGGCTTCATTGAGTTGCTGCGACTGACTGAATTGTCGGAGCCGTTGCTGAGTGCTGAGTGTTGACGCCGCTGCGCACGCCCTTGTGACACTTCTCGATGTGGCGACGCGGTCGCGAGGCGGCGAAGAAGCGGGTGCCTCGGATCTAGTCGCTCAGTCGCCGAGAATTCGCGCGACATCCTTCAATCGCTCTGGCACGACGCGCCACCACATCCACCGCCCCCGTTTCTCACCGACGATGAGTCCGGCTTCCGCAAGGATCCTCGTGTGATGCGAGATGGTCGGCTGACTCTTGCCGAGAGGCTCTTCCAGCGCGCAACTGCAGACCTCGTCTTGAGACGCGACGAGTGAGAGCATCCGCAGTCGGACCGGATCACTGAGGGCTCCAAAGATCTGGGCAATGTCGCCGGCCTCCACTTCGGACAGTGCCGAACCGCCCAACGGGCTGCAGCAGCTCACCACTTCCTGGTCGACGGCAATGCTCTTGGGATGCGACATACCGTCAATCATAGTATTGACATAAGTCAATGTATTGACTACTCTTCTCATTGACGAATGTCAATCTAAGGAGACCACAATGTCCAGACTCCAGCTCGCCCTCAACGTTTCGAACCTCGAAGAAGCCGTGGACTTCTACTCGAAGTTCTTCAAGACCGAACCCTCGAAGATCCGCCCGGGCTACGCAAATTTCGCCATTGCCGAGCCGCCACTCAAGTTGGTGCTCTTCGAAAACCCGGGCAACCCGGGCACAATCAATCACCTCGGGGTCGAGGTCTTCTCGACCGCTGAGGTGGTCGACGCCACCCGGTATCTCTCCGATCTGGGTTTCGACACCGACATCGAGGAGCAGACGACGTGTTGCTTCGCGGTCCAGGACAAGGTCTGGGTGGACGGACCTGACGGTTCGCGCTGGGAGGTCTACACCGTGCTCGCCGACTCCAGCGATGATGCCAGTCTGGACGGCGACGAGATGTGCTGCATCCCGGCGTCCTCGACGATGTCCGAGGCCGCTCCGTGCTGCTGACGCCTCCGACGAGCCGACCTCAGGAGCAATCGTGAGCGACATCGTCTCTGACCAGTCGCAGGACAAGGAAGTCATGGCGCCGGTCGTCGCTCGACTGTCGTTCCTCGATCGGTTCCTACCGGTGTGGATCATCCTGGCGATGGCCGTCGGCGTCGGGCTCGGTCGCGCCATACCGAGCCTCAACGCCCACCTCAATGCGGTCCAGGTGACGTCGGGCACGTCGCTGCCCATCTTCATCGGTTTGCTGGTGATGATGTACCCGGTGCTGGCCAAGGTCCGCTACGACCGGGTGGGCACGGTGGCGCGCGATCGACGGTTGCTAATTTCGTCGCTGGTGCTCAACTGGCTGGTTGGCCCCGCGGTCATGTTCGCGCTGGCCTGGTTGCTGTTGCCCGACCTGCCCACCTACCGGACCGGCCTGATCATCGTTGGCCTGGCTCGTTGCATTGCCATGGTGCTGATCTGGAACGATCTTTCGGGAGGCAACCGCGAGGCCGCAGCCGTCCTGGTGGCGCTCAACTCGTTGTTCCAGATTGTCGCCTTCGCCCTGCTCGGCTACTTCTACCTGCAGGTGCTGCCCGGCTGGCTCGGTCTCAGCACGCAAGGTCTTCATCTGTCGGTCTGGCGAATCGCCGAGACCGTCGCCATCTTTCTCGGGATACCGCTCGTCGCGGGCTACTTGACTCGGACGCTCGGCGAACGCATGCGGGGCCGAGACTGGTACGAGACGAAGCTGCTGCCTCGCCTCGGTCCCTTCGCCCTCTACGGGCTGCTCTACACCGTCGTGATCCTCTTCGCCCTACAGGGCCACACCATCACCTCCAGGCCCGGCGACGTGGCGCGCATCGCACTGCCGCTGCTGTGCTACTTCGCGATCATGTGGTTCGGGTCCTTCGCCCTTGGACGATCGCTCGGACTTCCCTACGATCGAACCGCGACACTGGCATTCACTGCGGCGGGCAACAACTTCGAGTTGGCGATCGCGGTCTGCATTGGAGTCTTTGGGGTGACGAGCGGCGAGGCATTGGCCGGGGTGGTCGGCCCGTTGATCGAGGTGCCGGTGCTCGTTGGCTTGGTCTACGTGTCGCTGTGGGCAAAGCGGCGCTTCTACGCGCCAGCCCCCATCGTTGAAGGGGCCCAATGAACGAACGCCCCGAGATCCTTTTCCTGTGCGTGCACAACGCCGGCCGCTCCCAGATGGCCGCCGCCTTCGCTCGCGAGATTGGTGGGGAGCGCATCGTCGTGCACTCGGCCGGCTCAGCACCCGGAGAGACCCTCAATCCCGCGGTCGTCAACGCCATGCGCGAGAGGGGCATCGAAATCTCCGGCGAACGCCCCCGAAAGCTGACCGATGAGATGGCTCATAGCGCCGACGTTGTCGTCACGATGGGCTGCGGTGACGCCTGTCCCGTCTATCCGGGCAAGCGCTACCTCGACTGGGAGTTGACTGACCCCGCGGGCAGGTCGATCGACGAAGTGCGCGACATTCGAGACGATGTCGAAAAGCGCGTGAACGACCTCATTGACGAACTGCTCGGTCTCGATCCCCAGGCGAAAGGGCCTCACGATGTCTGAAACGCGCCAGTTCAAGGACCTCCCGCCCGAGGACCAGCGTCAGATTGGACGCGCCCTCGAGGAGCTCCAGGTCGAATTCAAGGGAACGTTCGACGACGAGACCATCGAGCGATTTCTCGTTGACTCGTTCGAGAGACTCGCGGCGAAGGCCAGGGTGAGAACCTATATCGGGATCTTGGCGGAACGCTTTGCCCGCCAGCGCCTTCAAGCGATGGCGCATGTCGAAGCTTCTGCGCCCGGTAAGCCCGGCGTCCTCTTTCTTTGCGTCCACAACGCCGGGCGTTCACAGATGGCCGCTGGATGGCTCCGCGCTATCGCGGGCGACCGGATCAGCGTCTACACCGGAGGCTCCGAGCCCGGCGCGGACCTCAATCCGGTGGTCGTCGATGCCATGACCGAGGCCGGGGTCGACATTCGAGACGAGTTCCCGAAGCCGTGGACTGACGAGATCGTTCGGGCCGTAGACGTCGTGATCGCAATGGGCTGCGGCGACGTCTGCCCCATCTATCCGGGCAAACGCTATATCGATTGGGATCTTGACGATCCAGAAGGGCAAGACCTCGAGACGGTCCGCACCATCCGCGACGAGATCCGTTCGAGAGTCCAAGCACTCGTCACCGAACTCACCTGATGAGAGCCGACCCCAGCCATCAACCCGTTCTCTATTGAAGCAAGCGACCGTCTCAGTCCAGGCGGCCACTGAGTTAGGAGCATGACATGGCGACACAGGATGCGGAATCAATCCGGACGGCCGTTCGCGAGCGCTACGCCTGCGCGGCGATCGCCGTCCAACAGTCCGGCTGCTGCGCGACCGTCGACGCGGGGCAGGGCTTCGGCTCCGCACTCTACGACGAAGGGGTGAGGGACCTATCCGCCGACGCAGTTGCGGCGTCGCTCGGGTGCGGTAACCCGACCCTGCTCGCGACCTTGGAGCCGGGCCAAATTGTGCTTGATCTTGGTTCCGGAGGTGGCATCGATGTGCTCTTGTCAGCGCGCCGTGTCGGGCCGACCGGCAAGGTGTACGGAGTCGACATGACCCCCGAGATGCTCGAACTGGCCAAGCGCAACCAGGCCGAGGCCGGGGCCGAGAATGTTGAATTCCTCCTCGGAACGATTGAGGACATACCTCTGCCCGATGAGTCGGTGGACGTGATCATCTCGAACTGTGTCATCAATCTGTCCGCCGATAAGGATCAGGTCCTGAGAGAAGCGCACCGGGTTCTACGCCCGGGTGGATTGTTCGCGGTTTCCGACGTGATTCTGCGCCGTCCCCTCTCCCCACGGTTGCAGGGGCTGATGGGTCTGTGGACGGGATGCATCGCTGGTGCGCTCGTCGAGGTCGACTACGACGCCAAGTTGCGGGCGGCGGGATTTCACGACATCGAGATCCGGCCGACGCTCGTCCACGATCGCGCAACGATTACGCGGTGGGCTGAATCCCTGCATATTCCTGAAGGGATCGATCCCGCCTCTGCCCTGGAGGAGATGGACGGAGCGGTTGCAAACGCCTTCATCCGGGCCCGTAAACAGCACCATTGAACGAAGACGGCGACCAGTTCCCCGTCGGCTTCCACGGCGGAGAACGCGGGTTCGGTTCCCGCTGCCTGCTCCAACCAAGGTTTCCTTGGGCGACTGGGCACCGGCCCGATAATCCAGACAGTTGGCTGCGCGACTGCCCTGCTCGATGCCCGGCGTTCGATACGGCCCACGCTCGATTGACTGGCTCAATCGGACGGCCGAACTGGGCACGGGGCGCAGCATCGGGCTGAAACCCCGCTCAAACAATCGAGCCCGTCCACTCGAACCTCACAACTACTTAGTGGCAACCTCGCGCCAAAGGTCAATCCCGCTGTCAACCGCGTGCGCGTCGATGGCGGAGAGTTCTTCGGCGCTGAACGACAGGTTGTCCAGCGCGTCCAGGTTCTCGTCGAGCTGCGCGACGCTGCTGGCGCCAATGAGTGCCGCCGTGACCCGCGGGTCTCGCAGCACCCAGGCGAGCGCCATTTGCGCGAGAGTCTGACCACGCTGCGCGGCGATTGCCGCGAGATTACGCACGTGGGTCATGTTGGTGTCATTGAGGAAGTCCATCGACAGCGAGGAGTTCTTGGACGCACGCGAACCCTCCGGCACGCCGTTGAGATAGCGGTCCGTCAGCATGCCCTGGGCCAGTGGAGCGAAGGCAATGCAACCAACGCCGGCATCGCCAAGAACGTCGAGCAACTTGTCCTCAATCCATCGGCTGAGCATCGAGTAGTTGGGCTGGTGGATAAGCAGCGGGGTGCCCAGCGAGCGAAGTATCGCAATCGCTTCCTTCGTGCGCACGTCAGAGTACGACGAGATGCCGACGTACAAGGCCTTACCCTGCCGCACGGCGGTGTCGAGCGCTCCCATGCTCTCTTCAAGCGGCGTGGTCTCGTCGTAATGGTGATGGTAGAAGATGTCGACGTAGTCGAGCCCCAGGCGCTCGAGGCTCTGGTCCAGGCTCGCGAGCAGATACTTTCGACTCCCCCCGTCGCCATAGGGACCGGGCCACATGTCCCATCCGGCCTTGGTGGAGACCACGAGTTCGTCGCGCAAGCCGGCGAAGTCGCTGCCCAGTATCCGTCCGAAGTTCGATTCGGCACTGCCGTAGGGCGGGCCGTAGTTGTTCGCGAGGTCGAAATGGGTGACGCCGCGATCGAACGCGCGGTGCAGGATCGCCCTCTGCTTCTCAAAGTCGTCCGCACCGCCAAAGTTATGCCAGAGGCCGAGGGAGATCGCGGGAAGTGACAAGCCGCTGCGGCCGCACCGACGGTAGGACATCGTGTCGTAGCGATCGGGGTCGGGGACGTAGGTCATGCAACCACTTTACCGGCGTTGCTCAGCCAAAGATCTGGTTGATCGCTCTCGAACGCGATGGAAGGGCCTCGGACCGCGAGAGGGGTTAGACGCTCTTGCACCGCGGCGCGATTGACGCGGCGCAAGCGGGCCGGACGGAGTGCTCGACTGAACCTCTCAGACCCTCGCGTAGTCGTCGATGTCCTGTTGGAACTCCTCGATGATCCGGGCGGTCAGCGTTGGACGCGTGTCCTGGATACAACTCAGAACGAGTTCGGTCGTCGCCGATTCGACGCCGCCCTCCAGCAGTGCCTCCTCGAAGACGGCCTGCGCGGTGCGCCGCGCCGCGAACTCGATGTCAGCCGGCGTGAAGAGCGACGAAGCGGACACGACCGCGTCAAGATCCAGTTCATCGTTCGGGATTGAAGAGAGGTAGCGGATCCAGATCGCCCGCCGCGCCTCGGCGTCAGGCGGTCCGACGGGGATCACGTAATCGAATCGACCATGGCGCAAGAACGCGGAGTCGATCGCGCGCACCGAATTGGTGGCGCATACGAGCAGTCGGCAATCCTTCTCTCGGAAGGTCGGGATCAGTTTCAGCATCTCGTTGGTGACGCCGTGCGCCGCCGACGGCGAGCGCTGTTCTCGTGCGCTCGCAATCTCCTCGACTTCGTCGATGAAGACCACGACCTGGTCGAGCTCACCGACCAGGGCGAATGTCTCGCGTAATGCGTTGGCGAGTCCGGCCGACGATTCACCCGCGAGCCTGCTCGGAAACAGTTCGACGAACGGCCAGCCCAGCCGTGACGCGACGCCCTTGGCGAACGTGGTCTTGCCGGTGCCAGGCGGGCCGAACAACATGATGCCCCGCGGCGGGAACAACCCAACGCGGCCAGCAAGTTCATCATGGGCGAGCGGCAAGATCACTCTTCGCTCGATGAGTTCCTTCTCGCGGACCATGCCGCCGAGTTGTTCCCAGAGGCCCGGGCCCAGCATGCGTCCGCCCACCTCACTGAGAATGCCGACGTCCGAACTGTCCAGGGTCTCGACCTTCTCGTAGAGGACGAGCCCGCGCCGGGCGTTGAAGCCACGGTGTTCAAGGGCGATCGTACCGACCTCCTCGTTGTCGGCGAACAGACACGAAATCCGGTGCACGCCCTGGGTCACGAGACGTCTCTCAAGAGCTTCGAGCAGGGCGCTGCCGATGCCCTGCTTGCGCCACGAGCTCGCGAGGCTGATCCGCATGATCCACGCGTGGTCGCGGTCCACCATCGCCACCGCGCTGCCCACGAGAACGTCCCCCACGACCGCCACCAGGGCGGGCTGGCCCGCGCGAATCGCCCCGATGATCTCTGAGAGACCGAAGGCCGCCGCGGCTCCCGCCGTGGCGGGGTCTCCCCACAGAGGAATCGCCATATCGAGGTCGTCGTCGTGGAAGTCGCGGATCCGCCAACTCGTCATGGACACCACCTCCTGAGGACAGGCTACCGACCCGGTCGCCACGCAACATGAGCAAATGAGGGGGCTCACGTGACCGCTCCCACCTGCGCCAACAGTGCCACCTGGTACCGCACGACGAGTGACGCCTGACGATCCCGGCAACGCCAAGTACAGGGCAGAGTCGTGGGGATCTTTGGCAGCTCGAAATTGAAGGACCGTGCGCTGGTCTCCACGTCCGCACGCCGACGACGGTGATCGTCAATTCCCGGCTGCTTACGCTCGCAGGCAGTCAGCCATTTCTCCCAGGTGATCCGGTACGTTCTCTTCCTCACTGCTTCGAACAACTGTTCGACGACCCCTTGACCAGTGGGCGTCGACGCATGGGCGTGAGTTAGGGTGCTTCGGCATCGCCAGCAAATTCGTTCGTCGTGCCACGTTGGCCACGGAACTTGTCCTCTCAGGCAGCTTCGTGACCATGGTCCGCAATTTGACACGTGACGACGGATCTCGGGTCATGTACCGCCACCATCTCCCGAAGCCGTGGGCGGACTGGTCGCCGAGGATGAGACCGCTGCCTTGCACGATCTGGACGAGGCGCGCGCCAGACGACTCGAGGCCTGGTCGAAGAGGCAAGCGTGGATGGACGACGTGTGGAGACTTGTTGTCTACATCGACCGGTATCTCCCGCAGCTCGATTTTCGCACCATCGTTGGAAGCGGCAACGAGCAGACCCTGGTGTGGCGGCGACAGCCCGGCGGGGAAATCTCCAAGCCTTCTGACGATGAGCTCGAAGGACTGAGTTTTCGCGAAACCTTCGCCAATGGCATACCGGATCGGTTCAGGCCCTGCACCGAATCTGAGGCGCTTCAAGCCCGTCTGACCTCCGCCGGCAAATTGCACAGCTCACGCCAGTGGAGCCGGGCGACAATCGAGCCCGATACGTCGTCGGAGCCGACTCCCGGCGCCCTGCGCATTCGGACGATTGGCTTGCAATCCCCCCACCGACCGACGAAGATCACCGTTTCGAGTTCAGGGCGTCGCCTCGAACGCCAGGTCATTGCCGATTCGTATCACCGCGTCGCAGAATCCGTCCACGTGCTCCAAGGTGGTCCTCGCGTTTATGAAACACGGCCGCAACGCCAAGCTGCCGTTCACCACCGTGGAACTGGGCATGTACGGGGTCTCCTTCAAGAGACGCCGTAGGAGCGCCGCGTTGAGTCGGTCGAGGTCCTTCTCCCCTTCGCGACGGTAACGAAAACAGCAGATCGAGAGCACGGGTTCGGCGAGCAGCTCGAGCCGGTCGCTCGAACGAACCCTGGCGGCGACATGACGCGCGAAGTCGTTGTCGCGCACGATCCGCGCCGTCACACCGCTGCGCCCTTGTTCGCGCAGGATGCTCCACACCACCACGCCGCGCGCGGGCGCCGAGAGCTCGACGCCGAAGTCGGCGTAGGGGGTGCCCATCGAATCGAGCGAGACCTGCACGTCGTCGGGGTCACTGAAGGAACCCTCGAGGTATTCGGCGGGCTCTTGGGTGAAGGCCCGGTGCAGGATCGAGCGGTCGCGAACGAAGGTGGCGGCGACCCCCACGGGCGCCCCCAGCCACTTGTGCGGATCCACGATCACTGAATCAGCCAGCTCGAGTCCCTCGTACAGCGCTGCAACCCTCCCGTCGAGGATTCCCGGCAGGCCGTAGGCACCGTCCACGTGGAACCACGCACCGTAGCGCCGGCTGATCTCGCCCGCCGAGCGAAGTGGATCGATGGCCCCCGTGTTCGTCGTGCCCGCGGTCGCGACCACCGCGATCGGCACGATCTCCCTCTCGACGTCGGCGGCGATGGCCCTCTCCAACGCCTCCGCGTCGAGCCGCTGACGACCATCGGTCGGAATCTGACGAACGCTGTGGCGCCCGATCCCGAGCACTCCCGCGGCGCGAAGGATCGTGTGATGGGCTTCGCTCGACGCGTACAACGCCACGTTCCTCGAGCCCATGCCGTCCGCCGCGGGATCGATGCCGACCTTCTCCATCGCCCACTGTCGAGCGGCGCCGAGCGCCACGAGATTGGCAACGGAGCCGCCGCTCGAATAGACACCCTTCATCTGTGGCGACAGGCCGCAGAGTTGACCCAGCCAGTCGAGCGAAAGTTCCTCGAGGCGGTTAAAGGCGGTCATGGTGTAACGCTGCGGTGCGGCGACCATCCCCGCGAGCGACGCCGCGATTGGTGCGGTGGTGGGACCCGCGGAGATCCAGCCCCAGAACTCCGGCTTGCTGAGACGGGTTCCGTTAGGGATCACCGTACGTTCGAGCTCTTCGATCAACGCCTCGCACCCGACGCCCTCCTCGGGCAGGGGCCCGTCGAGCGCCGACGACCACTGCTCGTAGCGGTTCATGGCGTCACTCTGCTCGCCTTGCAGGAACGTGTCGAGCGCCGTAGTGACGCGGGTCACGTACACGCCAAGATTCCCAGTCTCCGGAAGAGTTGCCATTGCCGGATGGTACCGCCAATTCTCAGCGAGAGCACTGCCGTGCAGGGCCGAAATCGTGGTAATCGGACCGATTCTTCGACCGACCCTCGTCCAAGCGCCACACGGTTCATCGAACGACGCTGCGACGTGTCGGCCCGCTCGCGATTTGACGCGGATGCGATTGGGTCTAATGATGCCTTGATGGAGAAACTGACTTCATCGCGCCGTGGCATCGTCGCCACGGGCGCAATCATCCTTGTCCTGACCGGGACCTCTATCATCCCCGCCAGCATGTCGGCGGCGGACTCGACCACGACGAGTTCATCCACCACGACCACGACGACCACCACGACGACGGTGACGTCGACTTCCACCACGGTCGCACCTTCCACTTCGACGACTACAACAACGATTCGCAAACCCCGCCACGTTCCGACACTCAGCCTCGGTGACAGCGGGGCTGCCGTGCTCACCCTTCAGCGACGACTCTCTGCGCTCGGCTACTGGCTCGGTCCGCCCAACGGGACGTTCGGTGACAGCACTCAACAAGCGGTCTACGCATTGCAGAAGGCCGCCGGAATTCAACGTGACGGCGCGGTGGGTCCGGTCACCGCCGCGGCGCTCGCGCGGGGTGTTCGCCCCCGGCCGCGGAGCACCTCCGGCAATGTCGTCGACATCGATCTCGGCGACGATCTTCTGATGATCGTGAGGGGTGGAAAGCTCTTCGCCGTGCTCAACACCTCGACAGGTGGCGGCTACACCTACTACAGCGCAGGGGTCACGGCGATCGCTGAGACCCCTCTCGGGGTCTTCCACATCTACCGCGAGGTGAACGGACTCGTCGTCGACTCGCTCGGCGAGCTGTGGCGCCCGAAGTACTTCGACAGCGGATTCGCGATTCATGGTGACTCCTACGTTCCTCCCGTTCCTGTCTCGCACGGCTGCGTGCGGGTGAGCAACGAAGCCATCGACTGGATCTGGGCGAAAAGCCTTCTGCCCCTCGGCACCAAGGTCCTGATCTACCCGTAACGCCGCTGGCGGGCGTCGGGACCGAGATGTACTCGACGCCGTGGCCCCTCGCCTCGAAGCGGCATCGACGACGCTGACAGCTCCTCACGCGCAATCGTCGCCACGAACAGGTGAAAGTACGCTCGGCGTGAGGGCAACCAGACGAGCCAGGAATGGCGGAGGCACAAAGTGGAAAGCACGACGAGCACACCACGAGCGCGGCTCCGATGGGCCCCGTTTGCGGCCGGTTGCATGGCCGCCGTGCTGATGAGCACGCCGGTATCCGCCACGACCACTACCTCGACGAGCACGGTCAGCACGACGACGACTTCGTCGCCGTCGTCTTCTTCAACGACGACGACGGCGGTACCGACGACCCGTGCGGGGCCGGACGGGATCGAATCGTCCGCCATCATCGCCGAGAACCGGCTTCCGGGCACGACGTCGTGGCGCGTTGGTCCCGGCACCTCGCCAACCGCGATTCAGGGCTACGCCAATCTCGCGTACGCCGCCGTCGGCGGCAGGGTCAAGCTCTACGTCACGACGCACTTCCCGAGGTTCAGGGCAGTGGCGTATCGCATGGGCTGGTACCAGGGACTCGGGGCTCGACGAGTGTGGTCCTCGCCGATCGAGACGGGAACGGTCCAGCCGCCGTGCACCGTCACCGGGACCACCAACATGGTGAGCTGCGCCAACTGGAGCGTCTCGTTCGCCATGCCGATCACGGCGGCGTTCGTCCCCGGCGACTACCTCATCAAGCTCGTCGTCGGCCCCAGGGCCTCCAGCTACATTCCACTCACCGTCTGGGACCCACAGAGCAGGGCCACCTACGTCATCATGAACCGTTCGCTCGTCGAGCAGGGCTGGAACACGTACGGTGGTTACTCGTTCTACGCGGGCTTGGGTCCGTGCATCATCGACCAGGTGTCCTACCCGGTATGCAACCGGGCCCGCGTGGTCTCGTTCGACCGCCCCTACTCGACTGGCAACGGCTCCTCGGACTTCCTGACCAACGAGTATCCCCTCGTGCAACTGTGCGAACGCGAGGGGCTCGACGTCACGTACATCACCGACATCACGCTCGACACCTACCCTGGCCTCCTGCTGCGCCATCGAGCGCTGCTCTCGCTCGATCACGACGAATCGTGGACGTACGCCGAGCGCATGGCCGTGCAGAACGCTACCGCCCACGGGGTGAACGTCGCGTACTTCGGCGCGGCGGCGATGGTCCGCCACGTACGCCTGCAGTCCTCATCCTTGGGGCCCGACCGCGAGGAAGTGGACTACCGCAGCTCCCAGGAGGACCCGCTGAACGGCGCGGGCAACCCCATGCAGGTCACGGGCAACACCTGGGAGAGTCCGCCGGCGAGTTGGTCGCCCCTGCAACAGATCGGCGTGGAGTACAGCGGCTATCTCTCGCCGGGGATCTACGTTCCCATGGTCGTCGCGGACGCCTCGTCGTGGGTGTTCGTAGGCACGGGTCTGCACGACGGATCGTCGATCCCCGACGCCATCGCGTCGGACTTCGACCACGTGATCCCGTCCTCGCTGACGCCGGCGAATCTCGAGATCCTCGGCCATTCACCGATCCCCTTGGCTGAGGCGACCGTGAGTGGTGCCAGGTGGAATGGCGTCTCGTATTCGGACATGGTCTACTTCACGAACCCTCGTAGCAGGGCCGGGGTCATCGACACCGGCAACAACGTGTGGATTGGCGATCTCCGTCGGTGTCCGGCGGACAGTGCGGGTTGCCCGGCGCCGACCTTGGCCAAGATCACCAACAACATCCTCGAACTCTTCGGACAGGGACCCGCCGGAGACCTGGAGCCGTCGCTCTCGAACGTGAGCTCGATCAGCCCGTCGGGATCGTAAAGCACGCTTGGGGCAGGTTCCAACACCAGCGGGAAGAGAAGCCCATGCCCGCACGCGCCGCCCGTTCACATGGGACTTTCCGATAAAGCGGAATCGACGTAAACGTTAGGCTGTGAACGTCGTACCCGAGGGCCATCATTTGATTACCCAGCATGGTACGAAACGGAGGGGGACGCGGTGCCCGTTGCCAAGTCGGAGGGCGCACTGAAGCCTTCCGCAGTCACGTACGACGACCTGCTCAGCGTCGCGCTCAACCTGCGCTGGACCTGGAAGATCGAGGCTCGGCGGCTCTTCGCGAGTCTCGATCCCGAAGCGAGCCCCGGAGCGCTCGAGTGGCCCCACCAGCTGCTGATCGGTCTCGGCCGCGCCAAGGTCACGGAACTGCTGCACAGCGATCCCTTGGTCGCGAAGCTGGCCCGCACGGTCGTCGAGGACTTCCGGACGTTCGACGCCCGATCATCCAAGACCTGGTTCGCCAAGCAGCACCGGGGCCAGAAGGATCTCGTCGTGGCGTACTTCGCCGCCGAATACTCCCTCACCGATTCCCTGCCCATCTTCGCGGGTGGACTCGGGACCGTCGCCGCCGAGCACCTGAAGGCCTCGAGCGCGCTCGGGGTACCCGTCGTCGGGGTGGGCCTGCTCTACCGGGGAACGTCACACCAGTGGCTCGACCGCGAAGGCCACCAGCACGAGGCGTGGGACATGACGTCGCCCACCCGGATGCCAATCGAGCGGGCCCGCGATTCCCAGGGCCGCGTCGTCCAGGTCACCGTGTCGCTGCCCGGGCGCGACATCCAGGTCGCCGTCTATCGCGCGCGGGTCGGCCGGAACCGACTCCTGCTGCTCGACAGCGCCGTCGACTCGAACTCGACGTCGGACCAGACCCTGACCGCCCGGCTGTACGACAGCGACGTCGACATCCGGTTCGCCCAGGAACTCATCCTCGGCATCGGAGGAATCCGAGCCCTTGCCGCCGTCGACATCGAGCCCGCGGTGCTGCACCTGAACGAGGGCCACTCCGTCTTCGCGATCCTCGAACGCATACGCCGCGTCATGGCCCAGGAGGGGCTCACCTTTGAGGAAGCGCGCTCGGCGGTGCGACCGGGCATCTTCTTCACCACGCACACGCCGGTGGCGGCCGGACACGACTACTTCGCGCCGGCCGTCGCCCAGCGCTTCCTCGCTCCCTACGCCGCCCAGCTCGGCATCCAGCTCGAAACGCTGGTGTCGCTTGGGCGGATGTACGAGGACGATCCCCACGAGACGTTCTGTCCGACCGTGTTCGCCATGCGCCTGGCCGGCCACCGTAATGGCGTCAGCCGCCTCCACGGAAGGGTGACGCGCGAGCAGTGGGCCGACCTCTGGCCAAGGCTTCCACTGCACGAGGTGCCCATCGGCCACGTCACCAACGGCGTTCACCTCGAATCGTGGACGACGAGCCAGTACAACGAACTCTTCACCTCGGCGATCGGGACCGAGTGGCGGACCACGCCGGGCGATCCCGTGATGTGGTCGAAACTGCGTGAGGTTGACGACGCCGAACTGTGGCGGGTGAAGAACGCCGCGCGAGCCGAGCTCGTCGAGTTCACCCGACGCCGAGCGCGTAACGAACTGGCCCGACGTCACGCGCCCAGCGAACGCGTGACGTCGGTCACGCTCCTCGATCCGCACCGGCTGACCATTGGTTTCGTGGGAAGGTTCGTCGCCTACAAACGTCCGACGCTGCTGCTGAGCGACCCCGAGCGCCTGGCCCGCCTGCTGAAGGATCCGCTTCGACCCATCCAGATCGTCTTCGCCGGCAAGGCCCACCCCAACGACGACGCCGGGAAGTTGCTGCTGCAGAACATGATCGAATTCGCCGCGCGTTACGGCGTCGCGGACCGGGTCGTCTTCATCGTGGACTTCGACACGACCATGGACCGCGCACTGGCTCAGGGCGCCGACGTCTGGCTCAACACGCCGCGCCGCCCGCTCGAGGCGTGCGGGGTCGGGGGGATGAAGGCCGGAATGAACGGAGCGCTCAACTTCAGCACCATCGACGGCTGGTGGGACGAAGCCTGCTTCGACGCGAATCCAACGGCGGCACCGATCGGCTTCACCATCGGCAGCGCCGGCCCCTACGTGGACGAGCAGGCGCAGGACCTCCTCGACGCCGAGTCGCTCTACGACGTGCTGGAGAACGAGATAGTTCCGCGCTTCTACGACCGCGACGACAAGGGCGTGCCTCGGTCCTGGGTCGCTTCGGTGAAGCAGTCCATGTCGACATTGGCCCCCACGTGGGACTCACTTCGAATGACACGCGAATACACCGAGTCGTATTACCTCCCTGGTTTCGCCAAGGTGCGGCAACTCAGCTCCGGCGGCGCCAAGTCCGCCCGTGACCGAGCTCGCGAACTCGAGCGCCTGCGGAGGAATTGGCCCGACCTCACGGTCGAGATCGCCGGACAGCACCGGATCCCCGTGCGGGGCGAGCAGGTCGAGTTGATCGTCGGCCTCGGGGCCCTCGATCCCGCGGATCTGCGCGTCCAACTCTGGGTGGTCGCGGGCACCGGTGCGCCGCGACCGATCGACGCGACCCTGGTCGACCGATCGAGTGGCGAGGCGCGCTACGTCGCGACCATCGAACTTCGCAGCAACGTCGAGCCCGACGAGATGGTCGCGCGGGTCCTGCCGTCGAACGTGCACACCGACGGCGAGGCGATGCCCGGACTGATCACGTGGTCCCGATGAGCGCGGACGACCGCACCACCGTCGCGCCCGCGCTCCGGGAGCTCGCCGCGCTTCGCGGCGTCGGACTGGGTTACGTCGACGGACGCGGACGCCGCCACACGGCCAGTCCCGATCAGCTCGTCGAAGTGCTCAATTCATTCGGTGACATGGACGCACTCTCGACGCCGAGCGATGCCCGTTCGGTACTTCGTCAGCGCCGCCAACAGGAGCTCGACCGGATCGTGGAGCCGGTCTACGTGGTCGACGAGGGCGTCAGCACCCACTTGCCCATTCGCCTCGCACGCAAGACCGGCTCGCTCGAATGCCGGGTGGAGTTCGAGTTCGGAGGAGAGATCTCGTGGACGGTGCGCGCCGACTCGCTCTCGAACTTCGTGAGGGACAGCGCCGACGAGGAGACGCTGCTCGCGCTGTCGCTGCCGGCCATGCGCGTCGGCTACCACCACCTCCACGTGAGCGTGAGACGCAGGAGCGTCCACGCGATGATCATCGCGCGCCCCCTGCGCGGAGCACCCCACCGCTTCGCGGCTGACTGGCGCGCCTACTCCGTGCAGGCCCCCGTCTTCTCGTTGCACTCCCAGCGCAGCTGGGGCAGCGGCGACGTCGGGGACCTCGACGAGTTCGCCCGTCTCGTCGCCAATCAGCAGGCCACCGTTGTCTCGACGCTGCCCCTGCTCGCGACCTTCGGACCGGTCGGTTTCGAGCCGAGTCCCTACCGGCCCGTCAGCCGGCGCTTCTGGAGCGACCGTTGGATCGCCCTCGATCAGGTCGACGACCTGAACCGGTCGGCGGCCGCGAAGCATCTGATGAACGAGACCTACTCCTCCGCCCGGCGCGAAACGTGGACGCAGGACGGCATCGTCGACGGCGCGGCCGCGTTCGCGGCGAAGCGCAACGTCATCCAGGCGTGGGCCGCGACCGAGAGCGACTTCATGGCCCAGCACGAGCACGGCCTTCGCTCCTACGTCATGGACCACCCGGAACTCAACGACTACGCGCGCTTTCGCGCCGCCGGCGAGCGCTTCGGCCTCAACTTCCACACGTGGCCGTCGACGGCGCGAAGCGGGCTCTTGCGCTGGAACGACGTCGACCCGATCCTCGTGCGCTACCACATGATGGCCCAGTGGATCATCGACGACCAGATGACGAATCTGGCGTCGCGCCTCTCCCAACGCGGCCAGACCCTCGAACTCGACATCCCCATCGGCGTGCACCCCCACGGCTACGACGTGTGGAAGAACCCCGAGCAGTACGTCTCCACCATGTCGATCGGCGCGCCGCCCGACGACCTCTCGTCCGAGGGACAGGACTGGGCTTCACCCCCGCCCCACCCCGACCGGTGCCGCGAGGACGCGCACGCCATGTTCCGAGAGACGCTCCGCTTCCACATGCGCGTCGCCGGGGTCGTCCACATCGACCACGTGATGGGCCTGCAGCGGCTGTACTGGGTGCCCGAGGGCGCCTCCGCGCGGGACGGGGTCTACGTCGCCATGCCCTTCGAGGAACTGCTCGCCGTCGTGGCCGTTGAGGCGCAGCGCCTCGGGGTCGACATCGTCGGCGAGGACCTCGGCACCGTGGAGGACGAGTTGCGCGACGCCATGGAGCGCGACGGACTGCGCCGGACGTACGTGGTGCAGTACGCGGTCGCCGACGGCAGACTCGACCCGGTCCCCGAAGGGGCAGTGGCCTCGTTCGCGACCCACGACACCGCGACCTTCCACGGATGGTGGAGCGGCGCCGACATCGCCGAACGGTTCGAGCTCGGACATCTCGACCTCGAGGGCGCCGCGCACGCCCGAGAACGCCGGGAGGTCGAACGACGCGACCTGGTGCGCGCGCTCGGATGCGCCGAGGCCGACGAACCCGCCGTGATCCTCGCCGCGGTGCACACCTACCTCGCCGAGAGCGACGCCGGGCTCGTGATGGTGCAGCTCGACGATCTGGTGGAGGAGCAGTCAGCCACTAACGTTCCCGGAACGACCGCGGAACGGTACAACTGGAGCCGCCTCTCGCGCCTCAGCCTCGAGGAACTCGCCTCGACGACCACCCTCGCGAGCGCCCTCGCTCCCTTGAGGGAGCACCGGGGCTACGCGAAGGGCGCACGGATTATCCCCGACGTGACGCGCTTCACGCAGGAGGACCTGCATCTGTTCAACGAGGGACGGCACTTTCGCCTCTACCGCCACCTGGGATGCCATGCGATGGTCGTCGAGGGCGTGGCCGGGTGCTACTTCGCGGTCTGGGCGCCGAACGCCGAGCGTGTGTCGGTGGTCGGCGACTTCAACGGCTGGGACGGCGGGCGTCACCCACTTGCGCCGCGCGAGAGTTCGGGCATCTGGGAGGTCTTCGTCCCCGGCGTCGAGGAGTTCTCGGCCTACAAGTACCGTCTGCGCTCGCGTCTCGGCGGCGACGAGTTCGACAAGACCG
>Ga0182014_10001928_pt1 | contig 26979 bp, 18 predicted proteins | sample 612S2DmetaG_FD_120489 | JGI IMG/M metagenome (GOLD analysis project Ga0182014, IMG submission 120489) | Permafrost microbial communities from Stordalen Mire, Sweden - 612S2D metaG | ecosystem: Environmental > Terrestrial > Soil > Wetlands > Permafrost | place: Sweden: Stordalen | collected... | reverse complement strand
CCGTCAGCCGTCAGCCGTCAGCCGGCCCGGGACGCCCTGTTCCAACGGCCGGCTCGCGGTGCCGGCGACCGGTCGGGCCCGGGGCCGGGGACGGTCCACTCCCTCAGGACCATCGGCCCTACCCGGTCGCGGCCAGGCCGCGGCAGGATGGACGCATGTCCTGCGAGCACGGCTTGCCCGGGTCGGGCCGGAGAATCGACAGCGCGGCGGGCGGTGCCGTGTCGAAGGCGGCGGCCCGTCGGACCCTGACCTCCCGCTGATGTTGTCCTGGGTCAGGGAAGTCGGCTCGGCCCATCAAGGCCGGCCGGGCGCACCGATAGAGCACCCGAACCTGGCACTGTCGGTCGTGGTCGTCGGTGTTCTGATCACTGCCATCGACACCACGATCGTCGTGCTCGCCCTGCCCGAGATCCAGCGCACCCTGCACATCGGATTGACCTCGGTCATCTGGGTCATCATCGGGTACCTCCTGGTCATCACCCTTGTCTCGACACAGGTGGGGCGGCTCGGGGACATGTTCGGCCGGGTGCGCATGTACGAGGCGGGCTTCGTGGTGTTCATCGTCGGGTCGTTGGCATGCGCCCTGGCATGGGACCAACTGGCGCTGATCGTCTTCCGGCTCGTCCAAGGAGTGGGCGGGGCGCTCATCACTGCCAATTCGGGAGCGGTGATCGCCGACACGTTCCCCAAGGAGCAACGGGGACGGGCCTACGGCTTCAACGCGATCGGCTTCAACACGGGCGCTGTGCTCGGTGTCATCCTCGGCGGCATCATCGTCACCTTCGTCTCGTGGAGATGGATCTTCTGGATCAACGTTCCCATCGGCATCGCCGCAGTCTTCGTCGCAAACCGTGTCCTGTTCGACCGGGGAGAGCGGCAACAGCGGCGACTCGACTGGTGGGGCATGGTCACCTTGGGCCTTGGGCTCTTCGGGCCCCTTTGGGCCATGGTGAAGCTCACCTCCGAGCCACTCGACCCGGCGATCGTGGGCTTCTTCGTCGGAGGTCTCGCCCTGCTCGTCGTGTTCTGGCTGATCGAACGCTCCACTCCCGATCCGATGCTCGACTTGGATCTCTTCAGGATTCCCACCATGACGCCGTCCCTACTGGCTGCCATGTTCCAGAGCCTGGCCAACTTCGCCGTCCTGTTCCTGCTTCTGATGTACCTGCAGGGCGTTCGCCAGCTCAGCCCGATCCACGCCTCGTTGCTCCTTGTCCCCGGCTATGTGGTGGGCGGAGTCGTCGGGCCCTTCGCCGGTCGATTCGCCGACCGCCGGGGTGCCGTCCTGCCGGCCACGGTCGGCCTCGGGATCCAGGTGCTGGCGCTGGTCGCCTACGCCCAACTCGGGCTTCGTACCCCGCTGTGGATCGTGGTGGTCGCCTACATGGTCGGTGCCGTCGGTGCCGGTTGCTTCTTTCCGTCGAACAACGCTGCCATCATGAAGGTCGCGCCCGCAGAGAAATTCGGCATCACCTCCGGTCTGCTGCGCACGTTCGCCAATGTCGGAATGGTCTTCTCCTTTGCCCTCGCCATCCTGGTCGCCTCGGAGACCATCTCCAAGAGTGAGGCATTCGCAATCTTCGTCGGCACCCACAGCCTCTCTCGCTCGACAGCAGCAGCATTCACCGACGGCATCCATTCCGCCTTCTATTCCTCGACATTGCTGATGGTGGTGGCGGCGCTCCTGTCGGTTTCACGTGCTCGGGGAACACGCGGCACGAGGGCTCCCCAGCGGCTGGGCACGGTCGAATAGGGATCGACCGCGGCTGGGCGCTTTCAGCTACGACGACTTGGACACCTCCGCCCACGACCATTGGGTGGCGTTGCAGATGCGAACCCGGAGCTCAATGGACGGGCCTCTTCCGAGGATGAAGTGTCATGCAGGTCGGCGAGCTCGGCGACGGAGCCGGGCGTGGACCAGGGCCGGCGGCTTCCAACCGGCGTCCTCGGGGTTGACGTTGGTGCCGGGGGTGACGATCTCATCGATGCGGTCCAACACCCCGGCCTCGAGTCGGATCGTCGATGCCGACAATTGCGAGTCGAGTTGCTCCATCGTGCGGGGCCCGATGATGGCGGCACTGACTGCGGGGTGCTCGAGCACGAAGGCCAGTGCCAGTTCGATGATGCTCAGCCCGGCCTCGTCGGCCACGTCGGACAGTTCGGTGACGATCTCCAGCTTGCGTTTGTTGGCCGGGATGTCTAGGTCGTATCGATCGGGAATTCGCCCGGACCTTCGACTGGTATTCTCCTTGCCTTCCCCGAAGCGCCCGGACAGCCAGCCACCGGCAAGAGGGCTCCAACAGAGCACGCCCATCCCGTAGGACTGGGCAACAGGTAGGACATCCCGCTCGATGCCGCGCACCAATATGGAATAGGGCGGTTGCTCGGTCATGAAACGTTCCCGTCCCCGGCGCTCCGCCACCCACTGGGCCTCGACGATCTGCTCGGCGGGGAATGTGGAGCTCCCGAACGACCGGATCTTGCCGGCGTGGACGAGATCACTGAGAGCACCGAGGGTCTGGTCGACGTCGACAGAGTCGTCGGGTCGGTGGATCTGGTAGAGATCGAGGTAGTCCGTACCGAGGCGGCGGAGGCTGTTCTCGCATTCGGCGATGATCCACCGCCGCGAATTGCCCTGTGCGTTCGGGTCGTCGCCCATCGGTGCGTGGACCTTGGTCGCGAGCACCACTCGCGACCGGTCTTGGGTGGAGAGAGCCTTGCCCACGATGACCTCGGACTCTCCCGCCGAGTACACGTCGGCGGTGTCGATGAAGTTGATGCCGGCATCGAGTGCACGGTGGATGATCCGGATCGAGTCCTCGTGATCGGGGTTGCCCCACTCTCCGAACATCATGGCTCCGAGACAGAGCGGGCTGATTCTGATACCGGTTCGACCGAGGCTGCGAGGTTCCATGGAGAAACCCTAGGTCGGCCTGCCGCGAGTCCATACGGTGCACCGCCCCGGCGCCAGGACCTGGTTTTCGGCGGGTCACATCCCAAGGGAGCCCAACCCGCCACCGCAGCGTACCGGCCTCCGTCCGGGGTGGAGCAGCACTCGATCGGATCAATGCCGGCGGGATCGCTTGCGGGGATGCGCGCCGCGGACAGCAGCTCTGGACTGCCAGCGAAGGTGCTGGTCGGGGTCACTGCCACCGCGGTATACGGCTTTGCTGCACCGACCCGACATGACGCACCCACGGCTCAGGCGTTTCAGCTCCCCCGGGCGGGCCTCGAGACCGCGGTGCATCAGAGGGTCAACGTGCGGGTGTTGGAGCTGGTCGATGGTGTCAGCGGCTCACGCATCGAGCTGGAAGGCAACAGGCTGCCGGTTACCCACTCGAGAGACGTACTGGAGGCGCTTCCGTGCTAAGCCTCGGTGGGGATTGGAGAAACGGCTGCAGGGAGGGGCGCCGGGTTTCCCTGTGCGAACTGGATGGGGGGCCGTGCAAACCGGCCTCCGGAAGGGCCGTGCCTCAGCCCGCCCCGAGCCGGTCCGGCGCGAGTGCCCACGCCCGCGCATCAACATCGGGAGTCGCACTCGTCACCTCGCGGACCAGCCGTTTCCGGTGGTCGTGCACCACCGCAGCCTGTGCGGATCCCTTACCGGGCGTCCTGGTAGAGGGTGCGCACGGCGGCGAGGTCAAGGCATCCCAGGATCTCTCGGGTGGCTGGGACAGATCCACCGTGCACTTCGAGGAACACCGTCCCGGTCGCCAGGTACGTCCCGACCTCGACCAGTGGACGGAGCACGCAGTCGTGGTCACGGGGAGGGAAGACGGCATCGATCGACCGGAGTGTCTCGTGGTGGATTGTCTCGATGACAGAGGTGACCCGCATCGAGCGCACCGTGGCATGGACGAAGACGACGAAGACGAACACACTGACAAGGACGAGAACGAAGGCCAAGCCGGCCACAGCCACAACGACTCCAGACGCCACTCGCGCAGGTGGGCCCGGCGGGAACTGCCCGGCTGGGGTACCCGACCCCTCACCGTCGTCACAGGGGTTCCTCCCCTCTGCCGAAGGCGCTGTGACTGTCATGGGAGGCGTCCGGATCGACCCCGCCGGACCGGCGCAGCCGGTTGAGGCCAAGCATGGGGAGGAGGAGTACGGAGAGCATGCCGGCACCGACAAGCGCGGCGGCATTCTCGGGGAGCATCCGTCCTTGTGAGACGCCGAGGCTGGTGATGACGACGATGAGTGGGAGCCCGGTGGCAGAGAAGAGGGCAAGGGGGACTCGCTCGTCCCGAGGCAGGGCGGTGCGGTAGAGGAGCAGTGCGGGGAGGCCGCGAATGACGAGGAACAGGGCAAGGAACAGGGGGATCCGGAGGAGGGCGGTCGGCCTGGTGAGGAACACGTGCAGGTCGAAGTGGATGCCGCTCACGATGAAGAAGATGGGGATCAGGAAGCCGAAGCCGATGGCCTCGAGTTTGCCCTTGATCACCTCGCTGTCCTCACCCACAGTGAAGAGCTTGACCACCACGCCGGCGGCGAACGCCCCGAGGAGCACATCGAGGCCCAGCTCGAAGGCCAGGTAGACGAGAACGAAGACGAGTAGCACCGACACCCGGACCGGGAGCTGGGCGCTCGAGTGAAGGTGCCGACGCATCAGGGCCACCACGCGCGGCGGCCGGGTCCGGCTCGCAAGCAGTGCACAGGCGACAGCGATGGCGACGAAGAACACCAGCAGTGCGCTTGTGACGAACGGGTCTTTACGGGTGAGCAGCACGGCAACGGCAACGATCGGCCCGAACTCACCGGCCGTGCCTATGGCGACGATGTACGCGCCGAAGCGTGTCTCGAGCAGCCCGGCGTCCCGCAACATCGGCAACAGCGTCCCGAGCGCCGTCGTCGTCAGGGCCAAACCGACGACGAGCGTGTCCACGGCCAGACCAGTCGAGACGAGGGCGAAGGCGAAGGCGAAGGCCATCCCGAGTGACAGGAGCCACCCGAGTGAGGCCAGGCGCAACGGCCGGCCTCGGATCCGTTGCAGATCGAGCTCGTAGCCGGCCAGGAACATGAGGAATGCCAGCCCGATATCCGACAGCCCGTTCACCACGTCATTGGTATGGGCCAACTTGAGCACGTAGGGGCCGACGATGATGCCAAAGGCCAGCTCGAGGACGACGTCGGGGACATTGAAACGCCGGAGCCGCTCGGCCAACAGCGGTGAGATGACGGCGATGGCGGCGATCAGGACGAACGTGGGGATCGAGGCTTCGATCACACGCTCGCTGAGCCTCTCACCGGGGTCGACCCGCGCTGGCGGACGATTTCGATCCGGACCGAGATCGAGCTCGATCGTGTCGCCCGCTCGACCGTCATCGGCCCAACGCTACCCGGGAGGCCTGGCCAAGAGAACGAAGGTCACAGGGCCATGCCGGGCTCGACCGGCGGACACCACTGGATTCGACCGGCGTGCACAGACTGGTGTCAGGACGGGAGAACTCGCCCCACGTCGGTGCCCTGTCCTCGGGCCCAGCTTGTCCCTCCCACAGGGCGCCGCCATATTCGCGCCCTCCTGCTGGCGCCGGGGCAGCCCGGACTGCCGGGTCATCGGGGCAGTTCGGTGTTGTGGGACGAGCCCCGTGCACGATCGCCACCTCGTCGTCGGGTGCGACTCGAGGATGCATCGAACGGAGTCACTCCTCCGATGCATGGTCATCGATCTCCGCCTTCATGGTCGTCACTGTGCCAAGTGGGGTGCCCCGAGCTCCGGGGATGCGGAGCTCCGCGGATGTGACCGATGGGCGGATGGCGGGGCCGGGAGCCGCTGGTACCGTGCACCCATGCGGGACTCGGTGGGGCTGAACGAACGCATGTTCGCCTGGTACTACCCCTTCGTGGTTGGTCTGGCAGAGAGGGCAGGGTTACGTGAGATCCGTCGGACGCTCTTCTGTCGCGCCGAGGGTCGGACGCTGGAGATCGGTGCGGGCACTGGGCTCAACCTGCCGCACTACACGCCTGCGGTCAGTGAACTGGTGGTGACCGAACCGAACTCCCACATGCTCGCGCACCTGCGTCTGCGGCTGGGCTCCGATCGGCTGGCGGTCGGCGCATGGCAGTTGGTTCAGACCGGTGCAGAGGTACTTCCCTTCGAGGACGGCTGCTTTGACACCGTCACGGCGGCATTCGTGCAATGCACGATCCCGGACCCGGCGACCGCCCTGGCCGAGATCGCTCGTGTCTTGCGACCCGGGGGGCGCCTTTTGTTCCTGGAGCACGTGCGTGCTCCAGAGGGATCACGCCTGGGTCGCTTCCAGGACTTGGTCGAGGTGCCTCACCGCTACGTCGCGGCAGGCTGCTATCCGAACCGGCGGACAGAAACGGTGCTCAGGCGTTCAGCCTTGCGTGTGGAGCAGCTCGAGCACGGATCGCAGCCCAGGTCATCTCCCACTGTTCGGCCGATGATCTTTGGCAGCGCCGTGCGCATCGACGCGTGAGGGCGATGTCCCCAGTCTGATCGCTGCACCACACCAGTGCGCGCAAAGGGTCCAGGGCCGCGTCACAGCTCGGTACGCCGGGTCGGAGGGGCAGTTCGACGCTCGTTCCGGAATCAGGAACACTCCTGGCCCGTGTCCAATTCTCGAGAGGTACAGATCACCTCGTTGAACCGTCTCCGAAAACGTGGGCCATCGGATCAATGCGTCGGTGAGAGCAGTGACCCAGTGGATCCCCTACTCGGAGACCTCCAGCGTTCGCATCTCGAACTGCGATCCGACCCCCTTCCAGATCCTTCCCGGCGCAAGGGGAACGATGACGTAGAAGATCAGCAGAGCAACGATGCCCAGACTTGGCAGTACCGTCCAGGCGACGTTGTTTCCGGGATCAGTTTCGAGGACAACGACCCCGACAATCACCAGGCAAATGCCCGCAACAGGAAGGATGTAGCTCTGCCGTCCACGGAGGACCTGCCAGTAGAAGACCGGAACGACCTCTTTGCGAGTCAGCTGGTGTTCGATCGACTCGACGGGATCTGGAGTCGACCCACCCGACGATTCACCGTCCATCCGTCGCCACCCCACCTCGGATGCGCCGCACGTCCTCGAGGGTGGCCCCGGCACGCTTCCTGTGGAGCTGAGCACATCAGTCCCCCAACCGCATGGGCCGGACCAGCAAGGTGCGGAGTCAACCGGTGAGCCGTCAGGGGATCTCCACCCCCTTCGGTCACCGTGCCATCGGTCCAGGCCCCGTGCGACCCGTCAACTCTCGGTAGATCTCGACGATCTGGCGCGCCGATTCGGGCCAGCTGAAGTTCCGGATCACTCGACGTCGGCCGGCCTCCCCCATCTTCCGGGCAAGATGAGGGTCGGCAACGAGCTTGTTGATTGCTTCGGCCAGGTCGTGAGAGAACCGTTCCGGGTGCGCTGGATCGCTGTCCGTTGGGCTCACCGGCTCGAAGGGCACCAGTGTGCCCGTGACTCCGTCTTCGACGATCTCCGGGATGCCACCGACAGCGGACGCGACCACTGCTGCCTCACACGCCATGGCCTCCAGGTTGACCAGTCCGAATGGCTCGTAGACGGACGGGCAGCAGCTGACGGTTGCGTGGCTCAGCAGTTGGTTGAGCTGGCGAAGGTCGAGGGGCTCCTCGATCCAGCGGACCCCGTCCCGTTGCGCTGCCAGCGCACTGATCTGGACGGCCACCTGGCGCGCCAGCTCTGGCGTGTCGGCGGGACCCGCTCGCAGGATCAACTGGGCCGATGGGTCGAGGTGGCGGGCAGCGGCGAGCAGATGGGTGATCCCCTTCTGATGTGTGATGCGCCCGAAGTACACCACGATCGGTCGGTCGGGATCGATGCGGTAGGACTCGAGGACGTCGGTGCTCGGGTCGGTCCTCCACGTGTCGAGGTCGATGGCGTTGTGGATCACCGTGATCCGGTCGGGGTCGACAGCGGGATAGCAGGCGGTGATGTCCTCGGCGCTGGCGCTCGACACCGCGATGATCGCATCGGCCGATTCGATTCCCACCCGCTCGCAGAAGGTCGACAGGCGGTAGCCAGTTCCGAGCTGGTCTGCCTTCCACGGACGTTTGGGCTCGAGGCTGTGGATGGTCATCACGTGCGGGACGTCGTGGAGCAGCTTGGCCAGGTGTCCGGCCAGGCTCGTGTACCAGGTGTGGCTGTGGACGACGTCCGCTCCGCTCAACCCAGCCGCCATGGCCAGGTCGATGGACATCGTGCGGAGCACCTCGAGGTGGCGATCCTCACCCCGGAGACGGTCCCAGGGCTGATACGCGATGACCTTGCGGTCGGCCGGCTCCGGACGATCCGCTCCGAAGCAGTGAACCTCGAGGTCGGTGAGGCGGGCCATCTCGGCGGCCAGGTGCTCGACGTGCACTCCCGCGCCGCCGTAGACCTCGGGCGGATATTCGCGGCTCAAAAGGGCGACTCTCACGGCAGTTCAACTCCGGTCATGGTTCAGAGTATGGGTGGCGGCGGGCGGGGTCACAAGAGACCAAGGTCACAGGGTCGCCTGAGGCGCGCCTCAATGTTGGAGGTGCTCGTTGTGTTGGAGGAGGATCACCGAGTGGGCGGTGAGGTTGACCGTGGGCCCCTGGACGCGGCGTCTCCCGGGGGGCCGGGCGGTGTTGAGGAGCTCCTCCCAGATCCCCGGCCATGCGATCCGGGGCAGGCTATAGGAGCGTGACCGGTTCCCTCCGTTCAGGAGGAAGAGGATCGTGTCCCCGTAGGTGGGCCGGCCCCGCTGGTCGATCTCGTCGCTGGCCCGGCCCGAGAGGAGCATGCCGATGGAGCGGAGCTCGCTGTCGGACCATTCGGCCTCGGTCATCTCGTCGCCGCCGGGCCGGATCCAGGTGACGTCCTTCGTGCCCCCCGGGGTGAAGGGCCGGCCGTTGAAGAAGTCCCGGCGGCGCAGGATGGGGTTGTCGTTGACGATCCGGATCAGCTCCCGGGTGTAGGCCAGGAGGTCACGAGCAGCCTCGTCGAGCCCCCAGTCCATCCAGCTGATCTCGTTGTCCTGGCAGTAGGCGTTGTTGTTCCCCTGTTGGCTCCGGCCGAATTCGTCGCCGCCGAGCAGCATCCGGACCCCTTGGGAGACGAAGAGGGTGGCCAGCATGTTGCGCTTGATCCGGTCCCGGCGGTGGATGATCCGGTGCGAGCCGGTCTCCCCTTCGACGCCCCAATTCCTGCTGTAGTTCTCGTGGGTCCCGTCCCGGCCCCCCTCGCCGTTGGCCTCGTTGTGGCGCTCCTCGAAGCTGACGAGGTCGGTCAGGGTGAAGCCGTCGTGGCAGGTGATGAAGTTCACGCTGGCATAGGTCCGCCGGCCGCTCGGGCTGTAGATGTCACTGGAGCCGGTGAGCCGCGAGGCCAGCTCGGGGACCATTCCGGTGTCGCCCCGCCAGAACCGGCGGATCGAGTCCCGGAAGGCCCCGTTCCACTCGGCCCAGCCGGCCGGGAACCGGCCCAGCTGGTAGCCGTCGGGGCCCACGTCCCAGGGCTCGGCGATGAGCTTGACCTGGGAGAGCACCGGGTCCTGCTGGATGACCTCGAAGAAGGCGCTGCGTCGGCCGTCTTCGAGGCCCCGGATGAGGACCGGGGCCAGGTCGAAGCGGAACCCGTCGACATGCATGTCGGTCACCCAGTACCGGAGACTGTCCATGATGAGAGCGATGGTCCGGGGGTGGACGATGTTGAGGCTGTTGCCTGTCCCGGTGAAGTCCACGTTGAACCGCTTGTTGTCGGGTCGGAGCCGGTAGTAGACGGAGTTGTCGATGCCGCGCAACGAGAGGGTGGGGCCGAGGTGGCTGCCCTCGGCGGTGTGGTTGTAGACGACATCGAGGATGACCTCGAGCCCGGCCCGGTGGAGAGTCTTCACCATCGATTTGAACTCGTCGACCTGCTGGCCGTTTCCGCCACTGGCGTACCCGACGTGGGGGGCGAAGAAGGCCAAGCTGTTGTAGCCCCAGTAGTTGGTCAGGCCCTGGTCTACGAGATGCTTGTCGGCGACGAACTGGTGGACCGGCATCAGCTCGACGGCGGTCACCCCGAGGGAGAGGAGGTGGTCGACCACCGGGTTGGAGGAGAGGCCGAGGTAGGTGCCCCGGAGGTGCTCGGGGACCCCGGGGTGGGCCATTGTCATGCCCCGGACGTGGCACTCGTAGATGACGGTGCGATTCCAGGGGGTTCGGGGTTTGGTGTCGTCGCCCCAGGCGAAGGCCTGGTTCACGACCACCGACTTGGGCATCCCCGCGGCCGAGTCCCGGTGGTCGAGGACGAGGTCGTTTTCGGGAGTCGCCAAGTCGTGGCCGAAGAGCTCGTCGCTCCAGCGAATGGGTCCGCTGACCGCTTTGGCGTAGGGGTCGATGAGGAGCTTGGCCCTGTTGAAGCGGTACCCCTGTTCGGGGTCCCATGGTCCGTCGACCCGGTAGCCGTAGAGGCAGCCCGGTCGGGCGTCGGGCAGGTAACAGTGCGACACCCGGTCGGTGGCGATCGGCATGGTGATGCTCTGCAGCGGCACGGCGTCGTCGGCATGCTCGAAGATGCAGAGCTGGACTGCGGTGGCATGCTCGGAGAAGAGTGCGAAGTTGACGCCCTCCCCGTCCCAGGTGGCTCCCAGCGGGTGGGGCGTCCCCGGCCAGACCCGCATGTTCACGGCTGGGCCCCGTCTTCGTGTCGGAGCAGCACCACGGCCAGGGGCGGAGCGGAGATGCTCACCGAGTGGGTCTGGCCGCCCCATGGGACGGGCCGGGCCTCGACCTCGCCCAGGTTCCCCGTGCCGCTGCCTCCGTAGATGGCGGCGTCACTGTTGAGGATCTCCCGCCAGATGCCTGCTGCGGGCACGCCGAGGAGCAGGTCGTGGCGGGGCACCGGCGTGAAGTTGCAGACCGCCAGCACCGCGCCCCCAGCCTTGGACCGCCGGAGGAAGCTCAGGGTGGAGCCCGTGGCGTCGTCGGCGTGGACCCATTCGAAGCCGGACGGGTCGGCGTCGAGCTCGTGGAGGGCGGGCTCCTCCCGGTAGATCCGGTTGAGGTCGGAGACGAAGCGGAGGAGCCCGGCATGGGGGGCGTGGTCGAGGAGGTGCCAGTCGAGGGAGCGCTCGTGGCTCCACTCGCGCCACTGGCCCAGCTCGTCGCCCATGAACAGGAGTTTCTTGCCGGGCTGGGCGAACTGGTAGCCGTAGAGGAGCCGGAGGTTGGCGTGCTTCTGCCAGTCGTCCCCGGGCATGGCGCCCAGCAGCGACCCTTTGCCGTGGACCACCTCGTCGTGGGAGAGGGGCAGGACGTAGTTCTCCGTGAAGGCGTAGAGCCCGCGGAACGTCAATTCGCCGTGGTGGTGGCTCCGGTGGACGGGGTCCCGCCGGAAGTAGGCCAGGGTGTCGTGCATCCAGCCCATGTCCCACTTGTAGCCGAACCCGAGGCCGCCGAACTCGGTGGGCCGGGACACCCCGGGAAAGGCCGTCGACTCCTCGGCCATGGTCTGGACGTCGGGATGGGCGCCGTAGACCCCGATGTTGAGCTGACGGAGGAACTCGATGGCCTCGAGGTTCTCACGGCCCCCGAAGCGGTTCGGGACCCACTCCCCTTCCTGCCGGGAGTAGTCGAGGTAGAGCATGGAGGCCACGGCGTCGACCCGGAGGCCGTCGGCGTGGTAGGTCGACAGCCAGTGCTCGGCCGACGAGAGCAGAAAGCTCCGGACCTCGTTGCGGCCGTAGTTGAAGATGTAGCTCTTCCAGTCGGGGTGGAAGCCCTGGCGGGGGTCGGCGTGCTCGTAGAGGTGGGTGCCGTCGAAGTCCCCCAGGGCGAAGCCGTCGGTGGGGAAGTGCGAGGGCACCCAGTCGAGGAGTACCCCGATGCCGGCTTGGTGGAGCTGGTCGATCAGCGCCATGAGACCTTGAGGCGCGCCGTAACGCGCAGTGGGTGCGAAGTAGCCGGTGGTCTGGTAGCCCCAGCTGCCGTAGAAGGGATGCTCCATGATGGGGAGGAACTCCACATGGGTGAAGCCGGTCTCGACCAGGTGGCGGACGAGGAGAGGAGCGAGCTCCTCGTAGCCGAGCAACTTCCCCGGGTCCTCCGGGGAGCGTGCCCACGAGCCGAGGTGGACTTCGTAGATGGAGACGGGAGCGTCCAGGGCGCCACGTCCGGCCCTGCTGGCCATCCACTCCCCGTCGCCCCAGTCGTAGCTGAGATCCCAGACCACCGAGCCGGTTCGCGGCGGGCACTCTGTGGCGAGGGCGTAGGGGTCCGCCTTCTCGAGGACGTCCCCTCCGGCGGTGACGATGGCGAACTTGTAGACGTGTCCGGGAGCCGCGGTCGGGACGACGCCGCCCCAGATCCCCGAGGAGGCCCGAGGGTCAAGGGGGTGGGCGGCGGGGTTCCACCCGTTGAAGTCTCCGATGACGCTGACCGCCCGGGCGCTGGGGGCCCACACGGCGAAGGCTGTCCCGGCCGGGCCCAGAGGGTGGGCGCCGAGCTTTTCGGCCAGCCCCCGGTGGGTCCCCTCGTTGAAGAGGTGGATGTCGGCGTCGGAGAGCTCCCAGGGCGCGACGGTGGCCGGTTGCGGTCCGGGTTGACGCTGCGTGGCGGTCATCAGCCGTTCTCCTTCTATGGACCCATCATTCTCCCCCGGGATCGACCTGTTCCGCACCTTCGCCACCCTGGCCACCCTGGCGGGCGCCGTTGACCAGCCGGAGGATGGCTGCCGGCGCCCGGTTCCGGGCCCGGAGGTCTTCGGGCCAGCGCCGGGTCCACCGTCGCCGGAAGTTGCCTTCTGCCGGGCCGGTTCCGGGCCTGTTCTGGGGCTCGCGCTCCAACCAGAGATCCTCGAGGTCGACCAGGACCAGCCGGGCCGGGCCGGCCGCAAGGTGGAGGAGCAAAGCCCGCAGGGCCCGACCGGGCGACGCCGGCCGGCCCAGGGCAGCGGCCACTGCGGACCGGAGGGCGGCCCGTTCGGCGCGTTCGACCGTGGCGGCCTCGGGGTCGAGCGCACCCCGCCGGACCCGGTCGCCGATGTCGAGGCCGGCCCACCAGGAGGCGAACAGGGGGAGGTCGTGCGTGGCGATCGACGCCAGGGAGTCCGGTGGGGGGTCGGGGAAGGGGTCGTCGGCTTTGGCCGCGAACTCATGGACGTGGGACCGGAGCATCCCGTCGCGGCGCATGGCGGCCCTGACGGCGGGTGCCACCGTACCCAGGTCCTCGCCCACCACGGCCACGCCGGCCCGGGTGGCCTCCAGGACGGTGACAGCCCGGAGCTCCTCGGACCGGTAGCTGACATAGGCGCCATCGGCGGGGGCCATGCCCTCGGGAGTCCACCACAGCCGGTGCAGGCCCATCACGTGGTCGATCCGCACCACGCTGGCGAGGCGGAGGGTGTGGCGGAGGACGGCGATCGGGTAGCGGTAGCTGTCCTGGCGGATCTGCTCCGGGTGGAGGGGATTGACGCCCCAGTCCTGCCCGGCGGGCTGGAAGCTGTCGGGCGGCGCTCCGACGGTGGCGCCAGTGGCGAACGCGGAGGGATGGAGCCAGGGGTCGAAGCCATCGGGGTGGGTGCCGACCGGTAGGTCCAGGTAGAGCCCGCCCCGGGCGGCGACCTCGGTCAGCTGCTCGTGGGCGACCCATTGGGCGTACCGGTGGTAGCGGACCCGGTGCTCGTCGTCCGCTCCGGTCGGGATCCGGCCCGGCCGGGACCCGATCCATTGCGTCCAGGGTCCACCCAGGGTCTCGGTGGCAGCACGGAAGCGGGCATACGCCTCCACCTCGGGCCGATCGCCCAGGAAGGCATCCAGGGCGGTGCGGCGGGCGGAGGACGATGAGGCCAGAGCGTCGGCCAGCAGCTCGAGGATCTGGCGCTTGGCCGCCAAGGTGGCGGAGAGGTCGGACCGTGGGAGCGTGCGAAGCCGGGCCAGGTGGCGACGGAAGCCGGTCGAGGCGAGCAGGCGGCGGGCCTCGGGGGCGATCTCGAGCTCGGGGAGCCGCTCGACGTCGACGTAGAGCTCGTTCCACGCCAGCCGGCTGGCCGGTCGGTAGGGACTGGGCTCCACCACCGGTCCGTCGAGGAAGCCGGCCAAGAGGGGCAGGGTCCCGACGAAGCTCCCTCCGAGCCCGCTCGTCCACTCTCCGAGCTCGGCCAGCTCCCGGTAGGTGCCCACCCCCCAGTCGGTCTCGGTCCGCACCGCATGGAGGGGGGCGAAGACCCCCCAGCCCCGGTCCGGATCGGGACCACGCCGGGGAGCGGAGATGACCAGGGCCGAGGCGGTCAGGCCGGGGCCTTCCACGTCGAGGTGGTGATAGCCGGGGGTGGACGCGAGGGAGCCGGTGAGCCGGAATCGGTACCGGGTCACACCCGTGCCGTCGATCGGCCCGGCCTGGGCCTGGGCGAAGAGAAGCGACCCGAGGGGTCGACAGTCGACGGAGCCGTCCTCGTGTCGGATGGTCAGCCGGACCCGGCCCGGGTCGACGGCGGTGGGGAGGATGAGGTTGTGGACGGTCTGGGCGCCTGACCGGCGGATCAGGACGGGCTCGATCACCCGGTAGCCGGCCTCGGCAGCGGCCAGCAGTTCGGGAGCCTGGTCGGGATGGCTGATCGGGACGCCCAGAGCAGCAAGGACCCCGACCAGGGACTCGTTGCCGACCTGGACCCGGCGGCGGTCCTCGGTCACGTAGGCGGACTGCACGCCGTACCGGCCGGCCAGGGCGCGGAGGGCACCACGGCCCGGAGGTCGGGCCGGTCCGCCCGCCGTCACAGGGTGGTGCCCGGAAGGTCGGGCGTGGGCGCCGCTTCCCGCCGCCGGGGGGCGGCTGCCGGTAGCACGGCGGTCAGCTTCCCGGTCGCTCGAGATGGAAGATGTGGGCCGAGACGACCGCGGGGTCGAGCTGGATGTAGTTGTCGGCGCCGGTCCAGAGGTAGCGGGCGTCGGTGAGGAGATCGTGAACGGCGAAGGCCTCGACCGGGTCCAGTTGCAAAGCTGCCAGGTCGAGATGGACCGTGCCCCCCTGGGTCGCGAGGGGGTCGAGGTTGACGGCAATCAGGACGGCGTCGTCCCATCCGGGCACACCGGGGCTGCAGCCGGCCGTCTTCGAGTAGACGAGCAGGCGGTCGTTGTCGACGCCGTGGAACCGCAGGGTGCGATTCTGTTGGAGGGCCGGATGGCCGAGTCGGATGGCGTTGACCCGGGCCACCAGGTCGGCAAGGCTGTCGGGCTGGTCGAGGTTCCGGTGACGGACCTCGAACTTGTCGGAGTTGAGGTACTCCTCCGATCCGGGGGTGCGGGGCTGGTGTTCGAGAAGCTCGAAGGCGGGCCCGTAGATCCCGTAGTTCGCGGCCAGGGTGGCGGCCAGGACGAGCCGGGCCTCGAAGGCCGGTCGGCCCCCGTGCTGGAGGACCTCGTGGAGAATGTCGGGGGTGTTGGGCCAGAAATTGGGACGGAAATAGTCGGCCAGCGGGGTGCGGGTCAGCTCGGTCAGGTACTCCTCTAACTCCCAGGCGGTGTTCCGCCAGGTGAAGTAGGTGTACGACTGGGAGAAGCCCACCTTGGCCAGGTGTTCCATGATCCGAGGCCGGGTGAATGCCTCAGCCAGCATGATGACCTCGGGGTGGTCGGCTCGGACGGCGGCAAGGAGCCATTCCCAGAACTGCAGTGGCTTGGTGTGGGGGTTGTCCACCCGGAAGATCCGGACGCCGTGGCCGATCCAGAATTCGAGCACGCCGTGGAGGGCATCCCACAACTGGCGCCAGTCGGCCGTCTCGAAATCCAGAGGCCAGACGTCCTCGTAGCGCTTGGGGGGGTTCTCGGCTGTCCGGATGCTCCCATCGGGGAGACGCCGGAACCAGTCGGGGTGCTCGGTGACCCAGGGGTGGTCGGGGGAGCACTGGAAGGTCAGGTCGAGGGCGACCTCGATGCCCTCGGCGGCCGCCGCGGTCACCAGCCGATCGAAGTCGGCCAGGGTGCCGAGCTCCGGGTTCACGGCGGTGTGGCCCCCGGCGGCGCCGCCGATGGCCCAGGGGCTGCCCGGATCGCCCGGCCCCGCTTCGCCGGCACCGTTGGGCCCCTTCCGGGCGGTGGTCCCGATGGGATGGATGGGCGGAAGGTAGAGGACGTCGAAGCCGAGCCGGGACACGTAGGGCAGCAGGGCCTCCACGTCGGCCAGGGTGCCGGGGCGGGCGGGGTCGGGGGAGGCGGAGCGGGGGAAGATCTCGTACCAGCTGCTGAAGCGGGCCCGGGCCCGCTCCACCTCGACCGGGTAGGCCTCGGAGACGGTGGCCGGCCCCGGGTCGGGGTAGCGGGACATGAGCTCTCCCAGCTCCGGGCTGGTGGCCGGCTCGATGCCGTCGGCCCCTCGGGCCGACGCGACCTCCTCGAGGCTGTCGGCGAGGAGGCTGAGCCGCTGCCGGTCGGGGCCCTTGGCCCGCCTCGCAGCCCGGCGGACCAGGTCGGCCCCGACGAGGAGCTCGACGGCGAGGGGTTGGCCGGCCCCGGCCCGGGCCTCGAGCGCCCTGCGCCAGCTGCCGAAATGATCGACGGTGGCCCAAACGGCAAACTGGTAGCGACCGACCCGCCGCACCGGGAACTCCCCCCGCCAGCGGTCGTTGCCGAGGGGTGTCAGGGGGGCGGAGCGCCACCTGGACTTCGTCTCGCGACGGAAGCGTATTTCGGCAAGGAGTTCGTCGTGGCCGTCGGCGAAGATGTCGGCCTCCACGACGACGGTTTCACCGAGGGACCCTTTGGCCGGGTAGCGGCCGCCGTCGACGGTGGGCCTCACCCCGGTGATGACGGGCCTGGCTCGGCCGAAGGCCTCGGGGAGGGCAGCAGCCGGCTCAGCCATCGGAACCGCCGCTTCGCCTGTACGCACGGTCCACGTACTCACCCACCATGCGTTGGGCGGTGAAGAAGGAGCCGTTCAACGCAATGGCGAAGCGGCAGACGGCGGTGAAGTCATCCGGTCGCCCGTAGTAGAGGGGGGCCACCACCTCGGCCAGGACCCGGTCGAGCTCGGCCCCGTCGGCTGCGTCGACCACGGCGTCACCGATGGGGAGGGTGACCGCGGCCCCCAGGTCGGCACCGATGGCCCAGCCGGTGACGCCTTCGATATGTCCCTCCACCCACCAACCGTCGAGGACGCTGAGGCTGGGGACGCCGTTGAGGGCAGCTTTCATGCCACTCGTCCCCGAGGCCTCGTGGGGAGCCACCGGATTGTTCAGCCAGACATCGACACCGGCTACCAGGAGGGCGGCCAGGCTCATCCCGTAGTCCTCGAGGTAGACGACGGTGACATCGCCGGCCAGCTCCTTCGCGGCGGCGTTGACGTGCTCGATGAGGGCCTTGCCGGGCCTGTCGGAAGGATGGGCCTTGCCGGCGTAGACAACCTGGAGAGGCCCGACCCGTTCGACGAGCGCCCGAAGCGCGTCGGGCCGGGAGAGGAGGAGATCGTTGCGCTTGTACGGGGTGGCCCGTCGGGCCACCCCGATGGTCAGGACTTCGGGGTCGAGGGAGACACCCAGGCGGCGTGCCACTTCGCCGAGGAGCACCTGCTTGGCCTCGGCATGGGCGGTTCGAATCTCTTCGAGGGGGATCCCGCCGGCGTAGCGCAGCATGGTGTTGTGCTCGCGCCAGCGGGGCAAGTGCCGGTCGAAGAGCCGAGCGGTGCTGGGGGCAACCCAGGTGGAGACGTGTACGCCGTTGGTGATGGCGTCGATCCGGTACCGGGGGAACATCGCCCGGGAGACCTCCCCGTGGCGCTGTGCCACCCCATTGACGAAGCCGGAGAAGAACATCCCGAGGACGGTCATGTTGAGGGTTCCATGCTCGAGGCAGCCGATCCGCGTCAATCCGACAGCAAGCTCGGGCCCGAGGACCTCGACCATCACCTGGGGATCGAAGCGGTCGTGGCCCGCCGGTACCGGGGTGTGGGTGGTGAAGGCACAGCGTGCCCGGACCGACTCGATGTCAGCCGATGATGCGTCGGCCACCATCCCGCCGAGCCGGTCAGAGAGGAGGGCCACCGGCACCAGGGAGGCATGGCCCTCGTTGAGATGGTAGGTGGCGATCTCCCCGTGGCCGAGCTCCCGGAGCATGGCTGGGCCGGCCAGGCCGAGGACGGCCTCCTGGGAGAGCCGCTCGACGGGGGGTCCCGCGTAGAGCCGATCGGTGATGGCCTGATCGGTGGAGCTGTTCTCGGAAAGCTGGGTGTCAAGGAAGTAGACGGCAACAGTGGACCCTCCGACACCGGTCAGGACACGTCGCCAAACGCCGACGACCACGGGCCGGCCTCCGATGACCACCTTGACCCTTGTGTCCAGTCGCTCGAGGCGGTCGGCGGGTATCCAGCGGACGGGATGTTCGATCTGACGGCCGGCGGCGTCGAGCTCCTGCCGGAAGAAACCCTGGTGATACAGGAGGGTGACCCCTACGGCCGGCACTCCCATGTCGGAAGCGGCGCGGAGGAAGTCCCCGGCGAGCACGCCGAGGCCACCACTGAACGTGGGGACCTCATCGTCCAGGGCGACTTCCATGGAGAAGTAGGCGACGGTTTCGGCATGCACCCTGTCAAGTGTGGCGCATGGACTTCGGAGTCGCACACCGAGAGGCAGGTCCCGGCACGTCCAAGCGAGGAGCGGAGATCACCGACGAGGTTGCTGCCGGGTGTCACGTCTACGTGGAGACCAGCTTTGGCCGGATGCCCTTGCGTGACCTTCCGATGATGTGACCAACGACCCTTGTAGTTGGTGCGGCCAGGGGGTGACGATGTCCTCGAAGGGTGACGAAGCTCGGGCTGAGCTTGTCCTGTCGAATCGGTCGGAGCAGATCGGAGGCGCTGCTGTGGCCAACTTGTTCGTTTTCGGAATGGCGGTCTTTCTCGGCGGATTGTGCTGGCTGGCCGCACGGGTCGTCCTATGGGCGGCCGAGACCAAAGCTGAATACAGCGAGTTCATTGGACCTCTCCCGGCGGGTGTTCTTGTGGAGATTCCTGACACGGTCCCGTCCGAATGGGTCGAGGCCTACCGGGCGGAGAGAGACGGATGATCGCAAGTCGGTGAGTTGGCACCCCCAGGTCCGTGGCATCGAGGCAAGTTCCCTGTCACCAGTTCGCCGCAACTACCGGGTGCCCGAGACCGCCGGTTGAGTGGGGTGCATGGGAAGAGAGGCGGCCGGTAACGGAGTGTTCTTCACGGCTCGCGTTGAGTGCGGACCGCCGAAGACGGGTCGTATCCATTGCGTTGCTTCCGAAGCTGGTCGCCGGGCGTGCGTACGCACCCCGCTTCGCAGAGTATGGGCCGAGCCTGTGCGTGACCACCCTTCCCTACGGCAGCCGCCCCCGGAGATCACGTGCATCAACCCTTGGCACGACCTGGCAATCGGCGACCGTCTGGCGCGGCCCGGGAACGGAGCATCGGGACGGGGACCCGAGCCTCAACCGGTGCACGTCCCCTGAACGCCGAGAGTGGGCCTCAGCTCACGCAGCGGAGCACTCGAGTCTCTCCGCATCTTCGCCTCCATCACGGAGAGCGCACGTTTCGGACGACCGCCGTCCGTGTCAGGGACGTTCGCCGGCAACGTCTGCGGAAAGCGTCACGAAGATTTCATCCTCGGATTCCCGGGACCCCCTTGCGCCCGTGCGTGCCGGGGAATTAGATGACTGGCGAGGCCGACCGACCAAATCGAGTGGCCGTATGCCGTCCCAGCTGGCGGAGTGTCAGCGAACCGGTTGCACTGGTCCCACGATCGTTGAGGCCGAACGGGACAGCCAGCAGCCAGCAGCCAGTACTCGCTTCCTGCAATTGAGCAGGTCCAACCGAACTCCCCGAAAGGATAGGTAGGTGGTGACCACTTCACTCAGCGATGTGAGAGCGGCCGTGCCCCGTGAGATCGCAGCCGCCGCGCTCTGCAGGGCCCTCGAATGGTCCATACTGTCGGGTGCGCAGGCCGGCACCGGCCCTCTTGCGTCCCGAGCAGTGGCCATCGGTCCTGCGAGCGGCCGTGCCGATAGGCGAGGGCCGAGGCACGGGCACCAGTCCTGGTTCGGCTGCGCAGCACAAGAGCGCGTTGGAATCCACTCACCGAGCCCAGAAGTGAGGCGATGAGAATGAACAGAGCGCGAGGTACGAATGTGTTCTGGCGAAAGCCGGCAGTGTTGATCACGAGCTGTGTCGTCATGGTGGCGGTCAGTGTCGGAGTCGCCGCGGGAGTCGTCGGGCCCGGCCTGGTCATGCAGGCGGGCGAAACCGATCACGTCGCGTGCGCCGGGAGTTGGCTCTCCGTGACCAACAGGGACAAGACGTCGCTGGACCTGCGGTGTGCCACCGGACGCGATCGGAACACCGATCCCACCCCCAACAGGTCCTCGACCGATCCCACCCCCAACACGTCCTCGACCGACACCACCACCACCACGTCCTCGACCGACACCTCCACCACGTCCTCGACCGCCCCCACCTCCACCACGTCCTCGACCGCCCCCACCACCACCACGTCCCCGGCCGGGGGTACCACGCCTTCGTGGTGGCGGCCGCCGACCGGCAACGTGCCATGGCAGTGGGAGATCGACCATCCGCTGGACCTCACCAGTGCCGCGGACATGGGCACCGGTGCCACCCTGCCGGACGGCCAGCCCGCGCCGGACCCGGTCGTGTACGACATTGACGGGATCCTCAATCCGGCCAGCACAGTGGCCGCGCTCCATGCCAAGGAAGACCACGCAATCTGCTACATCGAGGTGGGCACGGCCGGCAACTACTACAGCGCCGGCGAGGAGGGCATCAGCACCACGTACTACGACCAGCTCCAGGCTGCAGGTGAGCTCGGCGACCAGCTGAACGGCTACCCCGAGTACTTCTTGAACATCACCAGCTCCACCACGGTAGGAATCATCGAGTCGATGATCCAACAGCAGTGCGCCGCCAAGGGCTTCGACGCCGTCGAGACGGACCTGGACGAGACGTACTCGGGCTCGGACGGCGCGACCGGCTTCATCATCAGCCAGCAGGCCGAGCAGACCTACATGACGACGCTGGCGGACTACATGCACTCCCTGGGCATGGGCTGGATCGCCAAGAACTTGGACGACACGGGTGACTCGTTCGCCACGCTCATGGAGCCGGTCGCCGATGCCATCATCACCGAGCAGTGCAACCAATACGGCACCTGTGGGGCGCTGAGCGCCTACGAGGGCCAAAAGGCGGTGTTCAACGCCGAGTATGACCTGGCCACGTCGGTGTTCTGCCCGGCAGACAACGCCCTCGGGTTCAATGGAGCCGTGTTCCCCGTGGAGCTCAACGGTGGGAGGAGCCCGTGCCGGTAGTCGACGTCCTCGAGTAGGCCGATTCCGAGCCGGTCGACGCCATCCGGAGCGGCGCAGTGCTCTCGCTGAGCAGAAGCTCGAAGAGCCCGTCTCCGCGGAGGTGGCGCGCTACTCCATCCACCGGGCGGATTGACGGCCCAGGCGCACGATCGAGCAGAAGGTGGACCATGTCGACGGGAGCTGCCTGGGTGCCGCAACGGCAGCGGGCGGGCGTCATTCGTGCCTGTCTCTTTCGGTGGGGCATGCGCGTCGGTTCGAGGGCGGCGGCCAAAGAGGCCCGCTCTTTCTTCGGTGTGAGCGCGGACCCGTCACTGGCGGAGCTCGAGCGGATCATTGAGCACCACCCCGTGCTCCGCATCGCATTCGACGGTCATGCAGACGGCCGACGCGGTTGGGGGAAGTGAGAGCTCGTCCGCCTCCGAGCCTGCTCCTGATCGCCGGCAGGGCGGGGCCACAAGTGGTGGCTCGCCAAGGTTGCTCCGATCGAACTCAGGCGATTGCCTTGCGTCGCAAGGGTGGAAGAGTCGGAGGAGGCACACGGCGTGGTGGCAGTTGGGCCAACAGGTCGGTCGTGGCCTCGGCAATTCTGCGAACGGCCGCTTCGAAGGCAAGCTCGGTGGCGGCCGAGGTGGATTGCACCCCACTGACCTTCCGAACGTACTGACGAGCTGCAGATTCAATCTCCTCAGCGGTCGCTGCCGGCTCCAACCCCCTGAGCGTGGTGATGTTTCGACACATGGGGCAAGGATAGGACGCGGCGGACGATTCTCCCTCAAGTGCTTCTTCGGCGTCCGTAATGCCGAACATGGGCTCGGGCCTCGAAGCTCAGAACATCTGCGCTGGAGGCAGCGACGTCCCGATTCCGCGGCTCCTTCTCTCGCAGTGAGGGAGACAGTCGGATTGGGGATTCATGCAATATCGGGCAGATTCACGCAAACCCGGACGAAATGGGACCTTCGGCTCTTGAAAACGGGCGACGGCAGGTTGACCATGGCGTTACGGAGAGGGGCCGGCGAAAGGAGCAGCGATGTTTGCTCAGGTCGGTGATCAGATCGTCGTCAGTGGGTGCCGGACGGGGCGGCGTGACCGTGCATGCAAGGTGCTGGACGTCGTAAACGCAAGCGGTGATTCCCGCTATGTCGTCCGTTGGGACGATACTGGCAAGCTGGACACGTTCTCCGCGGGGCCTGACGCCACCATTGTGAGCAGCGAGCACGGGCGGCACTGAGCGGTTCGGGGCATTTCCACCCTCGTCGGAGTAAGTATCACCGAAGGCGCGTCCCGTAGGTGCCCCGTCTTGCTGGCCGGGCCAGGGTACCTGGTCAGTTGACTGCGACGAGAAGGACGGGGACGGGGCTCCGATCGAGGATCTCGCGTGCAACAGAGGCGCGGCCGGGATCGGCCGTGTGAGGCCATCCAACGGCAACGAGGTCGGGGTGGAGTGATTCGACGGCGTCGAGTACCTGTGCAGCGGGAGCGCCGATCCGCAGTTCGAGCCGGGCCTGAGGTGCGCCGAGTACATGGCGGGCAAAGAACTCCTGCGTATAGGCCTCGGTTTCGTGTTGGACCTGGTCGGTGAAGCTGGGAATCTCCTCGTCCACGTGTACCACCACGATCTCGAGGCCACCGTCTCCCGACAGTTCGATGGTCCGCTGGAGGGCGTGGGCCTTTCCGGGGCTCCCCTCCATGGCCACGAGGACTCTGCGCAGTTGCTTTGGCGGTTGGGCGTTGGGTGGCACCACGACCACCGGCTTGTCGGTTCGACCGGCGAGCGCCAGCGCGAGGTGCCCAGCCGGCCGGGGACCACCGAGGGCGCCACGGGTCCCGAGCACGAGGGCCACAACGTCCTCTTCGGCCACGGCCAGGGAGAGCTGCTCAACTGGATCACCGGAGAGTGTGCGCAGATCCGCGCCCGCGGTCTCCGCCGAAGCACGTGCCGTCTCCTCGCCGTCCTCGATGACGTGGAGGGCATCCAGCGCTCCGGCGAGGGCCGAGGCCACGGCTTGGGCCATGGCCAGCACGGGGCGCGCGGCGGCAGAATTGTCGATGGCGGCGATGACCTTCTTCATGAAATGGGCTCCCATCTTGGTCCGCGACGACGAAACGCCAGGTTGCCTGGTCCGGTGGCAAACGGTGTGCTGCCGACGACGACGGAAATGCGCTTGTCGGTCCAGATGGAGAGGTGAGATCGTTCCTTGCGGACGCGGACCCTGCTGCCGCGGAACCGCACGCGGATCTCGATGGCCGACCACGACGGAGGTAGGACGGGGTCGACATGGAGCATGCCGCCGCGCGGGCGGAGCCCCATGAATCCGAAGGCGAGTGCCTGCCACGTGCCGCCCATCGTGGCGAGATGCAGGCCCTGGGCGGTGGAGCCCGTCAGGTCGTCGAGGTCGATGCGCGCGGCGATGTGCAGCGCCTCGAGCGCACGGTCGAAGTCGCGCGCCCGGGCATGCAACGAGGCGTGGATCGCCGGGGACAACGAACTGCCGTGAGCGGTGCGGGGTTCGTAGAAGCGGAGGTTCGGCTCGAGGCTTCCGGCGACCGCCTCGTCGGGGAGGAGGTGGTGGATCATGAGGGCGTCTGCCTGCTTGATCACCTGTGCGCCCCGGGTGCGCTCGGCCCCGAGCAGCAGATCGGCAGCGATCGGACGACGAGGGGCAAGCTCAGCGATGACCAACGGCTCGAGCCGGCCGAAGCCGGCGAATTGTTCGTAGATACCAGTGTCGGCGTCATAGCCGTCGTACAAGGCGTCGGCGAGCTCGAGCCAGCGCCGCCGTTCGCGGGGATCGCCATCGTCGCCATCGTCGGCTGCTTCAACGACCTCTGCAGCACGGCGCATGTTCCAGCGCGCCATCGCGTTGGTGAAGGCGTTATCGTCCACGGGCTCGTGGTATTCGTCTGGCCCGACGACTCCAAAGATATGAGCACTACCGTCCGGTTCAACCCGGATCCGCGATGCCCAGTAACGAGCCGTCTCCACAAGGATTCGGCGGCATGGCCCACGGGCGAACTCGTCGTCGCCCGACCAATCCACATAGCAGCACGCCGCCCACGGCACCTCGGCGACGATGTGCTCCTCGAGTTGGCCGGTGCGGATGGGTACGATCTGCCCTGATCTGTCCCGGGCACTCGTCGGTGTGACATCGTGTCCGGTGCGGGCGGACTCCCACGGAAAGCGAGCTCCGGCGCGGCCAGCGGCGCGCGCCGCCTCGAGGGCGGCGGGGAGCCGTCGGAGGCGGTACTCGAGCATGGACCGTGCTGCCGCCGGATGAGTAGCGGCCAAGAAGGGGAGGACGAAGGTGTCCGCGTCCCAGAACACATGGCCGCTGTAACCCGTCCCGGTCAGGCCACGGGCGCCGACGGGCGCCTCCCCGCTGTCAGCGACCGATGCCATCAGGTGGAAGAGCGCGAAGCGGATGCCCAGTTGCAACTCGTCGTCTCCCTCGATGACCACGTCGGCATCCTCCCACCGGCGCGCCCAGGCCTGGCGGTGCTCGGTCAGTAATCGGTCGAAGCCGATGGCGGCGGTCTGGCCGACCGCATCGACGGCAGGGGAGGGGTCGGGGAGGGCGTCTGCATCGGCACGGTAGACGGCCACGCGGTCGAGGACCCTGCTGCCGGCCTCGGCTCCATCCACCGGGCGTGGTCTGGCGGACCGGGTCTGATTGGCCGCCGCCACGATCCCGCCGGTGGAAGCAGCGACCCGAATCCAGGTGGTGTCGCCGACGCGGCCGTGATCGTAGGCTGGGTCGTCCGCCGGGGGCAGCAGTGGCCGGCCGAGGCGGAAGGTATGCTGAAACTGGCTACGTAGGACGGCGGTCGTCGGCCGGGCGAGTGAGACGAACCGTACGCTCTCCACGGCGTCGCCCTCGGCGCCGGCGCTCTCGTGCAGGACCCCTGTCCTCAAGTCAAGGACCCGCCGTAGCGGAGCCCCTACTGCCCACTTGCCCAACTCGAAGGCGACGGGGCCGGTGAGCAGGTGGGTATCGGCGCCGTCCCCTTCGTAGACGCCCGTGGCGATCACCCAAGGGTGCCGGCTGGGATGGCTGGTGAGAGGCGCACCGCTCATGCCGACGTGGCCGTCAGCCAGGGTGAGTAGTGCCTCGTGGACGCGCTCGGTTTCGATGTCGAAGCCCTCGATGTCAAGGGTCCAGCCTGCCCAAGCGGTGGCCCCGGGGAGGGCCCGCCGGCGACGCCGGCGAAACTGGTCAGCGAGCAGCTGGTGCACACGCGCCGCGCCGCCAGTGAGTGCCAGCATCCCAGACCGGGGTGAACCCCGGCCGCCATTGACCAGGACGACGGTCGCCGCCCGGACGTCGGGGACGATGACGGGCGCGGGACGATGGGGGATCCCCGACAACCCATCGACCACCGTCAGCACCGCCTGCGGGTCGACTCCCCGCCGCCACAGCTCTTGGAGCACGACGAGCGCTACATCCCCGGCGTCCTCGAGGGCGATCTCCACTGTGCTGCCTTCGACCACCACCCGAGGGTCCTCGAGCCCGACCTGCCGAGCCGCCTCCACGGCGAGGTCTGCGAGGTGGGTCACACCGGGGATCCCATGGGCCAACAGGAACTGTTTGAGTCTCGACCATGTCAGTGGTAAACCCGGGTCCCGTATCAGTTCGACGCTGATCCTGGGGGACCCGACTGTGCGAGGGAGCGACGAGGCTTCAATTCCCAGCCCAGCCAGCCTCTCGGCAAACGCCTCCCCGGCCTGGTCGAGGACGACGAGGTTCAGGTCGGGCTGCGGCGGGTCCAAGCGGTGGACGCCCGAGTGATCGACGGCGGCGGTACCAGTGCCACCGCTGTCGGCGACAATGAGCGCAGGTGCACCGGTGGAGGGTTTCCTCAGTCGTTCGGACAACCTGTCGACCGGGGCCGGGGCCAGCCAGGCGACAGGCATGCCGGCTTCACACAGGGCCAGCAGGTCCTGCTCAGTGCGTGCAGAGATGGACGCGGTGGCACTCCATAGGACGATGGCCTCGAACCGCCGGTCCAATCCAAGTGGCAGCGCGGAGAGGCTGCTGCGGGTGGGGGTGTGTGAAGCGTGTTCGTCCTGGTCGGTCCGGCTGCGGGCGCTCATGTCGGCTTTGGAACTGCGTGGTCCGGTCGCCGAGCAGAGCTGTGGTGGGCGGTGAGCACGAAACGATGCTCGCTCACAACGTGGGCCCGGGGATGGGATACCACCGGCGCCGGTCGAGCCGTGACCGCTCTCGTCCTCCCGGCACGCACTGAACCGATGGGCCCCGGGGCACTCCTCGTGCTCGCGCACCACCACGGGCTTCTTCGCGACATGCGCTGAGACTGGTCGAGCATTTCGGGACCGCCCTCTGCTGCTCAATGTCGGTTCAGGGAGTAGCTGCTCGAAAGAGGTTACTCGACACAAGGCCGAGAGGACCGTCCGATTGAAGGCAGGGTGCCTGGTGTTCGCTCCGTCCAGTGCCGGTCAGCCTGCGGTTTCGTGTAGCGGTCGGCACCGGTCAACCACTTGCCGCGTCCGTCACGGAGGTCAGGTACCGGCGGGCTGCGACGGAACCGTGCCAGCTGCCGACGCCGGAGATCTCGCCCCGGTCGCCGTGGGGTGGATCAGGTCGAGAAGCAGCCAGAGCGTCGTCCTGCCCGACCGGGCCTATTCCACATGGCCAGCGACCTCGCCTTCGGCGTCGACTGCGGAGGCTCGTGATGCATCATGTGCCCAGCTGGTCGAACTGAGCACATCT
>Ga0182014_10001927_pt1 | contig 26980 bp, 26 predicted proteins | sample 612S2DmetaG_FD_120489 | JGI IMG/M metagenome (GOLD analysis project Ga0182014, IMG submission 120489) | Permafrost microbial communities from Stordalen Mire, Sweden - 612S2D metaG | ecosystem: Environmental > Terrestrial > Soil > Wetlands > Permafrost | place: Sweden: Stordalen | collected... | reverse complement strand
TCGCAGGCGTTCATCAGCGGAAGCTGGAGGGTCGAGTCGTGTTCCGAGCCACTGAAGATGGTGATGGTGGCCGGCTTGTAGTCGTCGGGCTTCGCGGTCATGATGTTGGGCACGAAAGTCTGGGGATTGCGGTCGTAGAGCGGGAACCAGGTGCTTTGAACCTCGACCATGACGGTGTGGCCGGCCTTGAAGACGTGATCCACGTCGTGGAGCGAGAACCTGAACTCGTGAATCGAGCCTGGGCGCAGGGGCGTCGCCTTGTCGAAAGATTCGAGATAGCGCCCGCGGAAGATCTCCTCGTTGGTCATGAGCTGGTAGCCGCGCATCTTGGGATCGGGATCGCTGTCAGGATACTGGTCGATGAGCTTGACGACGAGGTCGGCGTCCGCGCCGGTGGTGGAGGCGTATATGTCGGCCAGAACTTCGCCGGTGACGATGAGGTCTTTCTTCAGGACGGGCAACTTCCAGACTGCAACGTCCTTGCGATCGGTGACGAAACGCTGATCCTCGGTCATCCATGTACGCCACTGCGATCCGTCGCCATAAGTGGGCTGGATGGGGCGATGGCGGTAAGGGACGGGGTTGCCGGGGTCGCTTACATAGCTTGTCTTGGCCTCCCCGGTCGAGCCGCTCCATCCAAGCAAGCCCTCGCCCTGCAGATGTAGGCTGGTGGGCTGCGACTCGATGGGCGGGAAGTGGGTGTAGCGCTTCCAGGTGTTGGAGCCGGACTGGAAGCTGGCTGTATCTTCCAGGTCGAAGCCGGAGGGATTGGCGCCGGGCTCGTCTTTCAGGGTATGGGCGAAGAACTTGGCTTCGATTTGGGCGCGATACTCCTTGCCGATGGGTTCGGTGTAGTCGATATTGCCGAGATGGCGCGCTGAGGAGTTCCAGGAGCCATGCCGCCAGGGGCCGAGGACAAGAAAATTCATGTGATTTGCATCGTGCGGTTCGAGTGTGGCGTACTCAGCCTGCGGTCCGAACATATCCTCCTGGTCGTAGTAGCCGCCGACAGTGAGGGTGGGAACGGCGACCGCATTGAGCGAATTCTCGACGGCTCGCGAGGTCCAGACGCTGTCGTAGGCGGGATGTTCGAGGAAGAGCTTCCACGTTGGCAGCATCTTTGAGCCGGATCTCTTCACGCCCTCGGCAAAGGAACCGCGCTCAAGGAAGTAGTCGAAGCCGTCGCGGGGTTTGCCGTCCTTGTCCTTGCCGTAATCGACGATTGTCTCTTCCTTGTTCGACTCCATCCCCATCACGTAGTCGTAGCCGTAGCTCTGGCGGAAGGCGCCGTTGTGGAAGAAATCGTCGCCCATCCAGACATCGATCATGGGAGCCTGCGGCGAGATGGCCTTGACAGCGGGGTGGGGGTCGATACCGGCCATCATAGCCAGGAAGCCGGGATAGCTGGTGCCGATGAAACCCGCGCGGCCATTGTTGCCGGGGACATTCTGGAGCAGCCAGGCGACGGTGTCGTATGTGTCGGTACTTTCGTCGAAAGCCTTGGGGTCGCGATGGTCGGCGAGAGGCCTGCTCATGACGAACTCGCCTTCACTCTTGTAGCGGCCGCGAATGTCTTCGGCGACGTAGATGTAGCCCGCGCGCGCCAGCTCCGGACGGCTGGAAAAGAACATTGCGCGGGTCATTACTGCAGCGCCGTAGGGAGTGCGTTCGATGAGGAACGGGAGAGGCGTGGCGATGTCGGCGGGCTTGAGAATCACCGCGTGCAGCTTGACCCCGTCCCGCATGGGGATCATGACTTCACTGCGCTGGTAGTCATGGAAAACGTGATGCGCGGGCGGGCCGGTGCGGTGGTAGACAGTGCCTTCAGGGTCAGTGGAGACAGCGAGGGTTTCGCCGCGCCCGGCCGCGTCGAGGGTGAAGCGGAAAGTGGTCTTTGAGTCGGTCAGGTCAAATTCCACGGCGGAAACGGGCTTCAGTTCGCTGGGAACGCGACGCTCGCTTTCCAAATGGAGCTTGCCGTCCTGAACGTAAAAGCTGAGCGGAGTGTCGGGATCCACGGGGTCAGTGTATTCGCCGGCGAGGGCTTCGAGCTGCGCAGCGGCGGGTACAGCGTTTTGCGTTGGGGCGGGGGTCAGGGCTGGCGCAACGACCTGGGACCAAGCAAGATTCGGCCCACACGACAACTGAGCAAGACAACAAACAGCCAGGGCAACACGAAACCGAATCAAGCGAAGAACCTCCTAAGGCAAATGCAACAAACCACCAAAGCGATGATATTTGAAAGCCCCGGTATTCTTCATCGACCTGAGAATGGCGCACAGCTGTGGGCTCTGAAGCGCGGTTGAATCCGCGTCCTGTTCGAGAGGATGGAACGTTCGAAGATTCTGCTGGAAGTCTTGCCTGACAATGGGGAGCCACAACTCGGATCTGCTGAGGCTCCCATTGAAGCTCAATGCGATTTTGCTGAGGACTGGTGGATCTTTGTGCTGCCGAAGCGATAGACAAGACTTACGGCGGGCGTGCTGGTTATCGTGAAGAGCCTGGTCATCGGAAATTGATTGGTCGAAGTCATCCCCGGCGTTATGTCTGTCACATTGAAGTCCGGGCTTTTGTAAAACAGTCCGCGATATTCGGCGCGCAGCGCCAGGTGGTCAGTGAGTTTGAAGTTAGCCCCGGTGCCGAATACCATCGCCGGGCGTGTCTGCTGTGTGGCGCCAATCTTGCTGTCGACTGGCTCAAAGAACAGCCCGCCGCCGCCGAATTGCGCGAAGGTGCTGAAGCGTCGCGTGCGAGGCCCCTCAATGACGCCGGCGACCGTCAGGTCCATCATGTCGGTTTTTACAGATCCGCGGACAAAGCTGGAGGTAGCCAGAAAGGTCGAGGTGGAATTTGGAACAAACGACTGACCATTCGAGTAGTTCTCAGAAAAACGCGTATACCCGAAGTTGACGTTGTACCCTAGCCACTGCGTGAACGATTGGTGGAACGTCCCAAAGACGCCCACTGACGGAGAACCGCTCTGCGTTACCTGCGTCGATGCCGTTCCCGTGGGCGGGTAGACCGTGGTGAACACCGGCGCTCGTGTGGCCGTGAACTGGCCAAATGTGCCCACGGAAACGTCCATCTCCGGGGTAAAACTCTTTCTCTGTTGTGGTTGATCGGTGGCCGTCGGTGCGGCTTGATCGGAGGTTTGTGCGAACGCCATCTGATTCCCGATAGGCGAAAAGAGCAATGCAAGCAACGGAAGGACTGCGCATCTGGAGACACGAGGGCTCAACTCATCTGGTTTCAATGTGATTCACTCCTGAGGGCCCTTACTTCTATAGACTGCGTCAGTACCCATTGGTGAGCGGATCGGGAGCAGAACCTTGGCATGATCGCATACCCCCAAATGAATTTCAAAGTGGGGTATTGGCGATTTGCGCCAGGCTGCATCGATGAGCCTGGCGCGAGGAGAGGCGCTAGGAAAACATTTTGAACAAAGGTGTCGAAAGGAACGGCGCGCAAACCTTGAGTGATTCATCAATGCGCATGGTTGTGATAACTCCGGTCGCTGGCCATCTCTTCAGCGGGGACGACGCAGCCTTCATGCTCGCCGCAGCCGACGTGCTCGAACTGGATGGTGGTGTGGCTTATCTGAAAATGGTCCTTGAGAATGTGGTTGACCTTGACCAGGATGCAGGCACTCTCAGACGGGGGAATGTCGGCGATGGTGACGTGGCAAGCCAGGGCGCGGGAGTTGGAGCCCAGGCTCCAGACATGCAGGTCGTGGACGTCGAGGATACCCTCAACAGTCTCCATGGCAGAGCGAATGGCCGGAAGCGAGACGCCGCTCGGCGTGCCTTCGAGCAAGATGTTAAGGGTTTCGCGGACGATTCCAAAGCTGGACCAGAGAATCAGCGCGGCGATGAGCAGCGAGAGGATGGGATCGATCCAGTTGCGGCCGGTGAGCAGGATGCCCGCGCCTCCGGCGATGACGGCAGCGGTAGAAAGCGTGTCGCCGGCCATGTGGAGAAAGGCCGAGCGCAAGTTGACGTCGCGGGCCACGCCCCAGAGCATTGCGGCGATAACGCCATTCATCAGCACGCCGGCGGCGGCCACGATCATCATGAGCCGGGGCTGCACGGCGACGGGCGCTGAGAGGCGATGGACGGCCTCGATGACGATCCAGAGCGCAATAACGATGAGCGTCGCTGCGTTGATGAACGCGGCGAGCACTCCGGCGCGCTGGTAGCCGAAGGTCTTGGAGTTGTTGGCGGGGCGCGTCTGGAAGTAGACGGCTACAAAGCTGAGCAGCAGGGCGAGAAAGTCGGAGACGTTGTGGCCGGCCTCGGAGAGCAGCGCGAGCGAGTGGGCGTGTAGGCCGGCTATGAAGGTGACCGCGACATAAGCCAGCGTGGCCACCAGCGAGAAACGCAATACGGATCTTGTTCGGTCGGCGCCCGGCGAGGCGGGCGCTGCGTAAAGATGCATAGGGGAAGTGTAACCGGGGATGGGTATGGACTGCCAACGGCATTGCATCCCACCCTAGCCGCAAAAACAAAGACGCCGCAAGGATGGGGCCCGCGGTGGCGAAGACGATTCATCCTCGTCCGGGGCGCAGGTGGCTCATGTCGAAGGGCTCCGGAGTGTCGTAGGCAGGCAGCACCGGCAGGCCGGCGCGCAGGCCTGACCACTCCTCGGCCACCACGATGCTGTTGTGGTGGTTGCCGGGTTGGTAGCGGACCGTGCAAGGGAAACCGGCGCGGACCTGGGCCGCATCGAATGCGGAGGCCATGTTGGTTATGTCCTGCGAGCACTCGTAGTCCACTCCGGCGATGCGATAGTGGTATACCAGCATGGTCAGCCTGCGGCCGTCCTCGCCGTCTATCTCGCAGATGTCCAGCAACATGCCGTCCACCAGGCGGCCGAACTGGACCAGAAACTTGCGGCGGGCGATCTCCAGCTCCTCGGCCGTGGGGCGCTTGCGGAGGACGAGCCAGAGCGCAACGGCCCCAAGACTGGCTATGAAGGCCGATCCGGCGGCAATCTCCCAGGCGTTTGTGCTGATAAGCGTCATTTGGATGGAACTCATCCCCAAATGGTCCCAATCAAAGGATACGCCGGAAGGAAACCTGCACAGATGGACCGATTGTGCCATCCGCTCCAGCATTCCCGCTGCGATATACTCAGGTCTGCGTCTTTGCAGGAGTTCCGGCCTGCCGGACGCCGCATTTCCGGAGGTTTTTCTTGGTTTTGAGCAAGAGATCGACTGCGGCAAAGGATTCCCGAGTGCGCTCGACGACCGTGATCTGCGTGCGGCGCAACGGCGAAGTGGTGATGGCCGCCGATGGCCAGGTCACTCTGGGCGACCACGTGCTGAAGCACTCGGCAAAGAAGATCCGGCGGCTCTACCAGGAGAAGATTCTGGCCGGATTTGCCGGATCCACCGCCGACGCTTTCTCGCTCTTCGCGCGCTTTGAGACCAAGCTGGAGCAGTATGCCGGGAACCTGAACCGCGCGGCCGTGGAGCTGGCCAAGGACTGGCGTACCGACAAGATGCTGCGCAATCTTGAAGCCTTGCTGCTAGTGGCCGACAAGAGCCAGACCTTTCTCATCTCCGGCTCGGGCGACGTGATCGATCCCGACGAGCCGCTGGCGGCCATCGGCTCCGGAGGAAGTTATGCCACGGCAGCCGCCCGCGCGCTAATGGAAAACACCGACCTGAGCGCCCGCGAGATTGCCGAGAAAGCGATGAAGATCGCCGGAGAGATTTGCATCTATACCAACGACCGCATCACCATTGAGGAGTTGAAGGGCTAGCGTACGTTTTCGGCGCTGGAAGTTGTAAAGGCTCATAGGGAACGTGAAGTGTCAGGGCACGACTTCAGTCGTGCCGAGAATGCAACAAAAGCAGCTCGGGCTTTAGCCCCTGAGGGAAGTTTCAAGGGGACTGGAAAAGGAGCGAGTTTCTACCCGTGTCTTGCCTGAAATCCTCTATATGCGTTGATATATATCGTATGATATAATCGATTCTCGATGGAGGCCGTATGGCATCGACGGGAACGACACGCCGGATTGCTTCAGTCAAGCCCAACGCGGTGAAGAAGCCCCTGAAGGAGCGTGTGCTGATCGAGTTTCCCGCAGCGGCGCTCCGCCGGACCGATGAGGCGGCGCGCGCCGAGGGTGTCAGCCGCAGCGAGTTCATCCGCACTGCCATCGAGCAGCGGCTTGATGCGATTGCCGAGAAGGAATTCGAGCGCGAACTGGAAGAATCCTACAAAGCGAATGCCGAATTCAACCTTCAGATTTTGAAAGAATTCGAACACGTGGACCGCGAGGCTTGGGAGGCGCTTCCGTGACAGGCAGGCCGGTTCGCGGGATGATCCTCGAAGTCGGTCTCGATCCGGTCGTCGGTCATGAGCAGGGCCGTTCACGCCCCTGCATCGTCGTTCAAAATAATGCAGGCAACCGCTTTTCGTCCATGACCATAGTGGTTCCGCTGACTGCCGCTGCTCACCTCGGCAGTCCGTCTGCGATCTACGTCCTCGTGAAAGGAGGCGATGGCGGAATTCGAAAGGACAGTATCGCTCTTTGCGATCAGATTCGAGCTGTCGACCTGCAGCGATGTGGACGTGTTATCGGCGTCCTTTCCCCTGAAACCATGCGAAACGTCGATCGGGCGCTGTTGATCAGCCTTGGCCTCGCACGCAGCGGTAAAGCCTGAGAGAATAGAACCTGAAAGAAATGGCCATTTATCTACCCGCATCCGCTGAAGAACAGGAGCTCTCGCTGGACGAGCTGACTCCGCGCGAGATTGTCACCGAGCTGGACAAGCACGTCGTTGGCCAGAAGGCCGCCAAGCGCGCCGTGGCCATCGCGCTGCGCAATCGCCAGCGCCGTCAAAAGCTGCCGCCCGATATTGCCGACGACATCATGCCCAAGAACATCATCATGATCGGCCCCACGGGCGTGGGCAAGACGGAGATTGCGCGGCGGCTGGCCAAGCTCACGGGGTCGCCCTTCCTCAAGGTCGAGGCCTCGAAATTTACCGAGGTGGGTTATGTGGGGCGCGATGTGGAGTCGATGATCCGCGACCTGGTGGAGATCGCCATCGACATGGTGCGCGAGGAACGCCTGGAAGAAGTGGAAGACCGCGCGGAGATGAACGCCGAGGAGCGCCTGCTGGATGTGCTGCTGCCGCCTCCGGCACCCGCTCCTCCGGCCGTCGAGGGCCAGTTGACTCTGCCCGGAAGCGACAGCTACCAGCGCTCGCGGGAGAAGCTGCGCCAGCAGTTCCGCGACGGCAAGCTGGATGAGCGCATGGTGGAGCTGGATGTGCGCGAGCGCAACTCGCCGCAGTTCGGCATCATCAGCAACCAAAACCTTGAAGACATGGAGATGAACCTCAAGGATATGCTGCCGAACATCTTCGGCAGCGGCCCGAAGAAGCGCAAGATGAAGGTGGGCGATGCCTTCGACTATCTGGTGCAGGAGGAAGAGGGCCGGCTGATCGATATGGATTCGGTCAATCGCGCGGCCACCGAGCGGGTGGAATCGAATGGCATCATCTTTCTGGACGAGATCGACAAGATAGCCGGGCGCGAGGGCGGCCACGGGCCCGATGTTTCGCGCGAGGGCGTGCAGCGCGACATTCTGCCCATCGTGGAAGGCACCACGGTGAACACGCGCTACGGCATGGTGCGCACCGACCATATTCTCTTCATCGCCGCCGGCGCTTTTCACGTCTCCAAGCCCAGCGATCTTATCCCCGAGTTACAAGGGCGCTTTCCCATCCGGGTCGAGTTGCAATCGCTCACCGTGGATGACTTTCTGCGTATTCTTACGGAGCCCAAGGCCTCGCTGACCAAGCAATACTCGGCGCTGCTTGAGACCGAGGGAGTCAGGCTGGAGTTTGCCCCCGAGGCCCTGCGCGAGATGGCGGAGTTTGCCTTCAAGGTGAATGAGCAGACTGAGAACATCGGGGCGCGGCGTCTGCACACGATCATGGAGCGGGTGCTTGAAGATGTCAGCTTCCTGGCGCCCGATGTCGCCCGCCGCGCGCCGGATGAGGCGGCTGCCGCTAAGCTGTCGGAGGCCATCAAGCGCGAGTCCTCCACGCCGCTTCCCTACGAGGAGCGCATGACCGCCTCCGGCCCGGAGAAAGTCTTTCTGATCGGCCCTGAGTACGTGAAACAGATGGTGGCCTCCACCGTGCGCGATCAGGATTTGAGCCGGTACATTCTGTAGGAAACTCTCCACGCGGATTCAGCGGCGGCCTGTGGCGCGTCAATCGCGACGGCGCCTTCGGTTGTCGTCACAATCAGCCCCACACCCGCGCCATCTTGAGCCGGAAGCCGCCAACCGGGCCTGTGCCTTCAACCGCCTCCGGGCGGCTGAACACAACGGGGGCAGCTCCCGGAGCGTAGATGGCGACCGTTCCGCCAAACGGATCGATGCGCCAGGCAAGCCGGACGCCGTTGGCGATCCACTGCTCCATCTTAGCGTCCAACTCCGCCAGAGAGTCCGAGGGCGAGAGAATCTCGATCAGGAAGTCGGGCGCAAAGGGCAGAAAACGCTCCCGCTCGTGCTCGCTCAAGGCTGCCACGCGGCTCGACTCCACCCATCCGGCATCGGGACTGAGCGTGGAGCCGTCGGGCAGATTGAACCCGGCATTGGAACTGAAAACCTCTCCCCGCCCGTCGGCGTCGGCCCAGGCAAACAGCTCATGCACCACATAGGCCTCGCGAAGGTTGTTCTTGTAACCGCTCGGAGTCATCACCAGAATCTCTCCCGACGCCAACCGCTCCACTTTGCAAGGCTTGTTGGCCGAAGAAAAGGCCATCAACTCATCGTCCGACAAAGGGACAGGAGGACGCAGACGCACGGGCAACGCGACATTTTGAAGAGCTGCCTGCATGGTGTCCCCTCCTTCGCGATTGGGCGTTCGCCCGCCGAAAACCGCTGGTAAAGATAGTGTAGACCGGGTCTTGCACGGATGCCAGCGGCGCGACCGAACATTGGCGACTGCTTCACCTACGGTCTTGTCCGCGACAAGCGCTAACCGGTGCTTTGGAAAGACGATGATTTAGGGCATACGGATATTAGACCCGCGTGAGCTCCAAACAGGCCTCTCGGTGTGGAATCTAGAAAAGGTTGGGTATCCTTTCAACCAACCATTTCCAGCATGCAACCATTGTCTGTGGATGTGGCAGCAGTAGAAGAGCAACCCCGACTTTCCACAGCGCATTCTTGTTCTTGATGGCGCCATATCGTTGGAGTATATAGAGTGGCTTTTGCATCGATGGCCATACGAGACGATGTAACAGCAAGAAGCCTGCCAGAAGTGATGCCACAAAGCAGGTTAATAAACTAACACCATTGAAAACAAAGGTGCAACTTATGGCGACGCCCGCGAACAGCAGACCGGTCGATTGGATTCCAAACCGTGCACCGATATCTAGTAGCGCAAACCCGACAAGCGCCGGAAACACCGATAGCATTCCGAAAAGTAGGCCGCAAGCTGCCAGGACATTCCTATAGACCCCCGCACTATCATTTGCGAGAAGTACCCCTTTCAGAATTTGTCGAGCACAGAATATCCAAAGGATGTCGCAAAGAAAACCAATACCTATTCCGACTGCCAGGAAAATCGAAACTCCTGAGAGGACGCTTGACGCACCAGCACTAGCTGTAGAAGAGATAGAGAAAATAGCCCACAGAAACGATCCGCCCAACTTGATTATGTAGAGATACCACACCGCGATGATCCATCGGCTTTTCGTGAAGGCAGGCACGAGCCCCAAGGCAATGAACAAAATAGCTAGAAATGAATCCGCAAAGAGAACAGGTGTTGTGAGGTGTGGCCATTCCCATCGGGGTCGAGGCGCGAAGTCGATAAGTAGTTGAAGCGATGCAATCGAAAAGAAGAACGACGTGCCAAATAGACGGAAGGAGATGGCCTGTATCCCAAAGGAATAGTCTATTGCCTTGGTTGCAATTCGTGCGGCTCCCTGCATGAATGTCGCTGCCCAGGAAAGAGAGGTCATTCGAGCATCATCTATGCGAATCCACCACTCTGTTACTCGATCCTGAATCCTCCCCTCCTCGTCCTCGTACAGGAAGACGAGATAGATCAGCGACAGCGAGATCACTTTAAGCAGAATCCAAACAACGCTCGAAGCCGTTGACATGGGCTATCCATTCCTTCGCCACACTTCATTTGGCGTGCCCACCCCGTTCTGAATGCAAATTTCACCTTCTACTAACGGGGATCGGTTGCGGAAAGTGTACCAGCTTGCGCCGAGTTCGAATCGTTCAACTGAATGAAAGCCTGCTTCAATTGCCCTAAACTGTTCAGAGAGGAGCCTTCCCCATGACCGTCATCCGCCAGGAAGATTTCATCGCCAGCGTTGCGGGCGCGTTGCAGTACATCAGCTACTACCACCCTGTGGATTACATCACCAGCCTGGCCAAGGCCTATGAGCGCGAGCAATCGCCGGCGTCCAAGGACGCCATTGCGCAGATTCTCATCAACAGCCGCATGTGCGCCGAGGGCCATCGGCCCATCTGCCAGGACACGGGCATCGTGACCGCGTTTCTGAAAGTCGGAATGGACGCGCGCTTCGAGCCTGCCCCCGGCGAGGAGCCGAAAGACGTGCAGCAGATGGTGGACGAGGGTGTGCGCCGCGCTTATCTTGACCCGGACAACAAGCTGCGCGCTTCGATCCTGGCCGATCCGGCGGGCAAGCGGACCAATACCAAGGACAACACGCCCGCCTGCGTCAGCGTGGAGCTGGTGAAGGGCGCGACGGTCGAGGTGACGGTGGCGGCCAAGGGCGGCGGATCGGAGGCCAAGGCCAAGTTCGTGATGCTCGATCCCTCGGATTCCGTGGTGGAGTGGGTGCTGAAGACCGTGCCGGCGATGGGCGCGGGATGGTGCCCTCCGGGAATGCTGGGCATCGGGATCGGCGGCACGGCGGAGAAGGCGATGCTGCTGGCCAAGGAATCGCTGATGGACCCCATCGACATTCAGGAGCTGATCGCCCGCGGCCCCGCGAATCGCGCCGAGGAGCTGCGCATCGAGCTGTACGACAAAGTGAACCGGCTGGGCATCGGCGCGCAGGGCCTCGGCGGGCTGACCACCGTGCTGGACGTGAAGGTGCGCGATTACCCCACCCACGCCGCCAACCTGCCAGTGGCCATGATTCCCAACTGCGCCGCCACACGCCACGCCCACTTTGTCCTCAATGGCTCGGGTCCCGTCTATCTTGACCCGCCCAGCCTGGAGAATTGGCCGAAGCTGGTCTATGACGTCTCGACCGCCCGCCGGGTGAACCTGGAGACCGTGACCCGCGAGCAGGCCGCCGCCTGGCAGCCGGGTGAGGTGCTGCTGCTGAACGGCAAGCTGCTCACCGGCCGCGACGCCGCGCACAAGCGCATGACCGATATGCTCAGCCGCGGCGAAAAGCTGCCCGTGGACTTCAGCGGGCGCTTCATCTATTACGTGGGGCCGGTTGACCCGGTGCGCGAAGAGGTCGTAGGCCCGGCCGGACCCACGACGGCCACGCGCATGGATAAATTCACCCGCCAGATGCTGGCCGAGACCGGCCTGCTGGGCATGGTAGGCAAAGCCGAGCGCGGGCCTGCCGCCATCGACGCCATTCGCGAGTTCCGCGCGGTCTACCTGATGGCCGTGGGCGGAGCGGCTTACCTGGTTTCAAAGGCCATCCGCGGCTCACGCCTGGTGGCCTTCGGCGATCTGGGCATGGAAGCTATCTACGAGTTCGACGTGCGCGATATGCCGGTGACGGTCGCAGTCGATTCCAAGGGCACGAGCGTCCACCAGACCGGCCCAGCCGAATGGAAGCGGCGGATTGCCGGGATTCCGATTCTGCAATGACAGGTGTCAGGGGTCAGGGAAGAACAACTTGCATCGGGCTCTGATGACGCTTGCTGGCCACGGCGAATGTCAAATCGTCTGAAAAACATCCCTCGGCGGCTTTTCAATGCCGAAGAACGGGAGCACGACAAGAAAGCATCAACAGCAGATCCAACCGCACGGCAGCCTCCTTTTCTCCTGTTCGCGGCGATCAGCCGGAGCGGCGCCGGGCAGCCCTCTCCGGGTGGCGCTCGACGGCGCGCAGTTCTCGTTCGCGCTCACGCTCCCAGGCTTCGGCGCGCCAGTTGCGCGAGGCAAAGCGGGGCGGCTCGTCAGGCGCCAGCGATGGCCCATCGGCCTGAAGCCTCCCTGGCATGGCAACCAGTTCCGGCTGTGCGCCGAACGGCGGCCGTTTTGGCGAAAGCGGCACAAACGGCGTCAATTCGCGCGCGGGCGGCTCGGCATGGCCATGCGCCGCATTCGAGGTCAGGCTGGTATCGGTGGCCGAGACCGGGAGTTGCGCCTCATCCGCCTCAAGTACGCCGGACTGAGGTCGAACCTCCTGAGCCCTGGTGATGAAATCGTCGACCAGCTTGTGCAGGCAAGTCTGACCGCATAGGTGTTTGGCGCCTGGACGCAGCCGATTGCGCGACTCCAATCCGCTCACCCGCAGTTCCCCGCCCTGGTCATAGGCTACATACCAGTGGTTGGTCAGCTTCTTCTCCGTTCCGCAGATGTCGCACGATATGGCCTGCCGGATCACCGCATCTCCCCCAGTCCGCACAGCACTTCCGCGGTTTGGCCGATTTCGCTCTTCTGCCTCACAATCGGTTGAAACGGCTCAACCCGTTTGCGCAAAGGCGCACAGGCAATCCGATGGGAGAACTCGCGGAATCGTCCCTGCTCTATTTCATCGTGCAACCGCAAGGAGGGATAAGTTGGAAGAAAGGGAATTATTGAGGCGGATCAAATCTGGACAGAAAGCAGCGTAATCGTCCTGAATCGGAACACAACTTCCTTTCCGCCCTGGCAGCTCAGGCCGGATCGCAGCGCCGCGGCAACGGAAACCCGCTCTATTCCTTCGGGGAGAAGTACCCCTTCTTGGCACGCACCACGTAGCGCCGGTCATTGCAATAGAGATAGATGGGCCTGAAGGATCCGTCGTACTTGAAGTCGGCCGGCGTATAAGTTAATGCGTACTGGCTGCGCAGCTCATCTTCAATGGACTTGAAGCTGTTTGAAACCTCTTCGACCGAAGGCGGAAAGTACACTTGACCGCCGGTAGACTCAGACAACTGCTTCAGGACATCGTCGCCCTTGCCGCGGCTCGGCGTCCAGTTGGTGCTGATGGCATAGATGATCGTCTCCGCCCGCTCGCACTCCTTGATGGCCTCGTCCGGACGGACACGGCTCTGGTTGTCGTCGCCGTCGGAGATCAGAACCATCGCCTTGCGCACCGGTTCGCGGTCGCGCGCGCCTTCCAGAAGTTTGTCGCGGCATGCCGTATAGACAGCGTCGAAGAGCGCGGTGCCCCCGCCAGGACGCATCCGGTTCACGCCCGTTTCAAGCTTGTCGACGTCGTTGGTCCAGTCCTGAGTCACTGTAGGTGTTACGTCGAATCCCATCACGAAGGCGCGGTCGCTTCTGGCCTTGAGAACCTGGAGCAGGAACTCGACGGCCGATTGCTGCTCGAATTGGAAGCGGGAGCGGATCGAGGTGCTGGTGTCGATAAGCAGACCGACGCGCAGAGGCAGATTGATCTGCTGGTGGAAGGAGTTCACTTTTGCCGGTGCCTTACCGTCGTCGAGCAAAGCAAAATCGCTCTGCTGGAGGTTGGGTTTGTACTCCCCGTGCCTGTCCGTCACGGTGAAGATCAAGTTGACCTCGTTGACGCCCAGATGGATGATCGTGGGCGCGCTCGCATCTACCGGCGGTGCCGCGGCTTGGGGTACCGGCTGCGGGGCGGCCTGCGGCGTGGCGGGAGTGGCAGCGGGCTGTTGAGCGATCAAGGCGGCCGGCATGAATGCCGCCGCGAGCACAAAGGCTGAGAGCTGTCTGTTCATAGCTTCCTCATTTTATCAATGACGCCCGTCGGAGCGAAGGGTTATGAATCGGTCGGAGTAAATCTATCCATGTACCTCAATGGCCGCCTGCGCCCGCAGCGGCGCCCTCCAACCGGCCCAGAAAACTCTCCAGTTCGACCGGCAGCGGCGCTTCAAGTTGCAGCAGCTTTCCCGTCTTCGGGTGCGTGAACTCGAGGCGCGCGGCGTGGAGAAAGTTCCGGTCCAGCTTCAGCTTTTCCGGCTCAGCCTTGCGCCGCGCGGCCTTTGAGGTTGCTGCCTGCGAGGCCGCCTGGTCCGTAATTTGACCGGCGGCGCCATAGAGCGTATCGCCCACCACCGGGTGGCCGATCGAGGCCATGTGGACGCGAATCTGGTGTGTTCGGCCGGTTTCGATGCGCACGCGAACAAGCGTAAATTTGCCAAAGCGATTGTCGAGCCGCCGAACCACCTCATAGTGCGTAACCGCGGAGCGCGCATTTTGAGCCGGCTGCGCCGTCATGCGCGTCCGCCGCAAGGGATCGCGCCCGACCCCGGCGTTGATGGTGCCCCTCTGGCGCTCGACCGCGCCTTGTACCAGAGCGACGTAAGTCTTCTTGATCTGGCGGTCGGCAAACATCTCCCCCAGGGCCGCGTGCGTCCGGTCGTTCTTGGCCACCACAATCAGGCCACTGGTCTCCTTGTCAAGCCGGTGTACGATGCCCGGCCGTAGCTCTCCGCCGGTGGATGAAAGCGCCTTGAACCGGTAAAGGAGCGCATTCACCAGCGTGCCCCGGTTGCGCGCATCCTCGTTCTGTCCCGACCCGGCGTGGACCATCATTCCGGCCGGCTTGTTCACCACCGCCAGATCCGCATCCTCGTAAACTACGTCGAGCGCGATGTCTTCAGGCGTGGCCTTCAGCGGCGCGGGATGCGGCTCGCCGGTGAGGTCGATCCGCTCGCCGCCGCGCAGCTTCATGGAGGCCTTCTCGCGCTCGCCATTCACCAGCACATCGCCCTGGTCCATGAGCAACTGCACGCGCGACCGGCTCACTCCCTCCAGTTGCGAGGCGAGGTACTGGTCGAGCCGTTGGCCGGCTGCCTCCGCTGGAACATCGATGGTGCGTGGTTCAGTCATTTGCGGCCTCTTCTTTCGCTTGAGCGCCTTCAAATGTGGGTGCCCCATCCTTTCGCCGTCCTTCTGGTGAAAGGATGGGAGACCTCAACCTTTGACAAGCCCCTTTGCGCTCCAGCAGCACCCACCCGCCCGCCAGCACCAACAGCACCGCCGCCGCCTGCGGGCCATCCAGCGCGCCACTCAACAGCGCACCGCGCCCTTCGGGATCGCGCCACAACTCCGCGAGAAAGACAGTAACTCCGATTCCCAGCAGAGCCCGCCCGAATACATCGCCCTGCTGCCGCCTCGACGGCAAATATACAAGCAGCAGAATGGAAAGCGTAAGAAAGGCCAGCGCCGCGTAGGCCTGAACCGGATGCAGTGGAACTCCAAGCGGCGTTCCGCTCCACTGCGCGGCCAGCGGATCGGTATAGGTGACAGCCCAGCGGACGGTGGTCTCCGTTCCGTAGCCCGATCCTGCCAGCAGCGCTCCCAGTTGCTCGAAGGCCAACCCCAGCACGACAGGCGCGGCCAGCGCATCGGCCGTGGACCAGAGCGCGAGCCGCCTTGAGCGCGCATACAGCAGAGCTGCGCCCACGCCCGCCAGTGCTCCCGCAGCACCCAGCAGGGGATGATGGACGATCCCCAGGCTCAGAATCCATGAAGGATGCGCTCGCAGCTCGCTCCAGTTCGCCGCCACCAGCAACAGCCGCTGACTCACGAGGGCTGCAAACAGAGCCAGCACACAGAGATTCCAAAGCTGTGCGGAATCGACGCCCGCAATCCGCGCCGTGCGCTGCGCCAGGAACAGCGCCAGCACGACGCCCAGCGCGGCCAGCGCGCCATAGGCCGGAATAAGAATCGCTCCGAGATGGAAGAGGACGGGATGCACCTGAGTCAGAATAGCCCCTCAGACGCGATGAAGGTAGAATCCGGCCCACGGGGCCGTGGAAGGGGTGGCTGGTGAACCCGTCCTAAGACGGTGGAGCTCTCCGCGGTTCATTAGGCATTCCGGACTGGCGGACACGGCACACAGAACCGATTGTCGAGTTAAGCCCCTGTTCATTGAATGTTGGTTCAACCAGCGTTAACCACCCACCTGCTTTGCAGGCCGGTTTCTATTGCGGATAGTACGGGTCCGCGCCGGGAATTACAAGTCTTGTGCGAGAGCGCAGAGTTGTGTTATGTTTTTGGACCGGCCTTTCGGCGGGGTGCGCCCAAATCGGAGACCGCAGGCCCGGTCAGTTCGCGGCTTCGGGAGCCCTGTCCACCACCACCGGCTCGGACTTGCGATTGTTCACCTCGACCGCCCGCGCAATCATCTTCTTCAGCTTGCCCTCGATATCGGCATCGCCCACGTGCTGGTCCTCGAGCACGCCATCGGCATCGATGGAGAAGGTGGCTGGAATCTCGGTGATGCCAAACTGCTTTGCGATCTGGCCCGCCGAACCTCCGTCGCGATACTGTAGCCAGGTCATACCGTTCTTGGCCACAAAGTCCTTCCACTTGCCCTCGTCGGAATCAAGGCTGACGCTGAGCACCACCAGAGGCTGATCCTGGAATTTCTGTGCGATCTTGCGAATATGCGGCATCGCGATCACGCAATCCCCGCACCAGGTCGCCCAAAAATCAATCAGCACAACTTTGCCCTCAAGGCTGTCCATCGAAACCCGCTGCCCATCCAGCGTGGTTACCGAGAAGGGAGGCGCCATCGTGGCCCGCGCCAATTCGATCCGTTGCAGATACCGCTCCGCCCGCTTGTGTAAACTCGGATTGCTCCGATCTTCCTTGAGAAACGCGGAAAACTCTTCCCGCGCCGCATCATCCCGATGAAGCCGAGCTAACGAGATACCCAGGTTGAAATGGGCCAGAGTTAACTTCGGATCAAGTGCGAGCACGGCCTTGAACTCGTCGCTGCTCTCGGCAAGAGCCTTTTCCTTCGTCTCTTTCACTCCCTGATCCTGTTGGGCGATTCCCAGCCGAAAGTGAACAGTTGCTTTGTCCACGTCACTCTGCGCCACCGGTAGCCAATCGCGCGCAATGTCTATTGCAACCTGGTACTGGCCGCGCGTCACCGCCAGCCGGTAGGCCCGCCACAGGCACTCCCAGCAGTGGCCGCTATCCTGTTTGTTGGCCTTGCGAAAGTCGTCCAGCGCCGCATCGTCGTGGCCGTGCCTCTCCCAATCGATTGCCGAGGCAAAGGTTTTGCGGGCTTTGGGGTCGGTAGGTTCGCCAGGCTTCACGGATTCGGTTCCAGCCGCGTCCAGCTTAGCCGCGTTCGAATTTGTAGCCTCAGCCTTGGGCGCGCCGGTCGCGGTCGCGTCGGTCTTGGCCGCGTCCGTTTGTCCCGCGCCGGTTGTGGAAAGCCCAAACCACAGCAAGAGCGCCGCAACGGCAATCAACCTGTTGGTAACAGAATAATGAATTCCGAACATGGGTTTCCTCCCAGCAATCAATCGTGCAGCATGGTTGGAATGATTCATTTTGATATGAAGATTTCGAAATCTACGAACCGGTCTTCCACTCTTCTTCAAGCACTTCGTCCAACAGACCGCGCAGGCTGGCCGCGCGGGCATGGCCCAGCCTTGCATCGGCGCCAACGGCCTGGGAGAGCTCATCGGCCAGATTCAACGCGGCCAGCACGGCCACGCGCAGCGAATCCACGGTGCGGCCCTGCGCCGCCACGGCGCGCATCTTGGCGTCAACCCGCGCCGCCAGGGCGCGGATATGCTCCGCGTCCTGACCTGAAAGGTGATAGACCTGATCGTAGATCTCAACCGTTACGTATCCGGCCGGATTGCCGCCTTGTTCCTCAGCCACGTCTGGCCTCCCGTGCCTTCTATTAGAGTTCCAGCTCATCCAACTGCGTCAACAAGCGCTCGACGCGCTGGCGCACCTGGTCGCGCTCGGCGCGCAATGCAATCACTTCATTGCGCAGTTGCTCAGCAAGGGGTATCTGTTCGCCGAGCTGCGCCTCGGCCTTCGCTGCACGCTCCTCCGCCGCTATCCGCGCCTGCCGCTCACGCTTGACCATGGTCACCGCGCGTAGAATTCGCTCCTCGATCGCCGCAAAATCATCAACACTCACGGCCAGCGTCTCCGGCTCCGCGGCCGGCTCGGCGCGCTCCTGAACCTCCTGCTCATCAGACTGCCGCGCTTCCGGTTCCTTTACCGCCTCCACATCCCAGGCAAACTCAGACATTCAAAACTCCTCTGGTCAAAGTGACCGCTCCGGTGCAAGTATAGCGCCGGCCCTGCCGGCATTTTTGCTCAGCTCCGCAGCCTTGCGCCTGCTTTGCCAACAGCCTCCACCACCTGCAACTGAAAGCTTTGCAACTCCTCCTCGCGCAGGGTGCGATCCTGCGCCTGGAAGGTGGCGCCCAACAGCAGCGAATACTCGCCCTTGGCCAGCCTCGCATCGCGAAAGACCTCGCGCGCCCGCCAACCAACCAGCTCGGGAATCTGCAATCCGGCCAGCGCTTGGTCGATCCTCTCCCAGCCGATGTTTTCATCCAAAATCAACGAAAAATCGCGCCGCACCGGTTGGAAGCGCGAAATCTCCCTTGCAATCGGCTTTCGCAGCGTGAGCTTGTAGAGGCGGTCCAGATACAACTCACCCACCAGCACCGGTTCCTTCAGCTTGCGGGCATCGGCCTCGCGGGGATGCAACTGGCCAAACCACCCCACGGTCGCACCATCCACCGCAACCCGCGCGGCTCGGTAAGGATGCAACCATCCCGGCGTAAGCCCAGCCTCGGCCGGGAAGCGGTCGAAGTATACGGCCCGTGCCTGAAAGCGCTCCAGCAACTGCTCGACGATTCCCTTCACATCGTGAAAACCGACCAACCGCGCGGCATGCAGCGCGCTTTGCTCCGGCAAGCTGCCCACCGCTCCAAAAGCGAGGGCCGGCCGTTCCTCCACCTTTTCTGTCGTCCCGCTGAAAACCGCGCCTAGCTCGAAGAGACGCACGTCGTTCACATCGCGGTGCAGGTTGCCAGCAATCATCGTCAGCATTCCCGGCACGAGAGAAGAACGCAGCATTCCGGCCTCGTCGCTGAGCGGATTGCCGATCGGCACAACCAAACCTGGCTGCGGGGCCGTCAATGCCGCCTCCGCCGCCGAGCAGAAGGTGTTGCCGATCGCCTCATGGAAGCCGGCCGCCAGCAGCGTGCGCCGCACTTCGGCTTCCTTCTCCGCCCAGGGTAGGGCGCGCACCCCTTCGCCGAAGGACGGTAGCGTGTTGGCAAAGCGGTTGTAGCCGTAGACCCGCGCAACTTCCTCGATGAGATCGATCTCGCGCTCCAGGTCGAGGCGCCAACTGGGCAGCGTCACTTGCCAAGCGGCGTTGGTCCCGCCCGTCGTCTCCGTCAGTTCGCAACCTAGTGCCCGTAGCACTCCCTCGACCGTCTCCGCCGAGATTCCCTCCACATCCACGGTCGCCCCCAGAATGCGCCGCACTTCACCGAGCGCGAGCGCAACGGGCTTGCGGCTTGCCGTCCGCGCCGCGATAGCCGCAACCTGCGCGTCCACCAGCTCGCCCTCGATCCAGCCGCCGTTGGCCAGCAGAATGCTGCTCACCAGCGCGGAGGCTACAGGAGCGGCATTGAAGTCCGCGCCCCGCTCGAAGCGGTGACTGGCGTCAGTGTGCAGGCCGTGCCGCCGCGCCGTCCGCCGCACCGAAACTTGATCGAACCACGCCGCCTCGACGAGAACATTCGTGGTCTCCGCCGTAATCATCGTCTCCCAGCCGCCCATCACCCCGGCCAACGCCAGCGGCTTGGCGTGATCGGCCACGACCAGGTCGTCTGGATCGAGCGTGCGCTCCACGCCATCCAGCGTCTTCAGCCGCTCGCCTTTGCGCGCGCGCCGCACCACAATGCCGCCCTCGATCTTGTCCAGATCGAAGGCGTGCGTAGGCTGGCCCATCGCCAACCAGGCAAAGTTGGTCGCGTCGACAGCGTTCGAAATGCGCTTCTGTTCGAGCAGCCCAAAATATGTGGCCACTTCAGCGCCCGCAAACCAGTCGCGGGACTCCGCAATCGAGATGCCGCGAAGCACCCGCGCCGTAAAGCGCCCGCAGGCATCCTCAGCCTCGATACGCACGGAAAATGGCGTAGCGGCCTGGCGGGCCTTCGGGAGTTCATAGGAGAGTTCAGGCAGAGTCAGACCATAAATCGCCGCCGCCTCCCGCGCCACGCCGTAGTGATTCATCGCGTCCACGCGGTTGGTGGTGATGTCCATCTCGTAGACCGAGCCGTTGCCCTCGCCGAGCGAGTAAATGCCCTCGACGGCGATTCCGCGCAGGGTCAGGTCTTCGGCAAGTTGCGCATCGTCGACCGGCAGTCCAGGCAAATACTCTCTAAGCCACTTGGTAAGTATCTTCATCGATTAAGGTTCTTTCTTTGCAGGTTGGCGCGCTTCGCGCGATGGCGAGTTGGCAGGTTCGCGCGTCGCGGTGGATTCGGGTTCGGTTTCAAGCACGCCCAAAAGTCCGTTGATCAGCTTGGCCACCCGAGTGCCAAGGTCCAGCAGCTCATCACTTATTGAGTTATTGAAAAGGCCCAGGCTTGCCGCCAATTCGGTTTGGGTTTGCAATTCATTGATGGCCCCGCGAGCTGCTCCGAGTCCCTTCCGCATCTCGGAATCGTTCAAACGTCCATGCGCCTCGGCGATGTGACTCGCTACGCTCACGGCAGACCGGCGCAGTTGCATCCGGAGCCCAAACGTCTCTGACTTTGGAAATTCCTCCGTTCGCGCATAAATCATCCGCGCCAAATCCATGGACTTCTGCCATGCAATCAAATCGCGATAATGCCGCGTCCTGCTCATATCGCCAACCTGCCAACCTGCCATCGCGCAAAGCGCGCCAGCCTGCTAAACAAACTGCCCCAGGAACCGCACATCCCCTCCGTAAAACTGCCCAATCCCGCTCACCCCGTACTTCATCATCGCGATCCGCTCTACGCCCATCCCGAACGCAAAGCCGGAAATCTTCTTCGGGTCGTAGGTGGGCTGCTTTTCGGCGGCAAAGGCAAAGACCGCCGGGTCCACCATGCCGCAGCCCAGCAGTTCGATCCAGCCTGAGTTCTTGCACTTGCGGCAGCCCTTGCCTCCGCAGAAGATGCAACTGAACTGCAGGTCGGCGCTCGGCTCGGTGAACGGGAAAAACGAGGGAAAGAAGCGCGTCTTGACCGCTGAGCCGAACAGCGCCTTCATGGCGTAGTCCAGCGTCCCCTTCAGGTCGCTGAAGGTGATGTTGGTGTCTACGCAAAGGCCCTCTACCTGGTGAAAGGTCGACGAGTGCGTTGAATCGTCCGCATCGTTCCGGTGCACCTTGCCGGGAATGACAATCCGCAGCGGAGGCGGATGCATTTCCATGGTCCGCATCTGCACCGGCGAGGTATGCGTCCGCAACAGGAGCCGGTCGCGCTGCGGCCTCCGCTCCTGATTTGCAATGACCAGCGTGTCCTGCGTGTCCCGCGCCGGATGCCCGGGAGGGAAGTTCATCGACTCGAAGTTGTAGTAGTCGGTCTCGACCTCGGGGCCCACGCCTACCGAGTAGCCCAGCGCCGCAAAAACGCTCACAATCTCATTCGTCGTGCGGGTGATGGGATGCTCGGCCCCGGTCAGCCGTCGCGTGCCGGGTAGCGTAATGTCGATGGCATCGCGGGCCAGCGCCGCATCGGTCGGCCCGGAGCCAAGCGCCGCGTCCAACAGGCCCTCGACTACCGCCTTGAGCGCGTTGAATCGCAGTCCAAGTGTCTTCTTGGCCTCTGGGGGAGCGGCTTTCAGCCACCGGTCAGAAACATCTTTCAGCCGCCCCTGCTTGCGCCCCAGCCACTGTAGGCGAAAGGCCTCGACAGCCTCTTCGCTGTTAAGCGCTGCAGCGGCCTCGCGCGCCTGCCGCTCCACCAGGGCAAACGCTTCGTCAAGCGCGGCCTCGTCAAATGCTGTCAGATTGGGTATCTCTTCATTCATATGCGTAAACAGCAGGATAAACCATTGCATGGAGCAGCCGCGTGCGCCACGGCGCAGACCCTTTGGCCGCCCTGACGCGGAACGGCCCGGAGTTCAATGGACTCCGGGCCGTTCCGCGTCTGAGGCAACAATCGGTTTATGCGGCCTTTGCAGCGGCCAAAGCCGCCTTGGCCTGGATGACCAGATTGGTGAAGCCGGCGGCGTCTTTCACAGCGATGTCGGCCAGGATCTTGCGGTCGAGCTCGATGCCTGCCTTCTTCAGCCCGCTGATGAACTGCGAATAGCTGATGCTGTTCAGTTTGGAGGCAGCCGAGATGCGCACGATCCACAGTGAGCGGAACTGGCGCTTCTTCTGCTTGCGGCCGGTGTAGGCAAACTTCAAGCCGCGCTCGACGGCCTCTTGCGCTGCCTGGTAGAGCTTGGATTTGGTAAGGAAGTAGCCGCTTGCGCGCTCGAGAATCTTCTTGCGGCGGTCACTCCTCTTGGTGCTGCGTTTTACGCGGGGCATTGGGTCTTCTCCATTTTGCGTTCGGTTATGCGGCTGGAGGCAGGAGGCCCACCCCGGTGCGGGGCTGGGCGGTAAACCTCTTCACTCGCCATTGCAAGCCTATATCTCTCGGTGCTCGCCATGCCCGGAGCCCTCAACCAAAGGTCTCCTGCATGGAGTGCCCGGGGGCCGCGCAACGCGTTGGCTGCGGCCCTGAAGCGCAAATTCCATCTCTGGAACCGGCGCAGCGATCAGGCGTAAGGGATCATGCGCGCTACCTTCGCGTAGTCGCCGTCTGAAACAAGCAGGGTCCGGCCCAGCTTGCGTTTCACCTTTGGCGATTTCGACGTAAGGATGTGACGCGTCTTCGTCTGGCCCCGCTTGATCTTGCCGGTGCCAGTCTTGCTGAAGCGCTTCTTCGCGCCCGTATGGGTCTTCAACTTGGGCATGGTCTTCTCGTTGTTCCAGTTCTCCGGCAGAGCAGATCATTCTGCCGCATGGCCTGTAAGACAGGGACTTCCCTGCCCTTTTGAGGCTTCAATCAGTATAACCTAGCCCGTGATTCTTCGCCATGTGGACCTGTGAGCTGAGAACGCCTGGCGCTGCGCACTGCGCATCGAATTCCCCAGGACTCGCATTCATGGCCGGGAACTTGTTGCGACGGTTGAGCCCCCATCCCCTCCGAATTGATATTCATCTCAAATTATTAGGGCTTTAGTCCCTGAGGGACATGTTTCGCCAAATTTCAATACTGCTTTCGCTCTTTTCTTCAATCTGATTCGTTCCGGCGTCTTTCTCGGCATAAGCGAAACATGCAGCGGTAAACAAATAGGGGAAGAAGGCCATGAATCAGGGAAAACCAGGGCCGGTATTTTGCAGCGGCTAAAGCCCGGCATTCATTCTATTGCGTTTGCGGCCCGACTGAAGTCGTTCCCTGGATACAAAACTCTTCGAGTAGTCTCATTTGCCTCCACCGAGGCTGCAACCCGAAAAACCCCTATCGGATTGCTATGGGCGCGAGACGAAAATGCACCCGGAATGATGAGCGGCAAAATCGCGACGCTTCCTGCGCCCAAACTACTGCACCGTTAGCGCCAGTGTGGTGGAATTGGTGATGGCGGTTACGCCATCGCTGGATTGCCCGGTAACGGTCACCGTATACGTGCCGGCGGGGGTGGCGGGATTGATGGGCGGGCCGTGGTTGAAGTAGTTGTAGCGCGCGTTGCAAGCGGTTGTGCCCAGCATGGCGACGAAGCCCACCAAGGCCAGCAGCGAGAGCCGCAAAAGCCCGGCGCGGCGGCGTGCTCCCCAGGCAAGACCGCCCAGCGCCAGCGCGCCGGGAAGCAGAAAGGCCAAGGCCACAGGGTTTGCGCCTGACAGAGCCGCGGTAGTACTAGAAGCCTTTTGGGTGGCAATCACCACGTTGCTCGTGACGGCGGCGGTGGTGTTGGGCAGTATCTCCACGGTCTCCGGTGTAAATGTGCAAGAGGATTGGTCGGGAAGGCCGGAGCAGGAGAGGGTAACGAACATCGGGGCCGTAAGCGCGGCACTGTTCTGCGGCGTAATGCTGGCGGTCAAAGTTCCAGTTTGGCCGGCGGTGAGTGTGAGCGTGGCCGGCGCGACGGTAACCACAAAATTGGGCGTCGAGCTGGCCTGCCCCTGCACCTGAGTGGACACAGATGCTGAAGGCCGATGCGTTGCGTCGCCGGTATATGAGGCGGTGAGCGAGTGAGCGCCGACAGGTAGGGCAACCAGGATGCTCGCCCGGCCATTCCCATCGAGCGCCGCGCCGGCAAGTTGAGCGCCGCGGTCGCTGATGACCACCGCGCCGGTCGCCGGAAGACCATCCTCGCCGTTCACCGTCACCGAGACGGTGGCTTGCGTGCGTCCGCTCAGGTCGCGGGGCTCCGCGGTCAGCGTGGTCTGCGTGGCCAGGCCCTGCTCGCTCTCCGCGGCCATCGCCAGCGCCGGCAGCGCCAGCGCGACAACCAATCCTGCAACCAACTCAAGCCGCGGACCGCGGCAGAAAATGCCTCTCACGTGCACCTGCTCCAAATCTCAAGGAAAGATCGCGTGCCGCCCAATTGCCGCAGCGTAGAACCCTATTGTATCCGGCGAGGGCGCGGCTAAGCTATGGCGGACACTTTCTTTGGACGAATGGCGAACGGGAATGGCGCGGCCTTCAACCGTGAATCGAGCCTGCGAATGGAGAGAAATGCGGAAACGGGCGCCGCCAGGGGCCGGGATACTACAATTAGCGCCATGATCGCTCACTTGCGGGGAAAGCTGATTTACAAGGAGCCAAGCCAGGCCATCGTCGAGGCGGCCGGCGTGGGCTACGACGTCACCATCTCGGTGCCCACCTTTACGGCGCTGCCGGGCCTGGGGGCTGAGGCCTCGCTGCATATTCATACGCAGGTGAGCGAGGACCAGATTGCGCTCTTCGGATTCCTGGATCGCGAGGAGAAGCGGCTCTTCGAACGGCTGATCACGGTAAGCGGCGTGGGACCGAAGCTGGCCATCAAGATATTGAGCGGGCTGTCGAGCGAGAGAACCGTCCAGGCGATTCGCGGTCAAGACCACGCCCAGCTTGTGCGGATTCCCGGGGTGGGCAAGAAGTTGGCTGAGCGCCTGGTGGTGGAGCTGAAAGACAAGCTGGACGATTTTGCCGCCGCGCCGGTGAAGTCGGCCGTGCAGGGGCCGGCCGCCGAAGATGTGCTCTCGGCGCTGGTCAACCTGGGCTATCAGCGTCCGGCGGCGGAGAAGGCAATCCAGCAGGCCGTGGCCAAGGACGCCGCCCTCGGCGCGGATTTCGACGGACTCTTCCGCGGCGCACTTAAGCTGATCCGGTAGACTGCCTTCCGCCCCATATAGAATAGACGGCATGTCAGAGCATTACTCTCATTTGCTCATCCCAGACCTGCCCGATTTTGTTCCGCAACCCGCGCAGATGACTGCCTTCTTTGAAGGCCTGATAAGGCATGGAAGCGCGCCGCAGAAAGCGACAATTAGGATCGCAAAGCTGTCGGGGAAGGTGCGCACCGGGAGCAACGCTTTTACCGGCGAGACAATAACCATCCCAGCCAGAGAGTTCGTGTCTTTACAGGATATTCATGCGATCTCGCAAGGACTGCAGGGACTCGATGACTACACCGTGTATTTTTCTGGCCAGGGTCCCGCAGAGCATCCACCATTCAAGCTGTACATGGCATCCGACCCTCAATGCCAATCGGAAATCGAAACTGCGCAGTGGTACGAAGTAAACGGCAACCTGCGCAAGTCGGCCGTCTCACTGTCTGAGGCTTCCTGGATGGAACCTTGCGTGTCGGATGGCAGTGAAGGCGTTTTTCTAAATCCGTGGAATAACGAGACGATCATTGTGCAGAACGCGGCGTGCGCCCTGTTCTGGATTGAATTTATGTTCGGCAATTGGCTGGTTCCCAAAATCGAAAAGAGCTTGGAGCTTCTTCCGTCTTCTATTCTTGCGTTGGCAAGCGAGATCTTCGAGGTGAGCTTTGTACAAGGTGGCCGCTTCGATTGAGGGGCATCCGCGATACACTCCTGTTGTCATGGTCTCTAAACCCAAATCCGGTACTGCACCGATCGCCCCCGCCCACCTTCGCCCTGAAGGCCTCAAGTTTCTGCGCGGGCTTGAGAAGAACAATGATCGCGAATGGTTCAACGAGCGGAAGGCTGTTTACGAGGCCGAGCTCAAGGAGCCAATGCTGGCCATCATTCGTAAGGTGACGGAGGCGATGACGGAGTTTGCGCCGAATCATGTGCGGCCGGCGGAGAAGTCGCTGTTCAGGATCTATCGCGACACACGGTTTAGCAACAACAAATTGCCTTATAAGACGCATGTGGCTGCGTGGTGGTCGCACATGGGAATGGAGAAGACTTCGGGCGCGGGCTATTACTTCCAGGTGAGCCCGAAGGGTGTGGTGATTGCCGCGGGGGCCTATATGCCGGAGAAGGAGCAACTGGCGGCGATCCGGCATTGGCTGCTGGAGAACCATGTGGAGTTCCGCAAGGTCTTGCAGAGGGCGACGATCCGCAAGACCTTTGCGGAGTTTGAGGGGGAGGCTTTGACGCGGCCGCCCAAGGGATTTCCCTGCGACCACCCGGCTATGGACCTGATCAAGCGCAAGCAGTGGGGGCTGAGCACGACGCTACCGGCCAAGGCGGCATTGGAGGCGAAGTTCGCGGGGACGCTGATCAAGCATTTCAAGCTGCTGGCGCCGGTGGTGGATGCGTTGAATACGCCCATCGCGGCGGCGCCTGCGCCTCGGAAAAAGGTGCTTTTCGGGCTGAAGTAGCCCGCCTCCGCAGCGGTCCCTTCTCCGGCCAAAATCGTCCTCGCCGACGGGCCGGAGCCGGCAAAACCGTGCAAAATCGGGCAAAAATAGACAAAAACCGCACAAAACCCAAAGAAAATTGTGGAAATCGCGGTTTTTCGATTGACTTTAACCACCCTGAAGCCGCATTGTAACCATCGACGGGGTTCTCCGAACCCGCATGAATACAGGGGAAACGTGCTA